>Ga0255384_10014_pt1 | contig 31316 bp, 30 predicted proteins | sample ANMaggSeSYBR01F7_FD_182106 | JGI IMG/M metagenome (GOLD analysis project Ga0255384, IMG submission 182106) | Sediment cell enrichment communities from methane seep in Santa Monica Basin, California, United Staets - ANME aggregate JGI... | ecosystem: Environmental > Aquatic > Marine > Cold seeps >... | reverse complement strand
AAGATGACCTTCATCTTGGAAGCCATCACTGTAGTAGTTACCATATCATCGGCGATACCGTGGGCAATTTTACCGACAATATTTGCCGTAGCCGGGGCAATCAATATCAGGTCAGCCCATTGGGCAAGAGAGATATGTTTTACTATTATCTTATCGCTGGTAGAAAACAGGTTATCTATTGTCGGGTTCCCGGAAAGAGTTGTAAAGGTTAAAGGCTGAATAAATTTGGTAGCAGATTCGGTCATAATTACAAAAACCTCTGCGCCTTTTTTCTTTAATAAACTCACTATCTCCGCTGCTTTATAAGCGGCTATGCTTCCGGTAACTCCCAGGAGTATTTTATTTCCTTTTAACACTTTCTTACCCCTCTTTTTCATATATCGTATATTGTATATAGTTATCCGGTTACCGCGTTTACCGGTTAACCGACTAAATTAATCGTTAGTAAATAGTAATTCGTATTGCGTATTGCATTAAAGAAACCAGGGGTTCCCATACCATATGTTGTTCCTATGAAAATGGGAATCCATCTTTCCCCGTATCTTCCTCCCCCTTGCAGGGGGAGGATTAAGGTGGGGGTGTACTATTAATTAACCTTCAGACTTTTCAGATTCTCCATCTTCATTAAATATCTTTTCAACTTTTGCAAGTTTTTTATCTTCATTAGATAATTCTTCAGATTTTTCAGGTTCTTCAGTTTCACTGGAGGTGTCTTCAGGTTTTTCAGGTTCTTCAACTTTTAGAGATCCCTCGTCATCATGAAATACATCTTCCGCCTTTAGAGGCTCTTCTTTCTCTTTAAGGTACACTTTTCCTGCTTTTATCTCTTCCAGAGCAATTACAGTAGGCTTTCTATGTTTGGATTCCACCAAAGGTTTAGCCCCTTTCTTTAACTCTTTTGCCCTTTTTGCTGCCATCATTACTAATAAATATTTATTATTTTCCATGTTTATTCCTCACCCTTTCTCTTGCTAAAAATATATTTTCTTGTAACTTTACAACTAAAACTCATTTTTTATAATTTGCTATTTTGCACCTTTCGGCAATTATTATAGACTCTATTTTTTTTAGAGCGGTTTTTATATTATCATTCACAACTAGGTAATTATAATTTTTTTTATATTTTATTTCAATACGGGCATCTTTTAATCTTTTTTCCAGGGCCCTTTCTCCCTCAGTATTTCTTTTTCGCAATCTATCCTCTAAATCCTTCCAGGTTGGAGGAGCTATAAAAATAAAAATGCCATCAGGGAATTTCTCCTTCACTTGCATAGCACCCTGAACATCTAATTCCAGTAAGACATCCCTTCTTTTTTTAAGTAGTTCATCTATTAAAAATTTTATCGGCGTACCCTTGTAATCTCCATGGACAATAGCCCATTCTACAAATTTATTTTCTTTTATCATCTTTTTGAATTCATCTACTGTTACAAAATAATAGTCCTTGCCTTCTATTTCACCCTTTCGAGGAGGGCGGGTATTCGCCGACACAGAATATTTTAAATCAGGGAAAGCATTAAACACCTTTTTCCTTAAAGTGTCTTTACCTACACCTGATGAGCCGGAGATAACAAACAGTAAACCCCTGTCTGGTCGAGTATCGAGTATTGTGTATTGCATATCGCGTTCAGAGATAAAAGATGATAATTCTTTATCGTCAGCCATATTTAAAATTACCTACTTTGGATTGTTTTCTTTTAATTTGAAATTCTGTCCGCCGTATTCGGTGAACCTATGGGCAATGGTTTCCGGTTGGATGGAGGATAAAATTACATGATTGCTGTCCGTGATTATTATTGCTCTCGTTCTCCTCCCATAAGTTGCATCAATCAATTTTTTCTCTGCCCTTGCTTCCTCTTTTAACCTTTTCATCGGTGCAGAATCCGGACTTAAAATGGTTACAATTTTGTTAGAATTCATATAATTCCCGAAACCTATATTCACTAAATTATTCAGCATATTCTGTCCTCTATTATTCTATATTTCTGGCCTGTTCCTTTATCTTTTCCAATTCACTTTTTACCAAAACAACCAATGAAGTTACCTCTATATCATTAGTCTTTGACCCGATAGTATTTACCTCCCGATTTATCTCCTGGGTTAAAAAATCCATCTTTCTCCCCACAGATTCCTCAGAATTTAGCAAATCATCGAATTGAATAAGGTGGCTTTTTAATCTGGTAATTTCTTCGGTGATATCCGTCTTTTCGGCAAATATTGCCGCCTCTAATTCGATTCTTCCCTCATCAACATTTAAGCCCTCGGTCAATTTTTTTATCTTGCTTAAAAATTTATCTTTGTAATCGAGCGGTGACGATTTTGAATATTTCTCAATTTTATCTATTAACTTTTGTATCTTCTTGATTCTTTTTCGAATATCGGCAATAAGTACTTTACCTTCTCTCCCTCTCATTTTCAGCAAAGAATCCAGGGCAAAATTCAGGGTCTTTTCTATTAAGGGCCATATTTTAGCAGTTTCTTCTTCCTTTACTATGGTAAATATATCTCTGAACTTAAGCATAGAATCTATGCCTATTTCGTCTTTTAATTTATACTTCTCTTTTAAAGCCTTTAGATTCTTATAACTGGAATCAGCTACGTCTTCATTTAATATTATCTTCTCTTCCGTTAAGCCATAGTTTTCAATTTTTACTAAAATATTAACTTTTCCTCTTGAGACTCTGTCTTTTATTAATTTTTCCATCTTTTGTTCAATTTCCAAAGACTGAAAGTTATTTTTTATATTTATATCACAGTATTTATTGTTTAAGCTTTTTATCTCTACCAGGCATTCTCCGTCTTCTGCTTTAACCCTTCCCACACCGTAACCGGTCATGCTTTTAATCAACTTTATTTCCCCTTATAATTTTTATATTTTAAAAATAATAAACTTCACATTAATTTTATGGTAATACTTACTGCTTGTCAAATAATTTCGTAATAATCAATTAACCGATTGACCGATTAGCCAATTAAATGACAGGGGACGGTTCTCTGTCATTTTTATTTCCTTGATTATACTTCTATAATAGATTATATTAAAGTTAAATATATCAACAAGGAGATTAGTATGTCCCTGGATAGCATCACTTTGGAAGCAATGAGAAAAGAGCTTCTGGATAAATTTAAAGAGGGAAAGATAGTAAGCCTGATTCAGACTAAAAAATATAAAATCATTATTGAGGTAAAACCCGTTAAGCTTTTAACCCCAAATGAACTAAATAAAAAAAGAGAAACCTTTTATATCCATATTTCCCTTGACCCCTCGCTTCCCGAAATTTACTTTACCGAATTAGAAAACAGACAGCATACTATTAGTTCCCCTTTTTTAACTCTTCTGCAAAATCAGCTAAAGGGAGGTGAAATATTAGATATCGAACACCCCAATTTTGACCGTATTTTACATTTTATTATCAGACCCTACCAAAAATTCGGTAAATTACAAAATAAAATATTGGTAGTGGAATTTATGGGTAAACACAGTAATATGATTCTCCTTAAAGAAGGCAAAACCATAAAAACCTCCATGAAATTAATAGACTCCAATGTTAGCAGATACCGGGAGATTAAGCCTGGTAAGCCCTATATTCCACCACCTTTGCAAAATAAAATAGACCCTCTAACCATTAATCGTGAAGGCTTTTTTAATATTTTCAATTCCCTATCCGCAAAGAATGGGTATTTAACCCTCCGGAAGCTGATACAGGACAGTTTTACAGGCACAAGTCCTCAGAGCTCAAAAGAGGTAGTTCTTCAGGCAAATTTATTCCCGAATGAAAATATATCTGAGACCTCCACGGCAGATTTGGAAACACTTTGGATTTCTTTTAATAGAATTATAACAGATATTAAAAATCATAATTTTCAGCCAGCCCTCTTTTTAGATCCCCTGTCTAAAAAGATAAAAGCCTGGTCTATAATCAATTCAGTTCAGTTTCCCAAATACCATAGGCAAACCTTTAATGATACTAATTCGTGTCTGGAATGCTTATTCACTGAACTTGAAAAAGAACGAGATATTTTAGCTATGCAAAACAAGATAGACCAGATAATCAGAAAAAATATGTTGAAAATAAATAATAAGATAAACGATTGCCAAAAAAAACTGGACGACGTTAAAAATTGTGAAAAATATAAGATAAGCGGTGAACTGATAAAGGTAAACCTTTCCGGCATTAAAAGAGGAGACAAAGAAATTTCCGCCATCAATTATTACTCTCTCCGGCAGGAAACCATAACTATCCCTCTAAATAATAAATTAACTCCTTTAGAAAATGCCCGGTTATATTTTAAGAAATATCGGAAAACCAAAGATAGTTTCCGAATAATTTTTGAGCAGTTAAAGAACCATCAGGAAAAGCTTGCCCAACTGACCGAGCTTCAGAAATTACATGAACAGGAAATTAATTCTCTTCCCCATCTGCTCAATATTTATAATAACTTAAGCAAGTTGGGATGGGCCAAGAAAGCCGCCACTTCCCTTAAAAAAGCGAAAAAAGAAACAAATAGATTACAGCCTAATAAATATATCTCCAAAGAAGGATGGGAAATCTATGTAGGAAAAAACAACCTGCAAAATGATTTTTTAACTTTTAAGTTGGCTTCTGGTAATGATACCTGGCTTCATGCAAAAAGCATTCAGGGGTCTCATATTATCATTAAAAATAAAGGGAGCAAACAATCTCTTCCGCTCGACACCTTGATTCAAGCAGCAAATTTAGCCGCTTATTTTAGTAAATCCAAAAAAGCTGATAAGGTACTGGTTGATTATACTTTTAAGAAATATGTAAAAAAACCTAAAAAAGCCAAGCCGGGAATGGTTATTTACTCTCAAGAAAAAAGTCTTTGGATAGAAGTAGATCCAGAAGAGATTAAAAGTATGGAGAAGGCTTCTAAAAAATAACTCCGCGACTTTTCTATTTTTCGCCCTCTTCTAAATAATTAATTATTTTCTGTATATCTTGCGGTAGAGGGGCAGAAAATTCCATATATTTTTTAGATTCGGTATGTACAAACCCTAAAACATAAGAATGCAAAGCCTGCCTATTGATATTTACTCCCTGCTTTTTGCGGCCGTATAGCTGGTCACCAACGATGGGATGGCCAATAAAAGCCAGATGTACTCTTATCTGATGAGTCCTACCCGTACGAAGAGTTGCTTCGACTAGAGTATATCCGGAAAATCTTTTTAACACCTTAAAATGAGTTATTGCTTCCCTGTTTTTTCCTTCGGTAACTGCCATCTTTTTCCTGTTCTTCAGACTCCGGCCAATCGGTGCATCTATAATTCCGGAATCATCTTTCAGGTTACCGTGGACCAAGGTAATGTATTTTTTGGTTACCTGATGTTCTTGTATCTGTCTTGATAAATCAAGATGTGCCAAATCATTTTTTGCCACTACCATCAGACCGGAAGTATTTTTATCCAGGCGGTGTACAATGCCCGGCCTGATCACTCCCCCTATCCCCGATAAGGAATCTTGACAATGGTAAAGCAGGGCGTTCACCAGGGTATTGGAATTAATTTTTCCTGCTGGATGAACAATCATATCGGCCGGTTTGTTAACCACCACCAGATATTCATCTTCGTAAATTATATCTAAAGGGATGGCTTCTCCTTTAATCTCTAATTCTTTGTTTTCGGGTAGGGCTAAATTTATCACATCCCCATTTTTCAAGATATAACTTGGTTTAACAGGATTGTTATTTACGCTGATTTTACCCTGAGTGATTAAATTCCGAATCTGGGATCTGGAGGGGCATATTTCTTGCTGGGTTAAATAGAGGTCGATTCTGATCTTCTCTTCGCTTTTGAATATTAAACTTTTTTCTTTTTCTGTCATAAATAAAATCCCAATTAAACTAAAAATTTAAAGCAAAAAGCCAAAAACCACAATTCAAAATTCAAAACTTGTTTTTGCTCATGAGGTTAGTATGTTTAAATCTAATATTTTTGCCCTCAGATAAACTAAAACATATCTTTAATTTTAAGTTTTTATTTTTAGTTCTGCGCTTTGCATTTTTAGTTTTTCGTTAATTTCAAACTCACCTGCTGCCCACAGCTATATGCTATCCGCTCTACGTTCTACACTAGTTTTGCTTTTCTTCTTTAAAATATTCATAAACACTAGGGAAACCAATATAACCCCAAGTAAAATAGCCTGAGTAATGGTTAATAAATTAAATACTTTGTAACTATTTTCGTAAAATCTAAAAAATTCTATAGTAAAGCGAGAAATCGAATATAATATTAAAAAGCTTAAGAATAGAAATCCGTCATATTTCTTATATTTTTTCATCCAAAGAAGGATAAAAAATATTAAAAAGCCATCACATAAAGAACTATATATTTGAGTAGGGATTACCGGTAGAGTACAGGAACTTCCGAAGGCAATTAATCCATCATTTAATTGCTGTAAATACACCGGGGGCATATGTAAACAAGGAAACTTAATACCGTAATTTTCTGAAACTACGCCAAAGCAGCAGCCATTTAACAAACAGCCTATCCTTCCAATCCCTATTCCGATAGCTACCGATGGAGCAGCAATATCAGTATATTTCCAGAATGAAAGCTTATTTCGTGAAACATACCAGGCACCAAGGATAAAGGCTAAAATAAAAGACCCTAAAAAAGCCAGTCCACCTTGCCTGAAATATAATATTTTAATAGGATTTTCTAAATAATAGTCAAGATAAAATATTACATAACCTAATCTTCCCCCTATTAAAGCACCCAAAATAACATATAAACTTATATCTAAAATTCTCTCCGGGTCTTCTCCGTATCTTTTCGCTTCTTTCATCGCTAAAAGAATGGCCGTAATAAAAGCTAAAGCAACCATCACTCCGTAAGAATAGATAGGAAATGTACCAATGGTAAATAAAATTCTATACATTAAAATTTACTCCTTATCTTGTTCTTTATATTCTTTAATATTCATTATATTCTCTTTCTCTTCTTCCCATTTTTCCCCTTCTCCCTCGTCTTCCTTTTCAGGGGCATGAAACAAAACATGAATCAGCAATACCAACATTCCGCACACTATCGCTGAATCGGCAAAATTAAAAACCGGCCAGATTCTAAAATCTATAAAATCTATTACCCTGCCATCAACTCTCACCCGATCAATGAGATTACCTACTGCACCACCCAGAACAAGCGTTAAAGGAATGTACATAAAAGGGTCTTTCTTAAAAATTATTTTTTTGTAGATTAAAATAACCAAAATTACGGAAATTACTACCGCTATTACAAAGAACGATGAATTATATTCAAAAAGACCAAAGGAGGTCCGGAGATTCTCTACATAAGTAATGTGAAATATCCCCTCAATTACCGGTATAGACTCTCCTATTTGCATACTGTGCTGAATGTACAATTTACTTGCCTGATCAAATAATATAATAAATAGGGCAAAAAATAAAAATCCCATAGTATTTTTTTACTCCTCAAAATGTTCATGCATTACTTTAGCACATTTTTCACAAATAGTCGGATATTTCTGGTCCCCTCCTACTGTCTCACTGTAACACCAGCACCTTTCACACTTCTTGCCCGGTGCCCTAGTTATCAGTACTTTAATATCCGGAAATTCAATGCCTGTATAGGCATCAGAAGAAAAACCTTTTTCTCCTTTTCCGCGAACTATATCGGTTTTAGAAACGATAAATATAGTTTCCAGCTGTTCTTTAAATGAGGTTAAATAATTATAAATTTCTTTATCTTCGGTATAAATGTTTACCTGTGCCTCTAATGAATTACCGATAAAACCTTCCCCTCTTTTTATCTCCAGGGCTTTTAAAACATCTTTTCTGATTTTTAAGATACTACCCCATTTTTTTTCTAAATTTCTATCCCTATAATTTTCATTTACATCCGGCCAAGGGGCAAGAAAAACGCTTTCTTCATCTTTTTCAATTTCCCTTAAGTACTGCCAGATTTCCTCGGAGGTAAAACTTAATACCGGTGCAATCAGTTTAACCAAATCATTTATTATCTGATGCAATACTGTTTGAGCTGCCCGACGTTCTTCGGAATCGGCAAATGCAATATACAGCCTATCTTTAATTATGTCCAGGTAAAATGAACTCAAATCGACAGCACAAAAGTTATGAATTTCATGATAGAAGGAATGAAATTCAAACTTATCATAGCACTCATTTACTCTTTTCACCAAACTTTGAAAATTACTCAAGACTAATCTGTCTAATTCGCTAAGCTTATCATAAGAGACTAGATCTGTATCAAGATTAAAGTCGGATAAATTTCCCAAGATAAACCGGGCAGTATTCCTAACCCTCCGGTATATTTCTACTAATTGATCCAATATCGTAGAAGAGATCCTGATATCTGTACGGTAATCAGAAGAGGCTACCCATAATCTTAATATATCTGCTCCATATTTTTCAATAATCTCCTGAGGAGCAATGACATTGCCTACGGATTTGGACATTTTCCTGCCTTCTGCATCGACAATGAAACCATGAGTCAGAACTGTTTTGTAGGGTGCTTCTTCAAAAGCAGCCACCGAAGTCAGCAGTGAGGTTTGAAACCATCCTCTATGTTGGTCTGTTCCTTCCAAGTATAATTCCGCCGGCCAGTGGAGTTCATCTCTTTTCTTGAGCACTGCCGCATGGCTGCATCCGGAGTCAAACCACACATCCATTATATCTTTTTCTTTCTCAAAATCTTTACCCTGGCAGTGAGGACACTGATAATCTTTGGGTAGGATTTCCTGAGCGGACAAGGCAAACCAGGAATCCGAACCTTTTTCCAGGAATAATTTTCTAACCGAATTTATGGTTTCTTCATTTACTATAATTTCTCCGCATCCTTTACAGTAAAAAACCGGGAGGGGCACCCCCCATACCCTTTGGCGGGAAATACACCAGTCGGTTCTATTCTCCACCATACCTTGTATTTTTTCCTTGCCCCAGGCGGGAACAAATTGCACCTTTTCTATTTCTTTTAGGGCTAAGTCACGAAAGGCCTCGATGTTGACAAACCATTGCTCGGTCGCCCGAAATACTACCGGTTTTTTACAACGCCAGCAGTGGGGATAAGAATGCATTATTTTACCAACCTTAAGTAAAGTTCCGTTCTTGATTAATTCTTCTATTACAGCAATATTCCCTTCTTTATAAGTTAATCCTTCAAACTTTCCACCTTCCCGGTTAAATTTTCCCTGGCTATCAAGGGTAGTAAATATGGGTATTTTATATTTTACTCCTATCTCATAATCCTCCTGTCCGTGTCCTGGAGCGGTATGTACACAACCAGTCCCTTCATCCAATAAAACATGGTCTCCTAATATCATTAGCGAGTCTCGGTCAAAAATAGGATGTTTACATTTTAAACCCTCAAATAATTTACCTTTCGCCTTTCCGATAATCTTATAACCAACAATTTCAGCTTCTTTCATTACTTTTTCTACCAGGGAGGAAGCTAATAAGAGATTCCCTTTTTCTGTATTAACCAAACTGTATTCAATCTCAGGATTTAAGGCAACGGCCATGTTGCCGGGAATAGTCCAGGGGGTAGTAGTCCAGATGACCGCGTAATTTTTTTCCGATTTACTATCCGGGAATATTTCCGCTAAATTATCTTTTATTAAAAATTTAACGTATATGGAGGAAGATTCTTTGTCGTGATATTCTATCTCCGCTGCTGCCAGAGCTGTTTCACAATTTGCACACCAGTATACCGGTTTTAATCCTTTATAGATATATCCTTTGGAAAACATCTTTTTAAATATTTCTATCTGTTCTGCCTCATAAGCAGGATTAAGGGTTAGATAGGGATTTTCCCATTCTGCCATTACCCCTAATCGCTTAAACTCTTCCCTTTGCACATTGATATAATGTTTGGCATACTCTGTACACTTCTTCCTCAGTTCAACTGGGTTTACCTCGCTTAAATCAACCTTCATGTTTTTGGTAACCTGAAACTCTATAGGTAAGCCGTGGGTATCCCATCCCGGAACATAGTGGGCGTCATATCCTTTCATCGATTTATACTTGGGAATTATATCTTTTAATATCTTATTATAGGCGGTCCCTATATGGATATTGCCATTAGCATAGGGGGGTCCGTCGTGCAAGATGTATTTTTCCAGGTTTTTCTTTTTTTTCAGTACTTTCTTGTATGTTTCCTGTTCTTCCCAAAATTCTAATAATTTGGGCTCTTCCCGGGCTAAATTCGCTTTCATTTTAAATTTTGTTTTCGGTAAATTTAAGGTATCTTTGTATTCCATTTGAATCACTCCTCGTACTTTATAATTTATATAATAATATAATATAACAAAAAACCCCTTGCCGTATAAAAGGACAAGAGGTTAATAGTTCTTGTGGTACCACCCAATTTTTATCATTACCTCACGATAATGAACTCAAGGAGTAAATATATTTAAACAGATAAATAAATGTACTCCTGTTTTTAACGATGTTCACCGCTCTAATCTACTTTTGAACCAATTTCGATTAGAAATATTGAGACGATTTTGGATAGAAAGAATTTACAGGCTCCCACTGCCCCTGCTCGCTGCTAAATTGTATCTACCTACTCTTCCTCAAATCAGATAAATAAATATTCTATTTTTAATATTCGTAATAATAGCATATTAAATCGGTTTGTGTCAATTTTTTAGATAGCGCGTAGCGCGTAGCGTAGAGCGTATAGTTGCAGGCAGCAAGAGAAAGCGAGAAACAAATAAGTATTGAGTAAAATACAGTGATAAGTGATGAGTAATGAGTAATAAGTTTCGGCTTGAAAGTTGTGGGTTTGAAAAAACCGTAGGACAGGTGTCTCGCTTGTCTAGGTAGGGGCATGATGCATCGTGCCCCTACGCTGGAATTGTAAATCCTCAAACAATTTTTCCTAATTTATCTATAAAATCTTTTTGGCTAATATCGTAAATCTTAATAAGTTTATTTTTGCTGGTTTGCCCTGAGATTATTTTGATTTTTGATTTCGCTACATCAAAATATTTAGCTAAATAGGCAATGCATTTTTTATTTGCTTTGCCTTCAACCGGCGGGTCGGTAATGGCGATCTTTAAAGCATCATTATATGCTCCGACAATTTTATTCTTGGATGAACCGGGAACAATTTTAACTTTAATTATAATATCATTCTCCGTAATTTTAAAACAATCATTGATATCGTTGCTCATCATTTGTTTCTTCAATTTTATAATCTTTTTTTACGGCAAATCCTTCTAATTTACCCGTTTTTTCTTCAGAAATTCTTTTGTCTACTTTCTCTTCAGAAACTTCTTTTACTATCTTTTCTTTATAAATATTTTCTTCTTTAATCTCGTAATTTCCTTTTTTCTCAAAATCCTCACTTTCAATCATCTTTAGGTATAAATTCAACATTGATTTAAACTTTTCTTTAAATGTAAACTTATATCTCCGCAGATTATCGATTTCATTTTTCACCAAATCTTCTCTTTGTAAGACCTGTTGTTTTAAAGTCTTAGCATCCATCTCTGCTTTTTCTATGATTATTTTTGCTTCACTTTCTACTCTGCCCTTCATATCTTCGGCAGATTTTTGGGCATTTAATAGAGCACTCCTCAAAGTTTCTTCAATCTCGCTAAATTCTTTTAATTTTCCTTGCATTCTCTCAATTTCTTCATTAAGTCTTACGTTTTCATTGATTAACTCTTCGTAATCTTTTACTATTTTGTCTAAGAAATCATCTACTTCTTCTTCATTGTAGCCTCTGAATGACCTGGAAAACTCTTGTTGTTCAATATCCATCGGTGTGATTCTCATTCAATTATCCCCCCTCATTTATTATTTCATCATTTAAATTTATTTTATATACTTTAAAGAGCTATACTAACAAGTATATTAATTAGTGCTCTTTGGAGTAAGTTCAGTAAAAAAAAGACAATTATCGGTGAAAGATCTAATCCCATACCCCCTAAAGGCAATATAATCCTAAAGGGTGCCAAAACCGGTTCGGTAACTTTATAGATAAACTGCACTATAGGGTTATAGCGATCTATGGGTATCCAGGTTAAAAATATCCTCGCTAAAATTAAATAACTGTAAAGTCTGAAAATCGTATTAATTATTTGAATTAGTAAAAACATCTATAATATTTTCCTTCCATTTTTATCAATTTATAGTTGCAAAAAAATTATTAATGAAAACCGAATATCCCTCTGCCGATTCTAATCATATTCGCACCTTCTTCAATGGCTACCTCAAAATCTTCGGTCATCCCCATGGAAAGATAATCCATTTTAACATTCTTTAAATTTTTGCTCTTTATTTCTTCAGATAATTCCCTGAGCTTCCTGAAATATGGTCGAACATCTTCTTTGTTTTCTGCCATTGGTGCAATAGTCATTAAGCCTCTAACTCTTATTCTGGAAAACTCAGATGTTTCCTTTAGAAAAGGCTCTACTTCTTCCGGTTTAATTCCGTATTTGGTTTCTTCCCCGGAAACATTTACTTCAACCAAAACATTGGTTGTCTTCCTAAATTGCAAAGAACGTTTATCTATCTCTTCGGCTAATTTTATACTATCTACAGAGTGAATACAATCAAATATTTCTATAGCGTATTTTATCTTATTAGTCTGCAGGTGTCCTACCAAATGCCACTCTATGTCGGTACTCAAAATATGATATTTTTCTTTGGCTTCCTGAACTTTATTTTCGCCAATTATTTTTACCCCGGCACTTATAGCTTCTTTTATTTGCTCTATAGTAGCAGTTTTAGTTACCGCCACTAATTTTATTTCTTCAGGGTATCTGTTTGCTTTTAAGGTTGCTTTTTTTATTTTTTCCTTTATTATCTTTAAATTATTTTTGATTGTTTCCACAAGTCATAACCTTTTCTGATTTATTTTTTACTTTTTGATTATTCAAATATATAATATAAACACTCATTCAGTTAATTTTGAAGCTTTAATGTTCTATTCTTCTTTATTGCTTTTAGAATAATCTTTTATTCTTTCTCCGTTAACGATATATACTACCCTCTCTGCTAAATTTGTTGCATGGTCGGCAATCCGTTCAATATTATTAGAAACAAAGATCAAATGAATTGCTCTACTGATAGTATGAGGATCTTCCATCATAAAAGTTAAGAGTTCACGAAATATCTGTTTATCTAAATCATCAACTATATTATCTCTTGCCCATACTTCCTTTGCTAATTCTACATCTCCGTTGAAATAGGCATTTAAGCCATCTTTTAACATGTTTTGAGCAATTTCAGCCATACGAGGAATATCTATTAGTGGTTTTACCATGGATTTAGTAGATAGATATTGGCTGGCTCTAGCTATATCCACGGCATGATCGGCTACTCTTTCTAAATCAGATACAGTCTTATAACCACAGCCGATTATCCTTAAATTTTTAGCAATGGGGTGACGTAGTGCGATCATCTGCAAACATTGTTCTTCGATATCTAATTCCATTTTATCAATTATATCATCATTCTCAATTACCTTTGCTGCTAAATCTAAATCCTGTTCAACTAAAGACTTTATAGACATATCAATTGCTTCTTCGACTAAATTCGCCATCTTTGTTAGGCTTTCCTTTAAACCGGTAAGTTCATTATCAAAATATAATTTTTTCTCTTTTTTAATCATAATTTATTTGTCCTTTATATTTTTTTGTATATCGTATTGCGTGAACATTTATCCAGTCATTCTGTTTGCCGGTTAATCAATTGACCAATTATACCGATTGATCAATTCACTAATTGAATTACTCGATAGTATTTAGTATCGAGTATTGCGTACCGCATTAAAGAGACTAGGATTCAAGTGTAGGGGCACAATGAATTGCACTATTTCTAATGTTACCTGCTTTTTGTTTCTTGTAATCGTATGGCGTTACGCCTCTTAAAGGCGTATACAATACACCCATACTTCTCTACAAACTTGCAACTTGTAACCCGCAACTCATTACTTATTACTGTATTTTATGCTTAATATACCAAAAATAACAACATTTTTCAATAATTTTATATTCATATCGCATATTACATGGAGAAAGAGAAAGCGGAAGATAGAAAAAAATTAGCCATTAAGGAAAAGATTGTTTCTGAATAATTAAGGGGCGTTGCTATACGCCCCTCCACATTAACGAACTTTTTATAGACAAAACGTCTACTCCACCAAAAACTGATAATCAAAAACCTATCTTCATACTTATGAATATTTTCCTATAAGCTAAACGCTCTACGCTAACCATATACTAACGACTAACAACCTTTCACTAACGACTAATTTTTTATTTTCTCTTTTTAAGGGCAGCGCCTCCCAGGTAGGCCTCCTGGACTTTTTGATTGCTCTTTAAATCGGAAGCTAGTCCGCTAATAGTAATATTTCCGGTTTCCAGCACATATCCTCTATCAGCGATACTTAATGCCTTGCGGGCATTTTGCTCTACCAATAATATTGATATACCCCGATTATTAATTTCACGAATAATTTGGAAAATTTGTTTTACCAATAAGGGAGCCAGACCAAGGGAAGGTTCATCCAGAAGTAAAATGCGGGGGGTGCTCATTAAACCTCTTCCCATTGCTAACATCTGCTGTTCACCACCTGACAATGTTCCAGATAATTGATTACGCCGCGCTTTAAGAATAGGAAATAAATCATAAACCTTTTCTCTGGATTCTTTAATATATTTTTTATCTTTTCTTCGAATATATGCACCCAAATTAAGATTTTCATCGACTGTAAGAGTTGCAAATACTTTTCGACCCTCGGGTACATGCGAAATACCCCCCATAACTATTTTAAATGCCTTAACATTGTTAAGTTCTTGGTCATCTAATGTGATTTTTCCGCTGCGAATGGGTAATAACCCGGAGACAGCCCTTAAAAGAGTACTTTTTCCCGCTCCATTTGCCCCTAATACAGTAACTATTTCACCCTCATCAACTTTAAGTGAAATTCCTTTAAGAGCTTCAATAGAACCATAATATATTTTTAAATCTTCTACTTTCAACAATGTAGTCATATTCCTATTCCTCCTCCTCTTCATCTTTACCTAAGTAAGCTTCAATTACTTGAGGATTACTGTATACTTCCTCGGGCAAGCCCTCAGCAATTTTTTTACCTTCATCCATTACTGTAACCCAATGAGAAATTCCCATTACTACATTCATATCATGCTCAATAAGCAAAATAGTTAAATCCTCATTTAGTAAAGATCTTAAAAACACTATCAGGTCTTCAGATTCTTTATCATTTAAACCGCTGCTCGGTTCATCTAAAATTAATAAATCGGGATCGGAGGCTAAAGCTCGGCCTATTTCCAACATTCTCTGATTACCATAGGCAATGTTTTTCGCTAATTCTTCTCGCCATCTCCATAATCCGACCTGTTTAAGGCGATCTTCAGCATTTTTTCTAATTTCCGCTTCCTCTTTTCTTTGCCCGGAAGTTTTTAAAATAGAAGACCAAGTTCCTTCCCTGCTGCGGCAATGCTGACCGGCCATAACATTTTCCAGACAGGTCATATTGGAAAAAAGTCTAATGTTTTGAAAAGTTCGGGCAATTCCTTTTTTTATAATCTGGTGGGGTTTTTTGCCAGCAAGGTTTTCCCGTTTGAAAAGAACTTTTCCACCATCAGCTTTATATATACCGGTAACTACGTTAAAAACAGTAGTTTTTCCTGCTCCGTTAGGTCCTATCAAACTACTGATTTCTCCTTGACTTACTTTAAGATCAAAATTGTTTACCGCGGTTAAGCCGCCAAATTTTTTAGTAAGTTTATCGGTTTGCAAAACAACTTTGTTAATTTTATTTATCCCTTTGTATTCTTGCTTGGTTCCTATTATTGTTTCCGTATTATTGTTTTTAGCCATTTTCTTCTCCTGCTTTCATTAAAAGTGATTCGAATTTAACGGCTCCTCTTTTTCTGGGCCATATACCACCAGGTCTGAAGATCATCATAATCACCATTGCTGCTCCAAATATTAACATTCGGTACTGGGCAAAAGTACGAAATACTTCAGGAAAAAGACTTATAGCAGCAGCGCCAATTAAAACTCCGGGTATAGAACCCATTCCCCCGATTAATACAATACAAAAGAGCATACAGGATTCCATAAAACTAAAACTCTCCGGAGAAACTATCATTAATTTAGTAGCATAAACATTACCGGCTACCCCGGCTAAACCTGCTCCTAAAACAAAAGCCAATAACTTATAATATCGAACATCAATTCCGGTCGATTCAGCAGCTATTTCATCTTCCCGGATGCAATTCCAGGCTCTACCTATACGGGAACGTTGCAAATTAACCAACCCGACGATGGTTAGGCCGACTATTAACCATATATAATAATAAAATTTAGTAGAATTATCAATTACAAAAATACTGCCTAATGAAGGAAAGTCAATTCCGTAAACTCCATTTGAACCACCGGTTATTCCAAATGGATTGTTATTTAAAGTAAGCCGTACAATTTCACCCATTCCGATGGTTACGATACATAAATAGTCTCCTCTTAAATGGATGATTGGAGAACAGACTAACCAGGCAAAGGCACCCGCTGCAATTGCACTTATTGGCAGTAAAACAATTATAGGAATTCCAAATGTGGTATTAAGAATTGCTGTAGTGTAAGCTCCAATAGCCATAAATCCCATATGTCCTAAATCAAAAAGCCCTACTTCTCCCAAAACGATATTTAAGCTAAGTCCCAAGAGAGCATAAATGCCGAAGAAAAATAAGACATCTACCCAATAAGCATTTATTATAAAAGGTAATATTATAAATAAAATTGCTACTACGATAATCAGCCAATTCTTAGATATACTATTTTTTTGCTTTATATTTTTGTTTAATTTCATTTTTTCGCCCCCTTATACTTTTTCTGCAACTTTTTCACCCAAAAGACCTGTAGGACGAAAAATTAATACTAATATTAAAATTATAAATACAAACACATCTTTATAGGCAGTAGAAAGGTAAACAGAACCTAACATTTCCAATATTCCCAAAAGAAGTCCACCAATCATTGCTCCCGGAATATTGCCGATACCTCCCAGAATAGTAGCAGTAAAGGCTTTTAATCCATAATTCCATCCCATAATAAAACTAATCTTTCTATAATACATGCCTACCATTACTCCTGCCATTCCTCCTAAAGCCGGGCCCAAAGCAAATATAAAAAATATAATTGTTTCAATATTTATTCCCATCAGTGCAGCAGTGCTTCTATCCAAAGCACAAGCACGGATAGCTGCGCCAAATGTCGTTTTTTGAACAATATAAAACAAAAGTCCCATAAGAATAAAGGAAATAACTAAAACTACTATCTGCATCAAAGTAATTTTAATTCCTCCAATATTTAACATAACCGAAGGGACAACCTGTGATGTATAAGCTTGCGGGCGTGGGCCCCAAATAACCATTATCCCATTTTGTATTACAATCGAAGCTCCCAATGCAGACACTACAGCAGGAAGCCGGCCTACTGAATATATTGGACGATAGGCAATTCGCTCTATTAAAGTACCAGCAATTCCTATACCGATTGCGGCTACTAACATAGCCGCAATCATACCACCCCATATACCAAAGGTAACGGTAGCATAGGTAGAGCCAAATACGAGAAGGGTATATCCAAGATAAGAACCCAGGGCAAATAAATCTCCGTGTGCAAAATTGATCAACTTCATTACCCCGTATACCATGGAATAACCAAGAGCAATAAGAGCATAAAATGAACCTATAGTCAATCCGTTAAGTAACTGCTCTAAAACAATTTTCATCTTCGTATCTTACCTCACTTTTATTTAGTATCGCAAATTGAAGAACTTCCATCTTCGTTTACTACATAAAGATTGATACTGCTTCCTACTCGATCACCAATTTCATCAAAACCTATTGGTCCGGTTATGCTGGGGAATTTATCCATCTTGTTCCTCAGGTAATCGGCAATGTCATCTGAATCAGTAGAACCGGATTTATCGATAGCTTCTGCTAATACACAGAGAGCATCGGCAGCATAAACTGACCATGGGCTGGAAGGAAGAGTGCCATATTTTGCATTATAGGCTTCTTTGAAAGCCATTGCTTCAGGATTGGTAAAATATTCAATTAAAGCTTCCTGAGTTTGATAAACACCTTTGGCATATTCAATACCAGCAATATTGATAAAATCTTCATTAACTACCGCATCTCCGCCTACAAATGTTGCTTCGATTCCAATTTCGCGTGCTTGTCGGATTATTAATCCAGCTTCCGGGAAATGACCGGTATAATAGAATACATCTGGATTAGTTTCTCTTAGTTTAGTTAGAGGTACAGTAAAATCAGTTTCTTCTGGATTAATTGCATCAAAATAGACTATTTCTACTTCTCCAGCGTCTATTCTTGATTGTAATGCTTCTCTGGTCTCTTCAGCAAGCCCTACAGAAAAACTTGTGTTGTTATTCATTATAGCAATTTTTTTAGCATCAAAGAAGGGCACAACCTTATCAGCAAAAAATGCAGCTTGAGTATCAGTTCTTCCGCAAGTACGGAAGAAATATTTTAACCCTCTCTCAGTAAGATCTGTAATAGTTGCACCATAAGCAATATTTACTTTTTCAAATTTTTCGTATATATCGGAAGCGGGAAGAACAACAAAAGAACCGTAGGTTTGAATAGCAGCTACTACATCTTTCTGAGTTATTAATTTCATTGCCGCTAATGCACCTGCTTTTGGCTGGCAGGCATCATCAGCTACCCTGATTTCAATCATTCTACCGTCTAATATCCCGCCCTTTTCATTAATCATTTGAGCTGCAATTTCTACACATTGTTTTGTCATTTCACCTTCAACAGCATATGGTCCAGTTATAGGTCCTTGCAAACCGATAACTACCGGTGGCTTATCGGCAGCCATTACCCCCAAAGAAGCTATGCCAAGAGCCAATACTAACACACTAATAACTAACAATAATTTTATACTTTTCATTTAAATTCTCCTTTATTTATTTTAAAATACATAAAAAAACAGATCATTTTAGCAAATTAACTAGACATAACATTAAAAGTAACTTTTATTATAGATATATAATTAATTAAGAAATCCCTTCACCCCCTTTTTTTCTTTAAAAATAGCCATTCACAAAATTATAGTTACCAGGTACTTTTTTTAGATTTTGTGAAAAACCATCTTTTAGATTATTTTTCGCCTAACCTATTTATCATATATATATATTCTACGAAAAATTTAAAAACCCTTCTTTTTTTGAGTGAAATAAGTTTTATTATTTTATTTCTTTAAACTACCGAGGGTTCAATAATCAGCTCACCCCGTTCAAATCTACCTATATCTAATCTGTCAATAGGAATAGAAGTCCGCCCTTTAAGTATTAGCTCTGCCATAAGCCGGCTGGCTACAGGAGCCAGCATAAATCCATGACCGCTGAATCCTACTGCCATATAAAAGCCCTTTACCTGAGGATGCTCACCCACAATCGGCTGAGAATCAGGGCTCATATTATATAAACCTGACCATTGTCTTACCATACTTACTTCTTTTAACAAGGGGACAACCGCGGTCATTTTTTGGGCCATCTCCCGGGCAAACTGCCAACTTGTACCTATATCGTGACCTTTGGGTTCATCGGGATCGCCAAAACCCATTATGATACTTCCGTGAGGAGTCTGCTGGCAATAAAAATTACGAGAAAAGGACATCAACATCGGCTTAAACAGGGGGTCAACCGGTTCGGTGATTAGGATTTGATGCCTTTGGGAATATACCGGTATTTCCACTCCTGCCATCTTCCCTATTTCTTTCGAGTAACCACCGGCGGCATTTATTACAATAGGAGTGAGCACTTCTTCCTTATCTGTACTGACTGAAACTATCCTGTTATCTTCAGTCTTAATCTCTTTTATCTCGGTAAAATTGTAGATCTTTACCCCCAACCTTTGAGCTGCCTCGGCATAGGCAAAATTGGTATTAAAGGGATTGGCATGACCATCGGTAGGACAGAAAGTTGCTGCTAATATACCTTCCGTATTTAAAGGTGGCACAATCTCTTTAGCTTCCTCTGCAGTTATGTATCTTACATCAATCCCTAATGATTGTTCCAAAGCCACATTTTTCTTAAACTGGTTGACTTCTTTTTCGGTGTAAGCCAGCATCAGATATCCACCTTGATTCAGTTCGATATCATAATCCAGTTCTTGACTTAAATTCTCGAATATTTTTATACTTTCCCGGGCCAGGATACAGTTCATCTCAGTCCCAAACTGCTGCCTGATCCCTGCTCCACACCTTCCGGTAGCGCCACTGGCAAGAGAATTTTTTTCGAATATTACTATATTTTTACATCCCATCCTGGCTAAATTATAGGCAATGCTGCAACCGATTATTCCTCCACCTACTATTACCACACTTGATCTTTTATTCATCATCATCACCTGCCAGAGTCCCTAATTTTACCGGCTTGGTGGGCGGCCTGAAGGTAGGTATGGCTACCTCTTCTATCTTCTTATGACAAAACTTAGCGATTTCCCTTAATATAATTCTACGGCAAGTCGTCCCCTGACACCTTCCCATCCCCGCTCGAGTAACCCTTTTAATCTCATCGAGGGTGGTATAGCCTTTTTCTAAGGCCTGTCTGATTTCCCCCCAGGTGATATCTTCACATCGGCAAATTATGGTTTCATCTTTCATTCGTTTCTGCCCTCCACTTTTATACTCCTTACTTTCATTGCCGTACTTTTGGGGACTTCCAGGGAAATTATGTGAGTCTTGTTTTTAATCTTTAAAACCCTTACTACTTTCGCTTTACCCAGAATGCTACCATCTCTGTCTAAAGCATAAACATCTTCTCCTTTTTCCGGCAGGGGGAGCATTTCATGGGGCAGTTTAATTAAGGATTTTTCCTCTGAATAATTCACATCTATTACGAATATGGCCAGGCCGGGGCAGGAACTGATACAGATCCCGCAGCCGGCACACTTATCAAAATCGACTATGGGCAAGTTGTTTATATCTTCAAAGGGTTTTATTGCGCCAAGTTTGCAGGATATGGCACAAGGATCGCAAGGTATCTTCTGAAAGCATTCTATTACAACCACCGGACCTTTAGCTAATCTTTTTTTATCCGGAATTATTTTTTCTAAATCATCATCGGTCGGTATACCGGTTCTTTCTAACATGGTTAATCCCTCCCCTCCCTTATTAAGGCTTTTTCTATACCTATCTTAATTTCTTCACTTAAAGGGTTGTCTCTCAATTCTTTTAATTCCGCTTTTAGTTTTCTGTCTTGCTCTTGATAATTATCACATTTATATCCTAAGCTCACCGCGGCATTCAGACCGGCAATTTGACCTTCCAACATGGCACTGCTGGCCTCTTCGATACCGGCTACATCTCCGGCGATATAGATATTACCTTTGGTGGTTTTCATATTATCATCTCTTATGGCCACGTAGCCGCAAAGCTTAGGAATATATTTCATCTGACAGCCGGCCTGCCAGAGCAGATCAGATAGTGGAGAGAGGCCTACCGCCAAACAAATAGTATCCACTTTAAGTTCTTTTTCTGTCCCCGGAATAAATTCAAAATTTTGATTGATCTCAGAAATTACCGCTTTTTCTACACAATTCGTACCGTACACTTCTTTTAAGGTATGAGAAGTGTAAATAGGTACTCCCAAACGTCTAATCTTAGAGGCATGCACCAGGTAGCCGCCTATCAGGGGGAGGGCTTCCACTATTGCCTCTACCTTAATTCCGGCTTGCAGGAGCTGATAACTTACAATCAGACCGATATTACCCGCCCCTATCATTAAGATATTATTACCCGGGACTACACCGTAAAGATTCATTAAGGTCTGCACCGCTCCGGCACCATAGACTCCGGGTAAGTCGTTATTTATAAAAGGCAGCATATTCTCTGATGCCCCGGTAGCTACAATAATTCTTTTAGCTTTTAGTTTTTTTAATATATCACCATTAACGCCCTGGACGATGGTAATGACCTCATCTTCATAATAGCCGGTGACTGTGGCATTGTCGATTACTTCAACATGGTCATATTCTTTTATATCCTGGATCATCTTTTTGGCAATCTCTATGCCTCTGATCCCGGCAAACTGTTTTTCAGAACCAAAAAATTTATGGGTCTGCTTAATTAACTGTCCGCCTAATTCTAAACCATCGTCAATAAGACTTACTTTTGCTCCCAAGGAAGCAGCATAGATCGCTGCCGATAATCCTGCCGGACCCCCACCGATAATTGCTATATCAGTCATTTTCAATTGAAATCACCTTTTCCTTTTTGAGTTTCTACCCTCATACCCTCTTCCAGTTTAGTTACACAGGTTCTAATATTGGGGACGCCGTTTACTTTCATCAGGCAAGCCGAACATTTTCCTATGGCACAAAAAAATCCTCTGGGGCGCTGATATTTAATGCTTTTACTTAATACCTTTATTCCAGCGGCCACCAGGGCAGAAGCAATGGGCTCATCCTTATAGCCTTCTAATTCTTTCCCATCCAAGGTGAATTTTATCTTTTCTTTCTGATTAAATTCTAAAATGGGATGTTCTTTTATGCGCATACCTTCCTCCCTATATTTTAATTTAATTATAATGACCTAAAAGTTTAAAAATATTTTTTGCGGTTACATCTTGTATTGCGAATTGCGTTTCGCGCAGGAAATAAGATTGATTATAAATATTTTGTAGGGGCACGATGCATCGTGCCCCTTTAATATTTGTTTACTTTTTGGATTGCAATCATTTTATTATTACTTTAGCATAAAGATAGCGGCCATACGACCGGTATTTCCCTTATCTCTTCGGTAGGAAAAGAAAAGTTCGGGGTGGTCTGCCGTACAAATCTGGTTAATAAAAATATTCTTTTTTTCCACTCCACCTTTAATCAATTGCCCATAGTTTGCTTTTCTTAAATCAAGACTCCGCCCGCTCTTATTTCGCAGGGAAATTGGTTCACCATTATATTTAACTCCACTTAACCAATAATCATCAATTTTATTTTCCTCTTTGATGTTATAACAGCAGGGACCAATGGAGGGAAAAATGGCCGCCAGGCAGGAGCGGGGATTGGTCTCAAAGGTCTTTTTCATCCTAAATAAAGTTTTTAAGGTTAATTCCAATTCTGTTCCCTTTCTTCCACTATGAATCAAAGCGATAGTTTTTTTGACCGGGTCAAAAATAAAAATAGGTACACAATCAGCATAACACATTAAAAGAGGTACGCCGGGAATATCCGTAATTAGGGCATCGGTTTGTGCAATTCCCTTAGAATATTTAAAGGTTCCTTTGCCTTTATCTTCTTTTCTTACGAGAGCTATCTTATCTTTATGGACTTGCTGAGCAGTTACTACGGTTCGATAATCAATGCTTAAGTCATCTAAAATTATTTTTCTATTTTTTGTTACGCGGCTTTCTTCATCGCCTACATTATAAGATAGATTAAGATTATTAAAGGGGGTTCTGCTTACACCGCCTGTTCGAGCAGTAAAAGCATTCACTACTAAGTTGGTGTTGTCTAATTCTCTACAGTATAAATATTTTATTTGCCCAAGTTCTTTTAATTTAAAATCCTGGTTCAAACTATCTCTACTTTTTGTTAATATTTTTTAATGCATCTACTGCATCAACATAAAAAAAGGGTAAGATACTCCAATGGAATTTCTTACCCTGTCTTTTTACCTGAGAGATTTTTCCAGAATATTGGAAATTACCCCTTCGGTGTTTATTTAAAAACTTTCCAGAGTTCTGTCCGGCAATGGTCCTTTTGCCTGAGAGTTTAAATGTATCATACATCTTGCCCCTTCGGCTCCTTTTCTGTAATAGAAAAGACCTCTCCCACTACTTTCATTCAGAATAAAATTTATTTAATTGTACTAATCTTGATTTAAAATAGTTTTATATAATATAACATATTTAGGGAAAAATAAAACACTGTTACCTATATACGACATCTATTTAAAAAATCCTTCTTTTTTTTGAAAATAATTGTAATTTTTTTCACAAACAACAAAAAACGTATATCATATATACTCTTTAGCAAAATAATGTTAACGAATAATATTTGATAACGAAGCGAAAAACGTAAAACGCAAAATGTAAAACCATAATTTAAAACTTAAAACCCATTTAGCGCATAGTGTACGGCGTTTAGTGTATAATATTTTTGTATCGCTTATCGCCCCTTAATAAAATAAGATTCAGGCGTAGGGGCACAATGAATTGTATCCTTCTTTTGCAATTTACAGACAGGCGGGTTTATTCTCTATTTTTACAGGGCCAGGCTCTGCAAAAACGGGGGACGTTTTTCCTGCGATTAACGGGTTCGATGAATCGAACCTCTACTTAGACAGGCGAGACGCCTGTCCTACGGTTTTATATTAATCATTGAGGGCGTATACAATACGCCCCTACTTTTTCCCAAACCCGCAACCTGTAACCTGAAACTTATTACTCATCATACATTACTCATCACTTATTATTGTATTTTGCTATATACTAAATACTATATACTATTTCTTCACACTATACGCTCTACGCTAAACGCTATACGCTAGTTCTACTATTCACTAACGACTAAATCTCATCTCCAGCTGCAATTGGGAATATATTTTTTAGCTTTTTCTGATAGTTCTTGAATCTTTTCATCGGAATAGGGTTTTATCTTTTGAAAAGAAGGATCGAGGGTCTTCTCCAAAGGAGAAAAATTCTGCAAGACATATTTTTTTGCACCTGAAATATATCGCGCAATCTCCATAATAATCTCTTCGGAATGCAATAAAGGTACCACAGTAGTACGAAATTCATAATCAATTTCTGAGTTCATCACCAATTCAATACTATCTTTTACCTTCTCCATCATCACTTTGTCTTTTATACCCGTGGCTTTAGAATAATTATTAAAATCTAATGATGATTTAATATCCAGAGCAACATAATCTACTAAACTGAGATTTAAAAGTTTTTCTATTAATTTTGGATTAGTGCCGTTGGTATCCAGCTTTATCAAAAAACCTTTATTCTTTATTTCTTTAAAGTATGCAGGTAAATCGGGGTATAGGGTGGGCTCTCCTCCGCTCATACATATGCCATCAATAAAATCTTTTCTCTCTAGGAGTAAGTTATTTATTTTTCTCTGGGAGATGTTAGGAAAATTTTCCGGGTGTAATATTAAATCATAATTATAACAAAAGGGACATCGAAAATTACATAAAGGGAGATACAAAGTAGAAACAATTTTCCCTTCCCAGTCAATTAGAGAAGTTTCGATCATCTGCTTTATGGTAATATTCAAATTGCTGCTTCCTTTCTAATCTCCTCCATATTAGGGGCATTTCCTCTCCATATCTTGATCTCGTTATCCTCATTATCTACGATTACTGTAGAAGGAGTGGATGCAATATTATAATAACTTGCTTCCGCCAGACCATCAACCGAATCTACATCAAAATATTGGACCTCTGCCTCTTTTTCCAATTGTTTTCCCACATTTTTAGCTTCCGGACAACGGGGACAGTTTTTTTGCCAGAATATTTTTATTCTCATGGTATTTTCACTCTCTTCTAAATTTTATTTTTAACTTTATAATTTCCGGAATGCCGGTCTTTTAATTCACCGATCTTATTTTTATTCCAGTTAGTTATTTTACTATAATATCCTACTATCCTGGTTACTCCATATACGTCTTCACTTCCACATCCATTACAATTCTCCTGTAATCCCCTGCTAACTTCGCTACAGGTATTGCATATGGTAAACTCAGGCGAAATAGTAAGTTGAGAACACTGAGTATGTTCCCAAACTTTTTTAACTAAATTATAGATACTCTCCGGCGAAGGTCGACTTTCTCCTACAAAAGCGTGAATTATCGCCCCGCTTTTTATTAAAGGATGGAATTTGCTCTGTTTAATAATTCGAGTGATCAAATCTACCGGTGCTGCTGCAGCAAAATGGATACTATTGGTATAATAACTTTCGTCTCCATCGGAATTTCCTTTTATAACTTTTTTACTATCCGGAAATTCCTGTAAATCGATTTTAGCTAACCTTCCTGCTGCGCTTTCAGCAGGAGATTCCTCCAGGGATAATTTTAAATTGAACTTCTTACTGTACTCTCTGCATTTTAAACTCATAAAAGATATAATTTTTAACCCTAACTTGAAAACATCCTCATCTTCATGTAGTTGTTTACCGGTGATATGCTGGATTGCTTCGTTTAATCCGATTAATCCTATTAGATATGTGCCTCCATCCAAATCTACATAAGGTCTGCCATCCTTAGCTGCTTTACCAATCTGCCACAAAGGTCCGCTTGGTTTTTTCATCATCATCTTTAAAAATATTTTCTTTTGTAAATGTGCTTTAACCGCCAAACATAAAGCCTGATCAATTTTTTTAAAAAATAATTTTAAATTATCTTCGTCGTTCAAATCAAGAGAAGATTCGGAAATATTATTTTTAGGGAAGGTTTTGTAAGCGCATTGAGGAAGATTGATAGTAACATTCTGTATCCCGGCAAATCTTAACTTTTCCGGATGAAGTATCATTTCCTGATCAGTTATCTCTGTCTTTAATCGACAGCAGGCAGCCAGGCTTATATCATCCCTGTCAAAAATAAAATAAGGCGAACCGTTCTCGGAAGCTATTTCACAAGCATATTTTAATAACTTTTCCTGCTCGGGGTCCTCAAAAGATTTGCTATCAATGTGCAGATCCATTTTAGGAAAGGCAAAAACTTTTCCCTGGGAATCTCCTTCTCTCCAAACTTCCATTAAAGCCTTTAAAAATAATTGAGATTCTTTCTCGTATTCTCCGTAGTTTTTTCCGGTATACTTCCCTCCCGGTCCGATTGCCGGTATATTTCTAAGGTAGTGTGGGATACCGAGGTGAACATTAAAATCCAGGAAAAGACTCTGTCCTCCCCTTGAAAAGGCGTTTTGCGAACCGCTAAATATTAAATATTGGGCTTCTTGCTTTATTTCTTTAAAAGGCAGATTTACCAAAAAAGGAGCATACATGATATTTAAATAACCAATACCTAAAGCACCAGCATAATAGGCCTGCATAGAAGCTAGAAAAGTGTTTAAATGCCCGGTTAAAGTTCTGGTATGCCTGGCTGGGGCGGAAGAGGTATCTAAATTTTCTAATTCAAGACCATATTTTTTTAAAAATTCGAGAGAATGACCGGAACAATAAATTCTCGGGTAGCCCAAATCATGAATATGAATCCATCCTTTTAAATGGGCATCAGCTACTTCTTTGGAAAAAACTTCTTGCAGCATATATTGTTTGATAGTATTTTCGGCAATGGTCAGATTTATAGCTTCTGGATTATTGGTTCCAATATTACTATTTTCTTTACTCTTAGACAAAAATAATTGTTTTAAATCAAAGGTAGGCATCCCGATAATTTTTTGCTTTCTCCACTTATGTTCATATCCTCTGGTAAACAACTCATTATCAACCAATTCTCTAATTAAGGAGGTGGAAATTTCACTCAAGTTTAAATCGACTATCTTTTTTTCTACTGTCTTGGCTATCTTGGTAGAAACATTCAAAGGCAGCTCCGCTTCTTTAACCAAAGCTTGAATAATTTTTTGCCTATTCCAGGGAAAAATATTCTCAGAGGTTGGAGTGGAAACCAACAGAGAAAGATCAGTTGTGCTTTTATGGTTTTCTACCTTTTTTCTAACTTTTAAACTCTCTCTAATTCTACTCCTTTTATCCCGATATAAAATATAGGCTTTTGCAACCTTTACCAGACCTTCTCTAATTAAGATCTCTTCTACTGTATCCTGCACTTCTTCTACTTGCGGAACCATATCCTTAAATCTTTTTTCTAATTTTTTAATTACCTGTTCGGTTACTTTTTCTGATATAGTTTTATTTTTTTCTCCTGCTACCAACATAGCTGCAAAAATAGCTTCGGTTATCTTCTTTTTATCAAATTCTACTAATCGGCCTTCTCTCTTTTTAATAGTCTGTATCATTTCAAAACCTCATTATAAAATATAGTTGTTAAACTAGTCCTTAGTTTATCGTATTGCGTATTGCGTATCGCATTAAGAATATCAGAATAGGAGTGGAGACGCGATATATGGCGCACAAAATACAAAAGGCGTTACTCATTTTCATGAGGACAGGCACCTACAGGGAAGGAAAATTTCTATACATTTAAATTATTATTCTATTTACTAATCTTCCTTATTTCTTTTACAAAGCTGCTTAGATCTTTAAATTGCCTGTATACCGAGGCAAATCTTACGTAAGCAACTTCATCTAAATTTCGTAATCTGGAGATAACCAATTCTCCAATTAGATTACTCTTAATTTCATTCGCTCCTTCACTTTTTGTGGTTTCTTCTATGTTGTTTACTAAATTATTTATAGTTTCTATACTAATCGGTCTTTTTTCACAGGCTTTAATAATGCCGTTGGTAATCTTTTCTCGAGAAAAAGGTTCCCTACGCCCATCCTTTTTTATTACCATCAAAGGAATTAAATCAATTCTTTCGTAAGTAGTGAATCTTTTATTGCATTTTTTACAAATTCTTCTTCTTCTGACTACTAGTTCATTTTCTATGTGCCTGGATTCGATTACTCCGGTATCATAATAACCACAAAAAGGACATTTCATCTTGCACCCCTAAATATAGGATTACATTTATAATAATACACTAAATATAGGGATAGTCAATGGAAATTGCTAATATTTTTAATAAAAATAAAATTTCTTATACTTAGTTAGCTTATTAGTTAGTTGGTTAGCTAAATACGTATTTCGTATCTCATGAATCGTATCTCGGAATATAGCGGATAGCGGATAGCGTAGAGCGGATAGCGGATAGAAAAGAGAAGATAGAAAAAAATAATATCGTGGATATAATTAGTTAGCTGGTTAGTAATATAAGTCTCTTGCTTAGTAAGAAAAAATTTGGATTTAGGGAGAGGGTTAGGGTGAGGGGGCTCGATTCATCGAACCCGCTCTTAAAGTTACTAAAAAAACGGGGCGGATAAATCCGCCCCCTACAAGAAATAAAAACCCGTCAAAAAGCTGTTTTATTATAAAAAATCGGGGAAATTTAGTTTTAAACTGGTTAATTAACTGGCAAACAGGATAACCGGATAATTATATATACTAATTATTCTATACATTAAACGCAATACGCTATACGCTCTACACTATCTTTATTTTTTTTCCCTTAAAAAAGTAGGAATATCTAAATCATTATAACTTATCTTATCTTTATCGAAATCAATTTCCTCAAGTTTGGATTTTTCTGTAATTTTATCTAACGTTTCAAATCCGGTAGCTATCACCGTTACTTTTACTTCATCATTTAACCCTTTGTCAATTACCGCTCCAAATATAATATTTGCTTCCGGATTAGCTGCCTTAGAAATTATTTCAGCGGCTTTATTAACTTCATGCAAAGTTAAACTTGAACTCCCGCTGATATTAAACAACAACCCTTTAGCTCCGTCAATTTTTGTATCTAAAATTGGACTGTTCACAGCTCTTTGAGCTGCTTCTACAGCCCGATTTTCACCGCTAGCTCTTCCTAGTCCCATTATGGCTGTACCGGCATTTTCTATAATCATTTTTACATCTGCAAAATCCACATTTATTAAACCTGGCTCGACTACAATTTCGGTAATTCCCTGAATACCATGCAGCAGAACCTCATCAGCAATTTTGAAAGCATCCAATACAGAAGTATTTTCCTCAACAATCTGAAGCAGCCTATCATTAGGTATTACAATTAAAGTATCTACACATTCTTTTAATAATTTTATTCCTTCCTCAGCCCGTACCATCCTTTTATGACCTTCAAAAGAAAAAGGCTTAGTCACTACTCCCACCGTTAAAGCACCTAAGTCTTTAGATATCCGAGCAACGATAGGAGCACCACCGGTTCCTGTTCCGCCTCCCATTCCAGCGGTGATGAATACCATATCTGCTCCTTTTAAAGCTTTAGTAATCCTGTCTTTATCTTCTTCCGCAGCTTTACGGCCAATTTCAGGATCCGATCCACTACCTAAACCCTTGGTTATCCTGCTGCCGATTTGTATTTTTTGTTCTGCATTAGAAAAGGCTAACACTTGAGCATCGGTATTAGCGGAAATATAATTAACCCCTTGTAATTTTGCATCAATCATTCTATTAACAGCATTCCCGCCGCCACCGCCTATACCGAGTACTTTTATCTCGATAAATTCTCCTACTTTATTATTAAGGTTAAGCAATTTATAACCTCCCCGTAAATAATGGAATATTTGCCTATTTAAAGGCAATAAAAAAAACTAAAAAAAATCTTTTAACCAGCTGATAATTTTAGTAAAAATATTTCTCGCTCCTGTTTTTCTTTTAGTCGATTGGAATGATCTTCCGATAGAATATTTTTCGGTAGCAAAACTTAACAATCCAATTGCTTCAGAATAGGATGGGTCATTTACCATCTCTGCTAACTCCCCTTCGTAGTGAGGTCTCCCTAATCGAGAGGGTAAATTTAAAACCTGTTCTGCAACCTCTGATATACCAGGCAGTAAAGAACTTCCTCCGGTTACAACTATTCCTCCGGGAATCATATTGTAACACCCAGATTTTCTAACTTCAGTTCCTATCAAATCAAATATCTCACTTACCCGGGGTTCAATTATTTCTACCAGGTACTTTTGGGAAACATTATTCTTATCTTTTCCGTCTATACCGGAAATCGCTACTAATTTTTCAGGAGAAACATTATTTTCAACTGTGCTTCCATAGTTAATTTTTATCTTTTCAGCTTCTTCTATAGAAGTTCTTAAACCAACGGCTAAATCATTAGTTATCTGAATACCTCCTACTGGTAGAACTGCGGAATAAGCCAATCCGCCTTCAACAAAAATTGCTATTTCAGTAGTCCCAGCACCAATATCAATTAATAAAACCCCTAAATCTTTTTCAGCATTACTTAAAATTGCATTACTGGAAGCTAGGGTTCCAAAAATTATTTCCTCAATGTCCAACCCCGCTCCTTCTACACATTTAATTAAATTTTGCACAGCGGTAATTGAGCCGGTTACAATATGGACTTTACACTCCAATCTTGCTCCCGACATTCCCAGAGGATCCGATATTCCACTCTGGCCGTCAACTATAAATTCGCGGCTTAAGGTATGAATTAATTCTTTATCAGAAGATATTATTCCAGCTTTAGCAGCTTCTATAACCTTTTCAATGTCGTTTTCTGTAATTTCTGGGGATTCTCCGGAAATAGCAATAACTCCTTTGCTATTTACAGAGGTTATGTGACTTCCTGCGATAGAAACA
>Ga0255384_10012_pt1 | contig 32059 bp, 26 predicted proteins | sample ANMaggSeSYBR01F7_FD_182106 | JGI IMG/M metagenome (GOLD analysis project Ga0255384, IMG submission 182106) | Sediment cell enrichment communities from methane seep in Santa Monica Basin, California, United Staets - ANME aggregate JGI... | ecosystem: Environmental > Aquatic > Marine > Cold seeps >... | reverse complement strand
TTTTTTGTAGGACCTACACACTCTATTTCCACTAAATCTCCATCTGTTATACCTAATTTTTCAGCTCGGCTTTTATTCAGATATAAAGGCATATAAGGGCATCCTCCTTCTATGGCATCTTCCATTAAGTAAGGATTATGTTGAGTAGCGCTTTTTTGATGCCAAGAAGCTTTGCCACATATGAGGAAAAATTCATTATCCTTCTTAGGTTCAACTATAGAAAGATGAATTGGTAAAGGATACACATGTAAATTTTTATACCACTTCGATTGAGAATTATAATAACATTCCTCAGCTAATTCATTGGAAAATATTTCGAAGCGACCGCTTCGGGTAGCGATCGGCTTAAAAAGTAGATCATATTTAATAGAGTACTCTTCTATATATGGCCCTTTATTAACTAGTTTTTTCGCAGTCACTTTAGGATAAATCCCTGCATTTTTTAACATTCTGTCCCACCATTGATAATTTAAATCTAATTTTTCAAAATACTTTCCTTTTCCCATTTTTTTTGCAACTTCAATTAAAAACCAACTTAATGGTTTAGAATTTCCCTGTGGTGGAATAACTGCAGACCTCATAAAGATCAAGGATGTTTCTTTATCATTTACAGTTAAATAATTATGTTGATAAAGATGAAACCTTTCCAAAAAGGATGCTTCGGGAATAACATAATCAGCTAAATCAATAAATTCTTTACCAAATTGATCGCCCACAACTATAAGATCTAATTTTTTTAAACACTCTCTTACCCACTTAGTGTTTGTTTGAGTAATTGCTGAATTTTCTGAACTAGATAAAACGGATTTAACTTTTCCTTTCTCTATTGCCTGAAAATGAAGCCAGGGAAGAGAGCAGGTATCCGGATGGTATTCACGATTCTTTGTGTAACATATTTCTTTATCGATATTTTTAATTGAAGCAATATTTCCTTGTGCTGCAGAAACAAATTTCTTTCCTTTACGATATTCTGGCACTTCTGGAGATTCTGGCCAACCTACACCTAAATTAAATTTATTTTTTAAAAAATAAATTCCTCCTGGTTTTTCGAAATTTCCTAAAAGAAGATTTACTATACTATAAATTCTCATTGTATGGAACCAATTAGGATATCTTCCAGAAGTAAAGCCTGGGTAAAAAATAACAGAAGGTTTATTTTTTCCCAATTCTCTTGCTACTTCAATTACTTTTTTTGTAAAGTTACATTTTTCTGGTACAAATGATTTTATTTTACTAGCAAATAATCTAAAAACAGTGTTACATTTAATTGTTCCACCATCTACATTTACTTCAAAAGTCTTATTTAGACCTAAAGATAGACCATCCCTTTTCCCTGCTTTGTTAATTGGTTTTACTGAACCAGAAATAGAATCCCAAACAAGGTATCTACCATTTTTATCTTTTATTGCTTGGTTATTATCTTTTCTTATTAATTGGGGAGCATTAGTAAATTTAAGTAAAAAATCTTCATCAAATAAATTTTCTTTTATTAATATATTAGCAACGGTCAAAGCAAAAATATCGTCTCCCCCAGGTCTTATAGGAATCCATTCATCACACCAAGCTGCAGAATCAGATAATTTCGGATCGATAATAACAAATTTACAACCATTTTCCCTAGCCTTATTTGCTAAGTGGTACATAGGGATACTGCAAGTGCCTCCGTGATTATTTCCTGTTCCGGGAAAATTTTGAGCAGCAATAACAGCATATTTTGTTCGAAGCCAATCTGCTACACCTATGAGTGGTTCTGTGGCGTGGTTTCTCCCAAAAGTTAATATTTTCTCAACATTATGATCACCAAAACATATTTGACCATGCAAGTAAGATATATCTGTTTCCAATACAGCACTCCAATAATATAAAAAGAACATATTATCTTGTTGATGCGGACACCCCCACCAAAGATCAAAAGCTTCTGGATGACCCTCTTGTTGGTACTGTTTTAATTTAGTTGCCAGAACATCTATCACTTCTTCCCATGAGCACTCTGTAAATTTTCCCTCTCCTCTTTTTCCAATTCTTTTTAAAGGAGAAAGGATTCTATCTGGCGGATAAACCCTATCAGCTATTCCTGAAATAGCTTTTCCGCATAATTCTCCGTTCCATCCGGGAATATCTTCACCTTCAATATCAATTACTTTTCCAGCTCTTACTTTTACTTTCATGGGGGCGGCGGTGCACATAGCACAAGCGCTATGAATCCATTTTTCTTTATTGCTATGACCGTATCTTTTCTTTAATTTCATATAATGACCTTTTTAGAAAAACAATTTTTATTACCACATTTTTCGTTTGCGATATACATAGTATTTAAATTTCTCAGTAACAGCTACAGCTTTCATAAATTCTATTACTTGTTTATTTTTTAAATAAGTAGTTTGTTCTAAATTAAGAATTGGTGTTCCTTCATTTACTTGCAACAAATTACTCTGATACTTATTTGCAGCTATAGCTTCTATTGAAATATTTCCACTATCTAATGCTAAGTTATATTTATCCTCGATAAGAGAATAAATTGAATATTTATTTAAATTATCATTAATTATATTTGGACAAAGTTCATATGTTAAAAACGATTTTTCTAAAAAGAAGGGCTTGTTTTCAATTAATTTTAATCGCTCGATTACGATTATCTTATTTTTCGTTGTTATTTCTAGCTTATTTGCAATTTCTTTAGAAGCAGGAACCACCTTTAAATCTAGAACTTTTACAATTACTTCATATCCTGCTTTTCTCATATCACTAATAATGCTGGTTAATATCGAAAGATCTCTTTTCACTATAGGTCTTGCAACAAAAGTTCCTTTTCCTCTTTCAGTATAAAGAAGGCCCTCTTTTATAAGGTCCCCAATTGCACGTCTTACAGTCATTCTACTAATTAAATGTTGTCTACAAAGTTGGTTTTCTGAAGGAATATTTTCTCCGGATTTTATCTCTTTATTTATAATTTTTTTACGAATGATTTCCTCTAATTGACAATAAATTGGTATATGAGAATATTTATTAATTTTAAGTTGATTAAATTGATTTAAACTCATCATAAAATAACCCAAAAATATACTTGTATATACATATATACAAGTATATAATATTATAATTTTTACTGATTGTCAACTTTTCGAATTGTTATTGTGCCAAATAAAAATTAAAAATTCAATATTTTTAAGTAATTTAAAATTTAAAAGTGTACACCATAAACTATAATTTTAAATAAAAAAGGATTGGAGATTTTAGGTTATAGTTTAGATTCATAAAAAGTTGATAGATTCTCAAGTTAAAAAACTCATCGAATAATATTTAAACAAAAAGACTGAAATGGATTATATCCAAGAAATTTCTGGTATTAAGAAAAAGAATTTTTTGCGTTAGTAAAAAATCAAAAGACTAAATTTTTCTTTATTTCTTTTTCTGACACATCAAATATAAGATTTTTAGGTGGTAATTTTTCTAAATAGAAAAATTCCGGTAATCGATCATCAATAATAGTAAATCCAGCTCTTCGATTAAATTCTTTTTCTATTCTTAAAATTTCTCTACCCATTTCAATAATGTTATCTAAATCTAATTTAGTTCCATATTTAGCGTTAATTAACTGAGCAATAATTTCCATGGTTTCTTTGGTTGGGCCTACAAAAAAACATTGACCAGCAAAATCACACACAGCAGTCATTATTTGTAGATCGCGAGATAAATCTACTTGGCCTTCTGGTTTTTGAATATCTAAAATTTTATTAGTTTCGGATCTATACCCAACACGTCCTGGTAAACAATTTCCCGCAGTATGATCTGCTCCTTGAGGAGATGTAATATAGGTAACTCCTGTTCCTTTTAAACCCCTAGGATCATACCCAGAAATTCCTTGATTTTTAACTACCGGAATTCTTCTTACACCAAGCACTTGCCCAGTGAATGCAGCACCTTGAGCTACTAGCCGACCTAAGACGGTTTTTTGCTTTATCTCTTTTAGAATATTTAGAGCTTTTTTGCTATCTCCAAAAGATATTAACCCTGACTCCATCACAACACCTAGAGTTATTCCCATCTCCATAGTATCTAAACCCATATCATCACAAAATCTATTCATTTGTGCTATTACATCTAAATCGCCTATACCACAATTAGCCCCCATTAACGCAATTGTTTCGTATTCCATCCCTGAAGTTACATAATCACCATTAATATCATTATATATCTTAGAACATCTAATAACACAACCAGGATGGCATGGAATCCCATATTTTCCTCCCCTTTGATTAATAATTTCTTTTAATTTATCTGCATTTATTGATGAAGCTCCCTTAAAACTCCCGGAACTAAAATTGTTAGTAGGTAAACAACCTAAATTATTCATAAGTTTAATAAGATTAGGCGTGCCGTAATCTGTTAAAACTTTCTTAGATGATATTAATACTTTTATCCATTTTTTTGAAATTTGTTTAAATCTAATTTTATCTTTTATATCTACTACCGGAGAATCACTATCATCTATTAATATAGCTTTTATTTTTTTTGAACCCATAAGTGCTCCTAAACCTCCGCGTGCACAATGTCTTGTAGGAAGACCTTCCATATCTGTTACTGCTATCGTAGAAGAACGGTATTGATTTTCCCCAGCAGAACCAATAGATATAATAGAAATTTTTTTTCCATATCTTTTCTGATAATATTTTGTAGTTTCATAATTGTTCCTACCTATAATATCCATAGCGTTAATCATTTCTATGCCATCTTTATTTATTTTAAAGCTATACCACTCATCCTTTTTTGGCTGGTCTTCCAATATTATTGCCTTTATCCCTAATTTTGCTAATTTAATTGCTGCGGTTCCGCCTGAATTACTCTCTTTTATTCCACCAGTTAAAGGACTCTTTCCACCAATAGATAATCTTCCAGAACATGGAGCAGGTGTACCACCTAGCAATCCTGGAGAAATAATTAATTTATTTTTTGGTCCTAAAGGTCTGCATGTTGGGTCAATTTCATCCAATAAAATCCTTGAAGTTAACCCCCTTCCCCCTAAAAGATAGTATTTTTTAGGTATCTTTTGTTTTAAAACTTGTTTTTCTCTTACATTTATACGAAAAATTATTTCTTTCATTTTTTCACCTTCTTAATAAATAATTTTTAACATATTAATAGTTTAATTACTTAAACTTATTTTATACTTTTAAAAATAAATTACCTTCATTATCAAAATTTAATTCTTCCCAATTATCCAAAGGCAAAATGTTCTTTCGTTCTTTAATCTCTTCCCAAATTGGTTCAGAGACATACATTTCATCCAATTTTAAAGTGTTTTTTATAATTATAATTCGTGCTTTTGTTCCAGGAAGATTCCCCAATACATTTAGGCAAATTTTAAAAGCTTCTTTTTCAGTTACGAAAATAATTGGAACACGTGATTTATAGAGAAATCCACTGGTAATGGAATTGGTATAAGTCGCTTGAAAATCTATTTTATCATATAATTTCTGAGTAATAGCAGTAGCTAATCCTATCCCATGGGCATTACCATGGCTTTCAGGAGTTAGATCAAGTAAGATTATCTCTTTAATTTTAGGAGATAAAAAAGTGTCTTTAGGAAATTCAGTAATACCACCTACCACATTAGTGTCCATACCTGTTCCACTAATATTTTTTCCAATCTGCTCAATTATAAGCAAATCGACATCTAAAACCGGCAATCGGGGTAAAATTTTTTTACATTCTTTTAACAGTTTTCTATCTACTTTTTTAAAATCCTCAGGGTTAGCTGATACAATTTTATAAGTCTTATCGTAGCTATTCTCTAAAATTCCAATTCCGCATAGAATAGGAGCTTTCTGTATAATAACTTCGGCAAATTTTACCATATAATCAGATAATCCCTTGACTCCTAAGGAATGGATTAAGCTCGCTCCTTGATGTCCTCCTAAACCCACAGCTAACATCTTACACAAACCACTTTCAATATCTGATTTAAAACTGGTATGTACCTTTATTCGATTAATAATGATTAATCCATTTAAAGATATAGCTATTTTATTTAAGTAAACCGGTGAGCCATTTTCTAATTTACCAAATTCAACAGTCTCAGTAGTTGCCTTTACCGGAACTCCCATCTTTTCTTCAGTAATTCCGTAACTTTCCAGTATAGACAACTGGCCCTCTACAGTAGCTCCCCCGTGTGAACCCATTGCAGAAATAATTAAGGGAGTGCCGTCATATTTTTTCACTTCTTGAATAACTGTCTTGATAATTAAATCTAAATTATCAATTCCTCTGCTACCCACAGTTATGCCTATTTGCATCCCTGGCTTTATTTTATCGTTAAATTTTATTCTTTCAAGTTCTGTAATTATTTTTTTAGAGATGTTATTTATTTTCTTATTTTCAAAAACTTGAGAAACGCGACGTAACATAATGTTTTCCATATAAGCACACCTTCATTAAGATAATAAAGATTTTTTCTTTTCAATCTTTCTGGTTGCTATTAAATCTATATTATTGTCTAATAAATTTCGAGCTACTACTTGGCCAATCTCAACAGGAGCATCCACTTTAATTCGGCGAGTAATTTCCCCAACTTTTTTTAAATATTTTTTAGGAATAGGAGAAAGGGTTTTCACGCTTACCAAAGAGAAATCTCCGCTCTCTACCAAAACAGAACCAGTGAATACTCTTAAGGGATTAGTAATTTCGTTTTTTACGTAGTATTTTCCTTTAGGACATTCATCCCCTTTAATATTTTTAATATTTGTTCCTTCATATTCTACTTTTATTCGACAACCATTAGGACAAATTATACAGATAAATTCTCTCTCCATTATTAAACCAACTTTACTTTTAATGTTTTTACCTCTTCTATTTCTGAAGAAGATAATTTTACTCTAACCATCTCTGCCGGGTTTACCCGTCTTAAAAATTTTTTTTTGATTACTTTTTTACCATCTTCAAATATTAAAATCTTCTTTTCTCCTGGATGATTAACTCGAAAAGAGAAGATAGTATCTTTAAGCCTACACAAAGTTTGAGGAACTACATATCTTAAACCTTCACCTAATTCAACTTTAATCTCCCGCTCTTTAATCAACTTTCCTTCCAGGTATTCTGTTACTCCCTCAACTATATATTCGGCTTCTAAAGATACATTATCCACGATATCGTGTACCTGCAGAACATTTCCACAGGCAAAGATACCCGGAATATTAGTTTGTCCTCTTTCGTCTACTTGCGGCCCTCCGGTTATATTGTCCAAAACTACACCTGCCTCACGAGAAAGCTCATTCTCCGGGATTAAACCTACAGATAAAAGCAGAGTATCACAGGCTATCTTTCTCTTACTTCCGGGAATAATTCCTCCTCTTTCGCCCAATTGGGCAATGGTAACTCCTGATAAGCGCCCATTCCCCTCTATATCCACTATGGTATGGCTTAACAAAAGTGGGATATTAAAATCATACAGACATTGATTAATATTTCGGGGAAGGCCACTGCTGTAAGGGAGTTTCTCTGCTACTGTTATTACCTCTGCCCCTTCCAAGGTTAAGCGGCGAGCCATAATCAGACCGATATCTCCTGAACCTAAGACCACTATTTTTTCTCCTACCATATAATTCTTTAAATTAATCAGCTCTTGTGCTACTCCCGCGGTATAGATACCGGATGGGCGTGCTCCCGGTATACTTATAGCTCCCCGAGTTCGCTCACGGCAGCCCATAGCTAAAATAATTACCTTAGCTCGATAATGCTGTAACCCTCTATAATTTATTACGATTACTTCTTTTTGAAGAGTTAAACTTACCACCAGACTATTTAATAAAAAAGGAATTTTTTTATCCACTACCTGGTCAACATATCTTTGAGCATATTCCGGACCGGCCAGGGAAGTATGAAATTTTTCCAGTCCAAATCCATCATGAATACACTGTTGTAATATGCCTCCTAAATAGTCTCCCCGTTCGATAATCAGAATATCCTCTATTCCTTTTTGCTTACAGGCAACTGCTGCGGCTAAACCAGCAGCTCCTCCTCCGATGATAATAACTTCTTTTTCTTGCATGGTTTACTAACCTCATTGCTTCTATATCCGGTTAATAGATAAGAATTATCTCCTTTTAAAATAATTTCCTGAGGATTAAGGTCAAAATATTCTCTTAATATCTCGATAATTCTAGTCAAACAATATCCGCCCTGGCATCGGCCCATCATAGACCGAGTGCGGTATTTAATAGAAATTAGACTTCTTGCTCCCAAAGGATTATTAGCTGCCTCTAATATTTCTTTCTTGGTAATTTTCTCGCAGCGACAGACTATCTCTCCATAATTCGGGTCTTGTTTGATCAAGGCTTTCTTAGTCTCTTCATCCTGCTCTTCAAAACGCAGAATACTTTTTTTGAAAGGATTAAAATTGGGATTAGAATTTAATCTTTCTTTTTTATTGATAATTTCTACTACCCTCTTGGCAATCGGCTGGGCAGCGGTTAAACCGGGGGATTCAATGCCGATTAGGTTGATAAAATTATCGACTATATCACTTTCCTCTATTACAAAATCCCAAAACCCACCTTCAGAAGAAGGTGCCTGCTTGGCCCGGAGGCCGGAATAACTACGAATGATATATACGGGTGAAATTAAAGGTAAAAATTCACGGGCCTCAGCAGAGAGCATTTTCATCACTGAGGAGGTTACCGAAAGATTGTCTTTTCTTTTTATATATTCATTGCTTGGACCTATCAAGATGTTACCATCAATAGTGGGGGTAAGATGAATTCCTAAACCTCCGGCCCCAACTTGAGGAACAGGATAGACCAAATGATTTATCAGCCAGGAAACATTTTTATCTAAGATATGGTATTCTCCCCGGCAGGGATAGAGACGGTATTTTTTTATTCCTGCCATTCGGGCTATATAATCGGAATATAGTCCCGCACTATTAATTACATAAGAAGAAGTAAATTCTCTTTTATTGGTTTTAATTCTAAAATGAGAATTGCTTAATCTGGTAATGTTTTTCACTTCGGTATTTAAAGAGAAGGAAACACCGTTATCAAGGGCATTTTCGGCCAGAGCAATAGTTAATAGATAAGGAGAGGTTATAGCAGTTTCGGGAGAATAAAGAGCAGCAATTCCTTCTATATTGGGTTCTAATCTTTTCACTTCATTAAGATCAATAATTTGAAGGTTATCTACTCCGTTTGCATCACCCTGTTGTTTTAATTTTTGTAAACCTTTAATCTCTTCTTTTTTCTTGGCTACTACTAATTTCCCTATCTTTTTATAAGGAAGATCGAGTTGACGGCAAAGTTTTGCAAAAGATTTATTCCCTTCCACACAAAATTGAGCCATTAAAGTGCCGGACTTATTATTAAAACCAGCATGAACTACTCCGCTATTTCGGCAGCTTATCCCCCAGCCAACATCATCTTCTTTTTCCAAAACTGCAACGTTAACTTTGTATTTAGACAATTCCCGGGCAATAGCACAACCAATTACTCCGCCACCGATAATAACCATATCAAAATGATTACTCTTTTTCTTCATATAAATTTTTCCTTTTAAAATATATAATAGAAAAATATAAATTTCAAAAACATCTTCTGCTATTTAATTCAACCTATTCCGGGGTATTACTCCAGGAATTAATTTCCTCAAGGGAAGATCTTTTAGCTCTCTCTAAATGTTGAAGTAAAACTTCATTAATTAGCTCTTCATCATTCTTTTTTAAGGCTTCTATGATAGCAAAATGTTCTTTTACCGAACCGGCAAAAGTAATTCTTTTAAGAGAGATATTCCGCAGCCAATGTATTTGTTCCTGTAAGTTAGCTAACAATTCAATAAGTTTTTTGTTCCCGCAATTTTGACTAAGAAGATCATGAAATTTTTTATCCAGAGTTAAATACCGAATACAATTCTCAGCATTGGTAGGTTTATTTATAAACTTTTTAAATTCCTCTCCGACTTTTTCTAATTTCTCTATAGATATCTTTCCGATAGATTTTTTCACCACTAAGGATTCCAGAGATTCTCTAATTTCAAAGATATCTTCTATTATTTGAGTAGTAATCTTAGAAACTGCTGCTCCTTTTCGAGGAATAATGGTAACAAATCCCTCTTTTTCCAACCTATTAAAAGCCTCTCTGATGGGAGCACGACTTATGTTCATTGCCTTGGATAATTCTTCTTCCGGTAAACGGGTACTTGGTTTTAAAGTGCCTCTTATAATCTTAAATTTTATATTCTGGTAGACTCTGTCTTTGAGGGATAAATAGCTTCCTAAATCTTCAAAATATTCTTTCATAATTCTCTCTTTCCCTTTAAAATTCAACCATTCTTAATTGTATTTTATCTTGTCGATTGTATATTGTCAACAATTTCTTAGCATCACATATATCGCATTACGTATTGTGTAGAGAGAAAGAAAAGGCAAAAAAAGAATAAAATAAGGGAGAGTTAGATAAGCTAACTCTCCCTTATTTTATAAAAAAGATAAAGGGTAAAAATTTTGAATTAATATAATATAGTTAATAAATATAATTTAAAATCATTTAATATTTACTTCTTTAAGTTTTTTAACTACCTCATCTCCCACTTCGATAGTAGAAGAATCTCCTCCTAAATCATGGGATCTTACTTTTCCTTCGCTTAAGACTTTTTCCACTGCATCCTCAATAGCTTTAGCTGCTTTTGATTCTCCTAAGCAGTCCAACATCATTGCCCCAGCCAGTATGGTGGCAGTAGGATTAGCAATAGATTTATCCTTATATTTGGGAGCAGAACCATGAATCGGTTCAAACATTGAAATGCCCTCTGGATTTACATTGCCTCCGGCAGCTATACCCAAACCCCCTTGAATCATCGCTCCTAAATCGGTAATAATATCACCAAACATATTGGGGGTAACTACTATTTTGAACCACTCCGGTTTTCTAACAAACCACATGGTAATAGCATCTACAAAAGTAAATTCAGTTTCAATATCAGGATATTGAGTGGATATTTCTTTAAAAACATCTCGCCATAATCCATAGATATTAATTAAAACATTAGCTTTATCAACTGAGGTCACTCTCTTCATATCCTTTTTCTTGGCTAACTCAAAGGCGTATTTCATTACCCTTTGAGTTCCTGATTTACTAATTAAACCAATCTGATAGGCTATTTCTTCTTCATGTTCCAAATTAAAACCTACTTTAATTTTAGTTTTATACAGCTTTCTTAATACTTCTAAATTGTCTTGGTGGATTTTCGCCTTAAATCTCCCCCCGATTCCTACATAAAAATCTTCAGTATTTTCTCTAACCACATAAAAATTAATGTCTTCCGGGTTTTTATCTTTTAAAGGACAGGGAACCCCTTTATACAATCTGATAGGACGTAGGTTAATATATTGGTCAAAATAAAATCTGGCTTTTAACAATATTTCCTTTTCTAAAATGCCCGGCTTTACTCGAGGGTCACCAACTGCCCCAAGATATATAGCATCCATATCTTCAATCTCTTTTAAGGAACTATCGGGTAATAATTCCCCGGTCTTTAGATAATGTTCAGCACCAAAGGGATATTCGTTCCATTTAATTTCTATTCCAAACTTATAAGAAGCTACTTCTATTACCTTCCTGCCTTCTCTGATTATTTCAGCACCTATTCCGTCACCGGGAATTAAAGCTATGTTATACATTTATTTTCCTCCTTTTTATTTCTTCTTTAACATATTCCCTTAAACCGCCTCCTGAAATAACTTTTTGTATAAATTCAGGTAGGAGATTAGTTTTATAGACTTTGTCATTACTTAAATTTTTTATTATTCCTTTTGCTGTATCTACTTCTAATATATCTCCTGGAGAACATTGCTCTACTACCTCTACAGATTCAAAAATAGTGAGGCCAATGTTTATGGCATTTCTAAAGAAGATCCGGGCAAAAGATTTTGCGATAATACAAGATACTCCGGCTGCTTTTAAGGCAATAGGGGCATGTTCGCGGGAACTCCCACAACCAAAATTTCTTCCTGCCACTATAATATCCCCCTGATTCATCTTTTTAACAAACTCAGAATCATAATCTTCCATGCAGTGTAGAGCCAACTCTTTAGGATCAGATGTATTAAGATAACGAGCAGGGATAATTACATCAGTATCAATGTTTTCTTTAAATTTCCATATTTTACCTTTAATTATCATTCTATTTCACCTCCTCAGGGTTAGCTATTCTGCCCGCAATTGCAGAAGCGGCAGCAATTGCAGGACTGGCTAAGTATACTTCGCTTTCGGGGTGTCCCATCCTCCCTACAAAATTTCTGTTTGTGGTAGAAATTGCTCTTTCTCCTTTAGCCAAGATGCCCATATAACCACCCAAACAGGGACCACAGGTAGGGGTACTTACTGCTCCACCCGCAGTAATAAAGATTTCGACTAGACCCTCTCGAATAGCCTGTAGATAGATATCTTGAGTTGCGGGTATAATAATTAATCTAACTTCAGAATGAACTTGCTGTCCTTTTAAAATTTCTGCGGCTATACGTAAGTCTTCTATTCTACCGTTGGTACAGGAACCTATAATTGATTGATCAATCTTAATTCCTTTTGCTTCGCTAATTGGTTTAGCATTTTCCGGCAGGTGTGGGAAAGCCACCTGGGGCTCAATTTTACTAACATCGATCTCTATAATTTTTTCATAATGAGCATCAGGATCACTATTATAGACCTGAAAAGGTCTTTTGGCTCGCTCTTTTAAATATTGCAAAGTAATCTCATCAGGTTCGATAATCCCGGTTTTAGCCCCTGCTTCAATAGCCATATTGCACATAGTAAAACGGTTATCCATAGAAAGATTTTTAATTACTTCCCCACTAAATTCCATCACTTTATAATTTGCTCCATCTACCCCAATCTTGGAAATAGTGTACAGGATTAGGTCTTTTCCGCTTACCCATTTATTTAGTTTTCCAGAATAAATAAATTTGATAGTAGGAGGTATCTTTAGCCAAACCTCACCAAGAGCCATAACAGCTGACAAATCAGTACTGCCCACCCCGATAGCAAAGGCACCTAACGCACCGGAAGTGTCAGTATGAGAATCTGCTCCCACTACCACATCTCCAGGAAGAACTAATCCTTTTTCTGGCAGAAGGGCATGTTCTATCCCCATCTTACCTATTTCAAAATAATTCTCTATTTCATACTCCTGAGCAAATTCTTTTAATAATTTACACTGTTCTGCAGATTTTATATCTTTATTGGGAGCAAAATGATCTGGTATTAGACCAACTCTTTTTTTATCAAATACTTGCTTTGCTCCACTTTCTTTAAAATATTTTATGGCAATAGGAGCAGTGATATCATTGGCAAAGGCAAAATCAACCCGAGCTTTAATTATATCTCCTATCCTAAATTTATCTGTATCTGTATGGGCTGAGAGTATCTTCTCTACAATTGTTTTTCCCATTGTTTCCTCCTTGTTTAATGAAATTTATAATTTATAATTACAGTATTTAGACTGACAGTTTTCACAGTTATTATCTTCTTCAGAAGAAGTAAATATTTCTTTGCCTACACCAATTGCCCAGGATAATGACTTTTGGGGTAACATCATGTAACCTTTGGTTAGTCTTACTCCAATATTATCAGCAGGAATAGTTCTAAAGATAATGTCTTGTTGAGATATTTCCCAACCACCATAACCGGGAGAAAAATGTCTACTCGTTTTAAAACCCTGTTCTTTTACTTCTTGACGGGCTAATTTTCTAACTTCACGGCTAAAATCTTCGACTGCTACAGTCCCTACTGCATCTAAAGCTAATGCCCGAGGATATTCTCCTTGAGAGAATAATTCAGAAACTTTCTTTTCTAAAAAATCTCCTATAGTAATCACTCCTACAAGCAAATGGCTTGAACCTTTTGATTGATTAATTAAAGATTTAGAAAATCTAAAAACAAGCTCATTTTCTAAATTAATTCTTCCCCTTGACGTAAAGCATATAATTTTGATCAAGGAATAAATTCCCTGAGGCTTAAAAAGATTATAACCTCGATTAATTTCCTCTTCGGTAATCCTTAAAATATTTTGATTAGGTTTTTTGACCCTTTTTTTGCTATATCCCTGGTATCGCAATACTTCTTCTCTGTCTAAATTTAATTTAATATCTTTTATTATCTTCATATCTCTCGTCTTCTATTTTAATTGTATGGAAATTCCTTTTTCACGTAAACCCCGGATAGTGAATAGTCGTTAGTATTAAATACTATTTTTCAGTTTTTAGTTATCATTATACAGCGAAAAGCTTAAAGCTAAAAGCGAAAAACTATAATTCAAAACTCAAAACTTTTTTCTCAGTGTTAAATTCAAAGTTCTGTTTTTTGCTTCTTTAGTTTTTCATTTTTGCAATATAGCATACAAGATAAGAAAGATTAAATTCAATAGATAAAACAATATATTTAAATTTTAAATTTTGAGCTATGGCTTTACGTTTTGCGCTTTTTGTTTTTCGCTATATACTATACGCTAAACGCTGTACGCTCCACGCTAGGTTATATTCACTAACGATTAGTTTAACAAGCGGCAGACCAAATCCATATCTCGTAAAGGAAATATATGAATTCCGGCTACTTCTTTAAATTTACCTATTTTACTAATAAATTCTCGGGATATCTTTACTCCCTCCTCTACATCCTTCTCCTTCATTCTCTCTTTTACTTCGGGAGGAATAAAGATACCGGGTAAATTATTATTTAAATATTCAACCATCTTATAACTTTTTAAAGGCATAATCCCGATAATTTTTGGTATATTGATATGAGCACTAAGTTTTAAAAATCTTTCCAGTAACCCTATATCGTAAATGGGTTGGGTTTGAATAAAGTTAGCCCCTGCTGATACTTTTTCCTCAAACCGTTTTATTTCCTTGGTTAAATTCTGGGCAGTGGGATTAACCGCTATCCCAACAAAAAAATCTGTTTTATCTTTAAGCTCATTTCCACTGTGTTCATATCCATTATTTAATTTGTTTACCATTCTTACTAATCCTGTAGAATCTACATCAAAAACACCAGTCGCCATAATATAATCGCCCACCTCGGGAGGGTCTCCGGTTAAAGCCAAAATATTCCTTACCCCCAAAGCAGATGCACCTAAAAGCTCAGCCTGTAAACCCAATAAATTTCTATCTCGGCAGGTTATATGAAAGATTGCTTCTAAGCCTATTTTTTCCTGAATAATATGAGAAAGGGCAATGGGACTCATTCTTAATTTAGCTAAAGGACAATCGGTAACATTTACTGCATCTACAATTTTTCTAAAATTAGCACTATTTACTTCTGTTAAAATTTTATCTAAATTTAAAGTTTTGGGAGGGTCTAACTCCACTGTTACTACAAAATTATGTGCTGCTAATTTTTCTCTTAAATTCATTAATTTTATTGCCGCCTTTCATACCTTCGGATAAAATTATAATTTTCCTTCTCGAAAAGCCTTAAGATATTGCCTACAAAATTTATCTTTACCCAATAAAAGGTTGGTTGCTTTAATTAAGGACATCATCTTCTGATCGGTGGAATCTAATATTACCGCATCAAGACCACAAGCCACTGCCAAAATCACAAAACCTTGATTAATCAATCTCCTTTCCGGCAACCCGTAGGAAATATTACTTAACCCTATAATTGTTTTAACTTCAGGATGTGAATCCTGAATTCTTTTTAAAGTCTCCAGAACAATATTGGAATTTTGAATATTAGTACTAACCGGCAAAGTTAAGGGATCAATATATATATCTTCTATAGGAACTCCTTCATTAGTAAGTTTTCCCATTAATCCATCAGCAATTTTAAATCTCTCTTTTGAGCTTTGGGGAATACCTTGTTCATTCATGGTAAGGGCTACTATGGAGCATTGATATTTTTTAACCAAGGGTAAAATTAACTCCAGTTTTTCTTTCTCTGCTGTTACTGAATTAATTAAAGCTTTACCTTTGTCCCAATCATAAACCTCTAACCCCGCCTTTATAGCTTCGTGGTTAGGACTATCAATACATAAAGGAACATCCGCTACTTCTTGAATCGTCTTTACCAACCATCTCATATCTTCCGCTTCGCCCTTTCTAATTGTCCCGATATTTAAATCCAACATTTGTGCTCCACTTTCAACCTGTTTTCGAGCCAGTTCCTGAATAAACTCTTTGTTTTTATCTTCCACCATCTCTTTAATGTTTTTTCGGCTGGAATTTATCTTTTCACCAATAATCAGCATTTTAAATTATCCCCTTAAATTTTTAATAACTCCCTTGCCTTATCTACTGCCGATGCAGCATCTGGGGCATATCCCTCTGCCCCAATTTCATCGGCAAACTCCTGGGTAACCGGAGCCCCTCCTATCATTACTTTAACCCTATTTCTTAAATCTGCTCTTTCTAAAGTAGTTATTACATCCGCCATACCAATCATAGTTGTAGTTAGCAAAGCAGATATACCCACGATATCGGGTTTGTGTTCTTGGGTTGCCTCTAAAAATTTTTCAGAGGAGACATCATTTCCCAAATCTATCACCTCAAATCCTCCTCCTCTTAGCATCATGGTCACTAAATTTTTACCGATATCATGCAAATCACCCCTGGCAGTACCGATTATTACTTTACCTATGGCCCTTACTCCACTTTTAGTTAACCTGGGTTGAAGTAATTCTAATCCTCCGTACATCGCCTGAGAAGCTAATAGTACTTCGGGAAGAAAAATTTCATTGTTCTTAAATTTTATTCCGACAACCTTCATTCCTTTAATTAGGCCCTGCTCCAAAATTTCCTTAGGTTCTATTTTCTCCTGTAAAGCCCTCAGAGTAATTTCTTTTACCCTGGAAACATCACCTCGAAATAGGACCTCTGATAACTCTTTTAGATCTACCATAAATTATCTCCCTATATCATTAAATACCTTTCTATCGAGAAATTTCTTTAGATTTTTCTGTTGCCCGGCTAATTGCCTTAATGAGAGCTACTCTTATTCCTCCATCTTCTAATTCCATCAATCCATCTACTGTAACTCCCGCAGGAGTAGTTACAGCATCCTTTAACGAAGCAGGATGCATTCCTGTCTTTAATACCATCTTTGATGCTCCCGATAAGGTTTGAGCGGTTAATTTTTTAGCTAATTCACGAGGCAGACCCATTCTTACTCCTCCTTCAGTTAAAGACTCGATGATTATATAGGCATATGCCGGCCCACTGCCTGATAAGGCTGTAACTACATCCATTAATTCTTCCCGGTTAATAACTTCCACTAACCCTATTGCTCCAAAGATATCTATAGCCATCTGAATGTGATTTTCATCAATATACTTTCCCGGACAAAGAACAGTCATACCTTCATTGATCAAGGCGGGTGTATTGGGCATAGCCCTAATTACCGGGATATTTTTTTTCAAACATTCCTCTATAAATTGAGTACTGGTAGCCGCAGCAATGGATATTATTAACTGTTTTTCGGAAATTATGTCTTTGACATTTGAAAGGACTTTTTTCATCATTTGGGGCTTAATCGCAAGTATTATTATATCTTTACCTAGAATCATTTCTTTATTATTAATATAAGTTTTAATGCCATATTTTTTATTTATCTCCTGAGCATGTGCTTCCTGGGCAGTACTTCCAGCAATATTTTCTTCCTTCACTAAATTATTTTTTATCATACCATTAAGAAGAGTTTCTCCTATTTTTCCCACTCCAATTATAGCAACTTTTTTATTTGTGAGCATAATATTTATATTCCCCTTTCGATAAAAAATGTTTAATTTTTAAATTAACCAATCTGCTAATTCTCGATCCAATGGTTACTCAATCTAGTCCGCCTATATCCCGACACTCATCAGTTTACCAGTCCACAAAATTTCATCTTAAGGCAGAAAAATACATAAAGGATTTGTTTATCATCTTTTTCTATTTTACTACAGTAAAATTGATATCTCCCCATAGGCCCATTTTATCATCTTTTATTATTACTACACCCTTTACCCCTTTTATCTTTTGAGCATAAATCAATCCTTGCTCTACATCTTTTTGGGTTTTAACTGTATTACCTACTGCCGTAGCAGCAGCATCAGCAAGCAAAACAGAATCAGAAATTACAGTAACCGCATCCGCCTTCCCAAAACTTAAAGAAGGACCCACCATGCCAGAAGATGTACAAATCCCTATATAATTCTCTTTTGCCTCTATCTTTAAAATAATTCTCTGGCTAAAAGGAGACTTACCTGCAAATATACTCACTTTTCTCAACTGGTTACTCTTAATAAAAATATCCCCACCATTTTCCACTAATATTTCAGAAGAATAGCCTAAAAGCTCTTTCCCTATGAATTCAGCTATTGCTCCTGCAACTGCAGCCATAGGTCCAACTCCACACAATGCTGCTGTTTGAATCATAGACTTGATTATTTCAGGAGCCTTTTTGTCCTGGGGATAGGGCAAAAGAGTGCTTTTAAATATGGGGTGGTTTTCGATATAGCTCTCTATTTGTCTTCTAAAGCTTGAAAGTATCTGTCGGGTATAAAAACTTAAGTCTTGATTTGCTCTTATGTATAAATCGCTTTCTGCTTCCTTTACTTGAAAAGGAATTAAATCCTTTCCTTCAATTAAATTCCGATATTTCCTTTCTTTATATTCTATTTTATTAGCTTGAGGAAAAATCATTGCTTTTCTTCTCGCTTACTTTTTAATCCTTTTTAAAAGGTAACTTTAATCGCCTGTAAAGGACAAGCCTCTACACAATTACCACAAACAATACACTTTTCGTAATCAAACTTTAACTTAAAAGTTTCTTTGTCTAAAGATAATACGCCGGTCTGACAAATAGAGATACAAGCCCCGCAATCAATACATTTCTTCTCATCCCATATTACCTCTTGCTCTAATAGTTCAATCTTAACACCTATCTGCCTGACAAAGTTTAATCCTTCTTTTATCTGCTTATCCTCTCCCTTGAGTTCTAAAACTAATTTCCCTCCTAAACTTGGTTCAAATTTTGCCTGTAAAATATTTACCCATAAGTTATAATCTTTTATCAGTTGATAGGTTACGGGTCTCTCAACATTTTGAGGAGAAAATGTGAAAATTACTTTTTTATTTAACATTTAAATCATCCCTTTATTTATAAATTAGTCATTAGTTCAAAACTCAAAAATCTTTCCGTATAAAATATTGCTTTTAATGAATTTCCAGTAAGGGTTTAAATTTACTTTCCTGCGGAAATTTCTGGATAGGTCCCTGTAATAAAAACTTTCCTTTTATTATTTCTTCTTTTAATTTTTGGGCAATTTCTCGAGCTTTAGCATAACTGGAAAGAGGAGAAACGGGAACATCTTTCCCCTGAATGGTAATATTCCCCTCCCTTAATTGTTTATAATTTACCTTACCCAAAGAAGGCTTTTTTAAATGAGGAAAACTATAATCAATTATCTCAGTCCATATATCTTCATCTTTTACAGACACACTTTTCATTATTTCACTATTCAAAATAGGAATTGGTATTCCTATTCCTACCACCAAAGTCACACCATATCTTTTAAAAGTTACTGCACGAATATAATCTGTGCTCATCTCTTTTAAATCTCCGATTACTGCTAATGTTCCACCTTTGTGGATATTTTTTCCACTTTTATCTTTTATTACTTGAGGATAAAACTGTGTTCCTTCCCAAACTATATAACCTTGCGCCCCACCTAAAAATATTCGGGTACCTATGCCGATAGTTGTAAATTTAGGATCATTAAGTAAAGGACTTAACTGACCGCTGGTAGAATAACTTGCATTCCCTAAATCGGGAAGTAAAATCCCCATATAAGTGTATATTTTGTTTTTAGAAGTATTCACCGCCACATTATAATTTTGATAACCATTTCGAGGATTAAATAAAATTGCCTGGTTTATACTTTCTTTAGTTATATAAGTTTCTATTTCCCGTCGTGGGTAGCAATCTGTACCCTGGGATATAGCCTTTAATTTGATCTTTTTTCCCGAAATTAAATCTTCAATAACATGAGCTCCTCCATATTCCATCCCTTGTCTTTCGGAAAGTTGAGTAGCCCCCAAATAAACATCAACTGCCCCCAACCCGGCATAAGCTTCAACATCATTTAACCAAACTTTTTGCATTCGGATAGGAGGATCGCTATGCCCAAAATTAAGTATTGCCCCTGAGGAACACATTGGTCCAAAAGTACCGGTAGTAACCACATCAATTCTTTCTGTAGCTTTTTCTATACCCTCTTTTTCAAGTATGGGAATAATTTCTTCTGCAGTTACTATTACAGCCTTGCCACTTTTAATCTTAGCATTGATCTCCTCATAAGTTCTCTTTATAGTCAAAAGATAACCCTCCTACTTCACCCTCTATTCTCTTTTTTCTGGAAAGCAATTATATTTAACATTTTTTCGGTTGCTTCTATGGCTGCTAAAACTTGATCAGAGTTAATCCCTTTGGTAATAAAAGTTTTATGATTTTGCCACCCCCAGGTAATGGTACACTGCACTAAAGCATCTGTTTTTCCTCCCGGAGGTATATTAACCGTATAATCTAAAAGAGTTGGCAACGGATAATCTATTTTTTTTGCTATTTTTCTAATGGCATTCATAAATGCATCATATCCCCCGTCTCCTTGGGCACTCTCTTCTAATTCTATCACTTTATCCTTTCCTTTACCTTTATACAGCAATTTAATTACAGCAATAGGCTTCAATTCCATACTGGTTACTATATTGCATAATTCCAATCTAAAAGTCTTTTCTTGGGGTGTTTCCAAAACATCTGAAATAATATAAGGTAAATCCCCCGCTGTAATAATTTCTTTTCTGTCACCAAGTTCAATAATTCTCTCTAACACACGTTTTTTTTGTGCTTTAGTAAGTTCAATGTCAATTTCCTCTAAATTATATTCTAAATTAGATTTTCCACTTAATTTACCTAAAGAATACTGCCTCTTACGGCTAAATCGTTCGGGGAAAAGAGAGGTAACATAAAGATTACCCTTTTTATCTCCATCTGCGTGAATCCCAGCAGTCTGTGTAAAAACATTAGAACCAGATATAGGTTTGTTAAAAGCTATTCGTTGTCCAGAAAAAGCTTCAACTGTTTTACTGAGATAAAATAAGTGTTTTTCTTTAATTCCGATTTTAATTTTAAGAAAATCGTTAAGCCCAACCACCACTTCTTCTAAAGGAGCATTTCCCGTACGTTCACCCATACCATTAACTGTGCAATGTATTCCTTTTATCCCTGCTTCTACGGCTATTAAAGTATTTGCCGTGGCTACACCGTAATCATTGTGGGCATGAAAATCAAAATGAAGGTTAGGATATCTTGTTAAAATTTCTTTAATAAATTCATAAACTTGGGAAGAATAAAGAATTCCAAGTGTATCAGGTAACATAAATCGTTTTATCTGTTGTCCTTGAAGACTATCCAAAAGATAATAAACATAATCTCGAGAATTAACCATTCCCTGAGACCAATCTTCCAAATATATATTACAAGTAATCCCTTTTTTATTAGCATATGCGACAGTTTCTTTTATGTCTTGAACATGCTGCTCTTTGGTTTTTCTAAGTTGATTTTTTAGGTGATTCATCGATCCTTTGCTAAGAATATTCATTACTTTTCCGCCAAAATTATAGATCCAATCGACCGATTCTGTCTTGTCTACAAATCCTAAAATTTCTATCTTCTCTATACAGCTCGCCTTTTTAGCCCAATCAATTATTTCGGCTACAGACTGTTCTTCTCCTTTACTCACTTTAGCACTGGCAATTTCAATTCTATCTACTTTTACATCTTCCAGTAAAATCTTGGCAATAGTTAATTTCTCCTGGGGAGAATAACTCACGCCCTTCATTTGTTCTCCGTCTCTTAAAGTAGTATCCATTATTTCTATTTTTTTGTTCACCTTTAATCACTTCCTTTTAAATTAGTCGTTAGTGAATACTATAGCGTATAGCGTATAGAAAAACAGTATATTGTATTGAGTATCGAGTATTGCGTGAAAAAAACTAGTATTCAGACATAGAGTCACAGGCAAACGTCTATTTTGCGACTGAATTATAAGCTATTCTATTTACTGCTTTTAGATAAGCTCTTATGCTGGCTTCTAAGGTATCAGTACTTGTACTTCTACCAGTAAAGATATTTCCTTTCTCATCCCTTATTTTTACTGTCGCTTCGCCTTGAGCATCCTTACCTTTAGTTAAAGCTCGCACATTATAATCTACTAATTTTACCTTAAATTTAGTAATACGATCTATTGCATTAAAAGAAGCGTCTACCGGACCGTCTCCACAGGCTGCATCTTCAATTTTTTTATCCTGGTAAAACAATCTTACTGTCGTGGTTGGTAAAGTATTATTACCGGTATTTATATGAAAATAGTCCAATTTAAAGGTCTCTGGGATTTTACCTATTACCTCCTCGGATACAATTGCCTCTAAATCTTCAATGAAAATCTCTTTCTTTTTATCTGCCAATCTCTTAAATTTTTCAAATACTTCATTTAATTTTTCTTTATCTAAAGCATAACCCATTCCTTCTAATTTATTCTTAAGGGCGTGCCGCCCCGAGTGTTTTCCTAAAACCAAACTATTGCTCTTTAATCCTACTGATTGAGGGGTCATAATTTCATAGGTAGTACGCTCTTTCAATATTCCAGCCTGATGGATACCTGCCTCATGTGCAAAAGCATTTTTCCCTACTATCGCTTTATTGGGCTGAACTGTAAAGCCAGTTAATTTACTCACCAACCTACTAATGGGGTGTATCTGTGTGGAATTAACCCGAGTAACTTTGTGATAAATATCCTTCCTGGTTTGAAGGGCCATAACAATCTCTTCTAAAGAAGCATTTCCCGCCCTCTCACCAATTCCATTTATAGTACACTCTATTTGAGTAGCCCCATTTTTTATTGCTTCCAAAGAATTAGCCACAGCTAATCCCAAGTCATTGTGACAATGAACACTAATAATTGCTTTTTCGATATTAGAAACATTTCCTTTAATGTCTTTTATTAACCTGCCAAATTCCTCTGGTTGGGCATATCCTACTGTATCAGGCACATTTATTATAGTAGCACCAGCCCTAATTACTTCTTCAAAAATTCTGTATAAAAATTTTTTCTCGCTCCTACTGGCATCTTCTGCTGAAAATTCTACTTCCGGGCAGAGCTTACGGGCATATTTTACCGCCTCAACTGCCTGCTCTAAAACTTGTTCAGGAGAAAGCTGCAGTTTATATTGCATATGAATAGGAGAAGTGGCAATAAAAGTATGGATTCGTGGCCTTTCGGAATACTTAATTGCTTCCCAGGCACGTTCAATATCTTTCTTTACTGTTCGAGCTAAACCAGCAATAGTACAACCTTTAATGGTTTTAGCTACCAGCTTCACGCCTTCAAAATCCCCTGGTGAAGCAATAGGAAAACCTGCTTCTATTACATCTACATTAAGATTCTCTAATTGCCTGGCTACCTCCAATTTTTCATTAGTATTAAGTGATGCACCCGGACATTGTTCTCCATCTCGAAGTGTAGTATCGAAAATAACTACATTATCTATCATCTTATTTCCCCCCTTCCTATTTCGCTTTAACGTTTTTATCTTGGAATATTTACTCGGAATAATAACTCCCGATTATTTTAATAAAAGTAGTACATTCCTCTAAAGATTTTAATGCTTCTTGAGTTTCTTTCACATGTAATCCTTTTTCAAAATCAGTATAAAAAATATACTCCCACGGTTCCCTTTTGCTAGGTCGTGATTCTAATCTGTTTATATTGATATCTCTTAAAGCAAATTCCTTAAGACAGCGATGAAGCGCTCCGGGCTTACTTACTACTGCAAAAATAATAGAAGTTTTATTATTTTTAGGATCTAAATTCATTTCCGGTGATAAGATTAAAAAACGAGTATAATTAAATTTGTTGTCCTGAATGTTTAAATTTAATATTTTTAAACCATAGAGTTCTGCCGCCCAACTACTGGCAATAGCAGCTATATTGTTTTCCTTAGCCTCTTTAATCATCTTTACACTTCCGGCAGTATCATATGCAGGGATAACCTGACAGGAAGGTAGATTTCCTGATAAAAATTCTTCACACTGAGCCAGTGCCTGAGGATGGGAATACACCTTTTTAATCAATTTAAAATCAATCTCTTCCTTGGTTATCAAACAATGCTCAACCTTTAACTTTGTTTCTCCCACCGCAAATAATTCTTGGTTTAATAAAAGATCATGGACCTCATTTATCCCGCCGGTCTGAGAATTTTCTATAGGCAAAATACCGTATTCGGCTTCTTTGTTATTTATTTTTTTAAAAACCTCGCTAAAACTTTTACAAGGAAAAGGATCTATGGAGTTTTTAAAAAATTTGAGAGCCGCAATTTCACTAAAAGCCCCTCTTTCTCCCTGAAAGGCAACTTTATTTTTCAATCTCCTCACCTCACTTATTAATTCACTAATTTGCCAATTGACCAATTGACCAATTATGTCGGATTTATCCGACCCACTATTATTCGAATTTCATAATCGAACCCCAATTACATAGACGGGCGAGATGCTTGTTATATGGGAAGGCTGGGGGATGTTTTCGTATCTTTAGCATCTGTATTTTTTCCGGCAATTGTTCCCCGCACCTATACGCTACCCGCTATACGCTATACGCTAATCAAATGCAATACACAATATAATACTATTCTTCTATCCAGGGCATCATGCTTCGCAGTTTTTTCCCCACTTTTTCTATAAGAAAATTAGCTTCTTTATTACGCATTGCTCTAAAGTAAGGTCTCCCCACCTGATTTTCGATAAGCCAATCTTTAGCAAACCCTCCGTTTTGTATTTCTGTCAATACTTTTTTCATTTCCTTTCTTGTCTCTTCAGTTATAATTCTCTTTCCTACCTTTAAATCTCCATATTCAGCAGTATTACTAACACAATCTCGCATATGAGTAATTCCACCTTTGTAGATTAAGTCCACTATTAATTTTAATTCATGAAGACATTCAAAATAGGCGATCTCCGGTTGATATCCAGCTTCTGTTAAAGTATTAAAAGCAGCTTGAATCAAGGAGGTAACTCCTCCACAAAGAATTACTTGCTCGCCAAACAGGTCAGTTTCAGTCTCTTCTTTAAAGGTGGTCTCTATCGTCCCGGCTCGAGTTCCCCCTATTGCCCGGGAATAGGCTAATCCAATTTCTTTAGCTTTACCTGAATAGTCCTGATACACAGCTATCAAATTAGGAACACCTTTACCTTGAACATACATCTCCCGCACTAATTGACCCGGGCTCTTGGGTGCAATCATAATTACATCTACATTTTTAGGTGGAATAATTTGACCAAAATGGATATTAAAGCCGTGAGAGAACATTAAAACATTACCTTCTTGTAGATTTTCCTCAATCCCTTCTTGATAATAGATTTTTGTCTGTATTTCATCAGGAATTAACATTTGAATAACATCTGCCTCTTTAGCCGCCTCAAAAATACTCATTGCTTTTAATACATCTTTTTCAGCTTTATTCCAATCTGGGTATTTATCTCGGGGAGCCGCTCCAATAACAACTTTTATCCCACTATCATGCAAATTAAGGGCTTGCGCTCGACCTTGGTTTCCATAACCAATTATAGCCACAATCTTTCCTTCTAAATATTCTTTTTTCACATCCTTGTCATAATAAATCTTTACCATTTTTTTAATACTCCTTTTGTTTTGATTTTTTGTCTAATCTTTAATAAAACCGATCAGTTTTACACATTACTCTTATTATTCTTAAACAATCTATTTTAATATTTTGAAAAAATTGTTTATTCGGCTTGTTTTTTTAATCCAGAAGTGGTAACGCTCCCCCTGGATAGGGCAATTTTACCGGTTCGAACTACCTCCTTTAATCCAAAAGGACGCAATAATTCGATCAGAGCATTAATCTTATCCTCTGTACCGGTAGTTTCAATAGTCACTATCTGACTATTTACATCAATTATATTAGCTCTAAAAATATCTACCGTTTGAATTATCTCCGAGCGAGCGGGTAAGGAATTAGTATTTACTTTGATTAAAGCTAATTCTCTTTCAACTGAATTTTGAGGAGAAATATCTTTAACTCTAATCACATCAATTAATTTATTTAACTGTTTAGTTATCTGTTCCAAAACCCTTTCATCTCCTTTGACTACAATAGTCATCCTGGAAATATCAGTTTCTTCGGTATGGCCAACCGCCAGACTCTCAATATTAAAACCACGACGGGTAAATAAGCTTGCCACTCTCGCCAAGACACCAGGATGATCTTTTACTAAAACTGCTATAGTATGTCTCATTATTATTCAACTCCTATCATTTTAGATATAGGTGAGCCTGGAGCCACCATAGGAAGTACATTCTCTTCTTTGGGAATAAGACAATCAATTAAAACAAATCTATCTAAAGAAAGTGCTTTTTTTAAAGCAGGATAGAATTCCTGTTTTTTATTCACTCTTATTCCCGTTCCTCCATAAGCTTCAACTAACTTTACAAAATCAGGATTGCCATCTAAAGTAGTTTCCGCGTATCTTTTATCAAAAAATAATTCTTGCCATTGTCTTACCATTCCTAAATAACCATTATTCATAATAATCACTGTAACAGCTAAATTATTATTAACAGCGGTGGCTATTTCTTGTTGGTTCATTTGAAAACTGCCATCTCCTGAAATACAAATTACTGTTTTTTTAGGACAACCCACCTTTGCACCAAGAGCAGCAGGAAAACCATATCCCATTGTCCCCAAGCCTCCCGAGGAAATAAAACTACGAGGTTCGGTATGTTGGTAATACTGGGCAGCCCACATCTGGTGTTGTCCTACGCTGGTAACAATTATAGTATTTTCTTTAGCAATTTTACTAATTGTTTCCATAATATATTGTGGTTTTAGCTCTTCGTTGTTAATATATTTTAAGGGATATTTTTTCTTAAAATCTTCTACTTTTTTTAACCATTCTGTTTCTTTTTTCTCATGAACATATTCATTTAATTTTTTTAATGTATTCTTAATATCACCTATAATGGGAATATCTACCAAAATATTTTTCCCTACTTCAGCCGGATCAATATCAATATGAATTATCTTGGCTTTCAAAGCAAATTCATCTAATTTTCCAGTAATTCGGTCATCAAATCTCACTCCTAAAGCAATAATTAAATCAGCATCACTAATAGTATAATTTGCGCAAGCAGCGCCATGCATGCCCAACATTCCCAAAGATAGAGAGTGAGTTTCGGGAAAAGAGCCTAAACCCATTAAAGTTGTAGTAACCGGGATATTAGCTTTAAGAGCCAAATCTCTTAATTCCGAAGAAGCATTTGAGGAAATTACTCCTCCTCCTGCATAAATAATTGGTTCCTTTGCCTTGTTTATTTCTTGCGCTGCTGCCTTAATCTGTTGAATATGTCCCTTAAAAGTTGGTTTATAACTATTTAGACTAACGCTTTCAGGGTATTTAAACTCAGTTTGCGTTAATTGGATATCTTTAGGAAAATCTATTAATACTGGTCCTGGTCTTCCTGTTCGCGCAATATAAAAAGCTTCCCGCACAATCCTGGCTAAATCTTTTACATCTCTTGCTACATAACTATTTTTTGTGATTGGCAAGGTAATACCGCTAATATCTACTTCTTGAAAAGCATCAGTCGCAATTAAACTGGTAGACACCTGGCCGGTAAATGCTACCAAAGGAATAGAATCAAGGTAGGCATTGGCTAAACCGGTTACCAAATTAGTAGCTCCCGGTCCGGAAGTAGCCATGCAAACACCCACTTTACCGGTAGCACGGGCATACCCATCAGCTGCATGAGCTGCTCCTTGTTCATGCCTGGTAAGTATATGTTTTATAGAGTTTTCACTATAAAGGACATCATATAGAGGCATCATTACCCCACCTGGGATGCCAAATATTACTTTTACACCTTCCTTTTTTAAACATTCTACTACTATTTGCGCTCCAGTTAACTTCATATAACTCATCTCCTTCTTATAATTTAGGATAAATTAATTGATAATTTACAAACTTTACTTTTGTTTTTATATATAAAAAGGCCCCAGCAAGTAAATCCATTTTGTTAATTAAAACAAAGGGGACCTATCCGCTGGGGTCTTTTATACCCACGGTGTAACACTAACCCTTGCGGTATTAGTGTTTTATACCACTCGGTCCAGACTCTAATCTTAATTGATTAAACGGAACCCTAGGCATACTCCCGTAAAATAAAAAAAACTTCCATCTTTATCTTAATCTATAAAGACTAAAATAGGGACGAAAGTTATTCGTGGTACCACCCTAATTTAATAAAGAAAAGAAGGGGTAAACCTTCCTTACCTCTATCCTTAATTAGTAGACAATGTATAACGCTTTTGAGGCGTCACAGATTACTATGTAATTTCACCTGTGTATAAAATATCTGAAGGTGAGATTTTCGGCAAACTTATGCTGCCAATTTGCACCAACCATTGGCTCTCTTTAACAATCTCGGTCTGCCTACTTATTCCTTCATAATTTACAATTTTTGTTTATTAAAAAATAGGTTACAACAATTAGCCTTAAATGTCAAGCGAATTTAAAAAAGTATCGAGTATATAGTATCAAGTATCGAGTTAAGAAAGAGAAAGAAAAGATAGAAAAAGTAATATTCTTCTTTTTATCTTACTACCCTACTAAAGTTTACACTAACTTAATAAATTCTTTTATATTTTATTCAGCAAGTTTATAGATATAAACCACTAATACCCAAAAACCTTATTTTTTTATTCCTTAAAACCTAAAAATTTAAATTTTTCTTACCGCTCCTTTGTCGGCAGAATCCACTAAATCAGTATAGTATTTTAAATAACCTGATTTTATTTTAGGTTCAAACACCTTTAGTCTCTTTAATCTTTCTTTAATTTCGTCCTCTTCCAGCTTAACATTTAATTTTTTCTCTGGTATATCTATTTCAATGATGTCCCCTTCTTCTATAATAGCTATTGGGCCCCTCATGGCGGCCTCCGGAGCTACATGTCCGATAGAAGCTCCTCGGGTAGCTCCGGAAAAACGACCATCGGTAATCAAAGCCACATCTTTATCCAACCCCATACCAGCAATAGCCGAAGTAGCAGTTAGCATCTCCCTCATACCAGGACCGCCCTTAGGCCCTTCATAACGGATTACAATAACATCTCCTTTTTTAATTTTACCTTCTAAAATAGCTTTAGTACTCTCTTCTTCTGAATTAAAGACCCTTGCTGGTCCTTGATGTTTCAACATATCAGGATGAACTGCTGAACTTTTTACCACTCCACCTTGAGGAGCTAAATTGCCTTTTAAAAAAACAATACCCCCTTTGGAATTATAGGAGTTTTCTATGGTTCTTATTACTTCATTATTTAATATGTGCGCGTTTTCAACATTCTGACCGATATTTTGGCCAGTTACCGTAATCTCCCCTAAATTAATTATCTTCTTCTTACTTAGCTCTTTAATTAGAGCTGAAATACCTCCTGCTCTATCTAAATCTTGAATATGGTATTCTCCTGCCGGAGAAAGACTGCACAATTGAGGCACTTGCTCTCTTATACAGTTAAAATCATCTATATTAAAAGGAATACCTGCTTCAAAGGCTATAGCCAGAGAATGGAGCATAGTGTTAGAAGAACCTCCCAAGGCCATCTCTACAGCAATCGCATTCTCTATAGCCTTTTTAGTAATAATATCTAAAAATTTAACATCTTTTTTCAATAGCTCCATAATTTTTATTCCTGCATTTTTGGCTAATCTTATCCTCCGGGCATCAACAGCAGGAATAGTTCCATTACCGGGGAGAGCTATACCCACAGCTTCCGCCCAAATATTCATAGAATTAGCAGTATACAGCCCGGCACAGGAACCAACTCCCGGACAAGCATAATCTTCTACTTCTTTTAATTCTTGCTCACTTATAGAATGGGTTTGAAACTTTCCAACTGCTTCAAAGACATTACTCAAGGCAATATTTTTCCCCTGGTAAAATCCAGCTAACATAGGTCCGCCACTTATTAAAATAGTGGGTATATTAACTCTTAGGGCACCCATAATCATTCCGGGGACTATCTTATCACAATTTGGGACAAGAACTAAAGCATCAAAGGCGTGGGCTTTGGCCATTACTTCGATAGAGTCTGCTATTAATTCTCTGCTGGGCAAAGGATATTTCATTCCCTCATGATTCATAGCTATCCCATCACATATTCCTATAGTAGAAAATTCAAAAGGAACTCCTCCTGCCATTCTTATTCCATCCTTTGCCGCCTGAGCTATATGTTTTAAATGAAGATGGCCGGGAATAATCTCATTAGCTGCCTGAGCAACTCCAATAAAAGGTTTTACCATCTCCCCATCTGTTACTCCTAATGCCTTAAGCAAAGAGCGATGTGGAGCTCTAATTATCCCTTTTTTTACTACATCACTACGCATAATTCTTCACCTACTTTTTATTTTTATTTCTATATAAAAATACCCCAACAAATAAATCCATTTCATTAGTTAAAACAAAAAGGACCCATCCGCTGGGATCTTTTATACCCACGGTGTAATGTTAATACTTTTGTATTAACATTTTATGTCACTCGGTCCAAACTCTTATCACAATTGATTAGACGGAACCATAGGCATACTCCCGTAATTTAAAAATATAATATATTAAATCATGTCTTATGTCAAAAAATAGATGAACCTAAAAAATTTAAGGCCAGATTCCTCGCGCTTTCATTGCTTCCGCTACCTGTGATATAGCATATATATATGCTGCAGTTCGATTATCTATCTTTTCCCCTTGAGCAAGCTTTAATACTTCATTGAATGACTTTACCATTATCTTCTTTAATCTTCTATTTACTCTTTCTTCGTTCCAGAAATAGCCATAAAGACCTTGTATCCATTCAAAATAAGATACAGTGACACCACCGGCATTAGCTAAAATATCGGGGATTATAAAAATTCCTCTTTGATATAATATTTCATCTGCTTCCGGAGTGGTAGGTCCATTTGCGGCTTCAGCTATTATTTTTGCTTTTATGCTATTAGCGTTTTTCTCGGTTATTACTCCTTCCAAAGCTGCGGGTACTAAAACATCACATTCTATTTCTAATAAATCTTCATTGGAAATCAATTCTGTATTTGGAAAACCTTTTACTGAAGCGGTTTTAGTTTTATAATCTAATATTTCTAATGGATCGATCCCTTGAGGATTATAAACTCCACCTTTAGAATCACTTACTCCGATAATTTTATATCCTTGTTCATGAAGTAATTTAGCAGAGATTGAACCGGCATTCCCATACCCTTGAATTACTGCTGTAGCCTCTGAAGGATTAATATTTAGCTTTTTTGCAGCTACTTCTACCGTATAAGATAAACCACGAGCAGTAGCTTCTCCTCTACCCTCTGAACCCCATAATTCTAAAGGCTTCCCGGTTATAGTGGAAAAACTTGCCTCTCCAGTAAGTTTATTATATGTATCTATATACCAACCCATAATCTTGGGGGTAGTATAAACATCGGGTGCGGGAATATCTTTTTTAGGACCGATAATAGATGAAATCTCATAGATATATCTTCGGGAAAGTCTTTCTAATTCCCCATCTGACATTTCTTTTGGATTACAAATTACTCCTCCCTTGGCTCCACCATAAGGAATTCCCACAACAGCACACTTCCAGGTCATCCAGGCAGAAAGAGCTTTCACTTCATCCAAACTAACATCAGGATGATATCTTACCCCACCTTTTGCTGGTCCTCGAGCAGTATTATATTGTGATCTAAAACCGGTAAATACTTTCACCGCTCCATTATCCATCTTTACCGGGATAGAGACCATTAATACTCTTTCTGGATTCTTAAGTTGAGCTAAAATATTAGGATCCAAATTCATTTTATTAGCAGCTTTTTTTAACTGTATTTGTGCAGCTTCAAAAGCATCTATTTTATTAACATCTTTTTCCAACTGCATTTGCAGTATTTCAAAAGTGTCTATTTGATTTGTCATCATTAATTCTCCTCTTCAA
>Ga0255384_10011_pt1 | contig 32617 bp, 28 predicted proteins | sample ANMaggSeSYBR01F7_FD_182106 | JGI IMG/M metagenome (GOLD analysis project Ga0255384, IMG submission 182106) | Sediment cell enrichment communities from methane seep in Santa Monica Basin, California, United Staets - ANME aggregate JGI... | ecosystem: Environmental > Aquatic > Marine > Cold seeps >... | reverse complement strand
CCTTGATATTATGCTCATTAATTTAGCATTTAATAGGTTTAATTTCAGCCCGAGAGGTGAATTTATATATTTGGAAAAATCAAAGAAAGAACGTCTGGATATATTACTGGTTGAGAAGGGATTTTTTCCTAGCAGAGAGAAAGCTAAAAGTGCTATTATGGCGGGAGAAGTTTTAGTGGAAGGGGAAAGAGTCAATAAATCAGGACAAAGGATCAAGGATGAAAGTAATATTTCAGTAATAAAAAAAGAGACTGCTTTTGTAAGCAGAGGCGGAGAAAAATTAGAAAAAGCCCTTAAGGTTTTTAATGTCAATGTCAAAGGAAAAAGAGTAATTGATGTTGGTGCATCTACAGGAGGTTTTACTGACTGTCTCTTAAAATCCGGAGCTGAAAAAGTTTATTGTATAGATGTAGGCTATGGACAGTTAGCCTGGAAATTGCAAAAAGATAACCGAGTAGTAATTATAGACAGAACTAACATAAGATACCTTACTGCAGATAAATTTGATAGTCTATTTGATTTAGCCGCTATCGATGTCTCCTTTATTTCATTAGATAAAGTCCTGCCAGCAGTGTATAATCTACTTAAGGAGAAGGGAGAAGTGGTAGCTTTAATTAAACCACAGTTCGAAGCGGGACGGGAATTCATCCAAAAGGGTGGATTAGTAAAAAAAGCAGAAGTCCATCAGATGGTAATTGAAGGAGTCTGCGAAAAAGCTCAAAAAATAGGTTTTAGCATTCAAGGTTTAACTTTTTCTCCCCTAAAAAAAACTTCCGGCAATATAGAATATCTCATCTATTTGGCAAAAAATTCTGTAAAAGATAAGATAAATAATTTTTCTCAAATTGTTGAGGAAGTGGTAAAACAAGCTCACCAGGAACTTTCTCCCGAAAATTAATATTTGGAGTGAAGTTTTTGAACATAAATGAAAATGCCATTTTTAATTTTATTTTATTTATTGGCGGAGGAATAATCTGCCTGCTACTATTTATCAAGATGGGTAATTGGTTAAGGGCAAAGAGATTAAGGAAGAGATTTTCTAAGAGCAGGCAGGCGGAAAAAGAAGCAGAGAAAATATTAAGGAAGAACGGTTATGCGATTATAGATGCTCAAAAAAGCAAACCACTCCTTATAACTATCGGCGATAAGATTCATCGCTACTTAATACGGATAGATTATTTGGCGAGGAAGAGAGGGAAAGTCTTTGTAGTAGAAGTTAAAAGTGGAGAAAAGATCCCCTATATTACCAACCGGGAGACCCGTAGGCAGATGTTAGAATATTATCTTGCCTACCAACCGTGCGGTATTCTCTTGTTAAATATGAAAAATAAGAGTATTTCTGAAGTAAAGTTTCAATTCGAAAACACTATGCGTCAAAAGGTAATAAAGTTAGTATATTTTTTGGCAGGAGCAATTTTTAGTTTGGTCTTATATTATTTGCTTCAAGGAGGGTGGAAATGAAATTAGACAGTGTGGGTTTAATGGTAAATTATAAAAAAGAAAAGACTCGGGAAACAGCTTGCAGGATAATTGATTGGCTGAATTCTAAAAAACTAAAAGTGTGTATAGAAGGAAATAAGGGCAAAGAAATAGGGAAGGAAGAATTAAACTGCCCTACTGAAAAATTTCTTAAAGAAGCTGATCTAATAATCTCTTTGGGGGGAGACGGAACTCTCCTTAGAGCAGCCAGATTAGCCGCTGCCGAAGATATACCGGTTTTTGGAGTGAATTTAGGAGGATTAGGCTTTTTGACTCAAATCGGCATCGATGACCTGGAAAAGTCTTTAGAAAAACTGTACCAGGGGAGATATTTTCTTGATGAGAGAATGATGGTAAGTTGTATAGTGAAAAGAAAAGAAGAAGAGATTAAAAAATTTACCGCTTTAAATGATGTAGTTATAGGCAAGGGAGCTTTTGCCCGAATTATCTGCTTGGCTACTTATGTCAATAATGATTATGTTATTACTTATTCAGCGGATGGATTGGTTGTCTCTACCTCTACAGGCTCTACTGCTTATTCTCTTTCTGCCGGCGGTCCCATTGTCAATCCTAATATAAATTCTATAATACTCACCCCCATTTGCCCCCATACTTTATCTGCCCGGCCTTTTATCATCGGTGAAAATGATCAAGTAAAAATAACTTTGGAATCAAGTGAAGAAAAAGTAATGGTAACCATAGATGGGCAGGAGGGCTTTACCCTAAGGCCAAATGACGAAGTGATAATTAAAAAATCAGACTATAAAGCTCGATTAATTACCTTTAAAGAAAAGAGTTTTTATGCTGTTTTACGGGAAAAATTAAGATGGAGTGGACAGATAGATAAGTAAACAAAATAGCGTGGAGCGTACAGCGTAGAGCGTTTAGGTGCGGGTAGTAAGAGAAAGCGAGATAGCAAATGAGTATCTCGTATTTCGTTTAAGATTAGTTAACTGGTTGCCTGGTTTAAAGAAAGAAAAACGTAAAGCTAACCGCCCTTCTATCATTCCCTCGAAAGCGGGAATCCAGGAGTCAGAATAAATTTGCATCTTGTACAAAAACAGTAATGAGTAATAAGTGAAGATAGAATAGTAGCGGATAGCAAAACCAACTAACCAATTAACCAGCTAACTAATTATTTATACTATGAGGTGGATACAGAAATAAATGTTATTTCAATTAAATATAGAAAATATGGCTTTAATAAAAGAATTAAATATTGAATTTAAGGAAGGATTAAACGTTCTAACTGGTGAAACCGGAGCCGGGAAATCTATTGTCATAGAAGCAATAGATTTGATATTGGGAGGTTATGCCGCTTCCGATTTAATTCGAGACGGAGAAGATAGTTTATTAGTGGAAGGGCTATTTCTGTTAACCCCCCAAGAAAAAGAGCTAATAAATAATTTAAATTCAGACATAGAAATTGTTGACGAAGAGGGAGTTTTACTTATTCGGCGGGAAGTTAATAAAAAAGGACGGAATAAATGCTGGATTAATCAGCGGTTGATAAATTTATCCATACTTCAAGAGATTGGTAAATTTTTAGTTGATTTACACGGGCAACATAATCATCAATCTCTTTTAGACCCTTCCAAACATATTGATCTGATGGATAATCTGGGTGGAGATAAAATTATTAAATATAAAAAGAAATTATTTGATAATTATCGAAGATGGCGAGAAAAGAACAAAAAATTATTTCAGTTATTAAAAGAAAAGGAAGAAAATATAAAAAAAATAGATTTTCTGAAATTCCAGTTAGAAGAGATAGATAAAACATCTTTGGTTAAAGGTGAGGATAAGGCATTAGAAGGGGAAGAGATAGTTTTAAAAAATGCGGAGAAAATTACTGAAACCATGGGAAAAGCTAATTTTGTTCTCTATGAAGGGGGATTAGAGCAATCCTCAGTAAGAGATTCCTTAAACGAAGTTTCCGCAGATTTAGGTGAAATTGCCTCCCTGGACAGACGGATAGAAAAGATAAGAGAAAATTTGAAGGAAGTAGGATATCAATTTGAGGATATTGTAAATGAAATTGTAAAATATAAAGATGAAATAAATTTAGATAGCCAAAAATTAAAAGAAATTGAGGGAAGATTAAATCTGATTAATAGTTTAAAGAGTAAATATGGCTCCACTATCGAAGAAATATTAGAATATCGCCAAAAAATATATCAGGAATTAGAAGCCATTGATTGTAGTGAAGATAAATTAGAAAAATTAAAAGAAGAGGTTAACTCTCTGGAAGACACAATTTCCACTATTTCTCACCATCTAAGCATCAATCGGATAAAGGTTGCCGGGGATCTACAAAAGATGGTGGTGAGAGAATTAGAAGATTTGAATATGAAGAAATGTCAGTTTAAGGTTTCCATTAATTCTCACCAAGATGATAACGGAATAGAAATAGATGGTAAAAAATATAAAATAGGTCCAAAAGGGATAGATAACATTGAGTTTATGATTTCTCCTAATGTAGGAGAAAAACTGCGTCCTTTAGCTCGAATTGTATCGGGAGGAGAAGTTTCGAGAATTATGTTAGCTTTAAAATCAATACTTTCAGAAGTAGATCAAGTTCCAACCTTAATCTTTGATGAAATTGACAGTGGAGTAGGTGCACGCTTGGGTGAGGTAATTGCTCAAAAACTGAAGGCGCTTTCTATAAAAAGACAGGTAATTTGTGTAACTCACCTGCCTCAAATAGCCTGCAGAGCAGGCAGACATTTTTATATTGAAAAATATGTTTTAAATAATCAGACCGGAATAAAACTAAAAGAGATGAAAGAAAAAGAGCGAATTAAAGAGATTGCCCGCATGTTAGATGGAAATCAGATGAGTGAGATTACTATTCAACATGCCCAAAAAATGTTAGATAGGTAAACTAGCGTACAGCGTACAGCGCATAGCGTATAGCGGAGAGGAGTTAATTGGTTATGTGGTTAACTGGTTACTTGGTTTAAAGAAAGAAAAACGTGAAACTAACCACCCTTATGTCATTCCCGCGAAAGCGGGAATTCAGGAGTTAGAATAAATTTGTATCGAGTATTTAGTAGGGATTTGATTCATCGAACCCGTTTCGGGTCGGATAAATCCGACCCCTACAAGAGATAGAAAAGAAAAAGGAAATAGACAAAATATAAGTATCGGATAAAATGCAGGTAGCAATAATAATAAATATTAAATTTAATTTAATTGGTGAATTGGTAAATTGGCCAATCGGTCAATTACTGCAAGGTTGTTAGCTTATGAAAGAGAAGATTAATGCAAATAATGATAAATGGCTAAAAGAATTTGCCAAACAAAAAGAAATTCAGAGTACTTTAGAAGCCATAATTTATTCTACCGATGATGCTATTTCGGTAGTAGATGAAAATGGTTTACATACCATTATTAATCCTGCTTATACCCGGCTCGCAGGACTAACAGAAGAAGATGTGTTAGGGAAACCGCCTACTATTGATATTCCTGATGAGGGCGAAAGTATGCATTTAAAAGTACTGAGGACCAAGAAACCAGTGCATGGTGTAAGGATGAGAGTTGGGCCTAATCGCAAAGAGGTGATAGTGAATGTTGCGCCTGTAATAGTAGATGGAGTATTAAAGGGTAGTGTGGGAGTGATGCATGATGTTTCTGAAATTGAATATTTAAATGAAGAATTAAAGCGCGTTAAACAAAGGGTTAGGCATTTAGAATCAAAATATACTTTTGAAGATATCGTTGGAAAAAGCAGAGGTATGATTATTGCTAAAGAACAAGCCAGAAAGGCTGCTCAAACTCCCGCAACCGTTCTACTTCAGGGAGAAAGCGGAACCGGGAAAGAACTCTTTGCTCATGCCATCCATCATGCTAGCAAAAGAAAAAGCCAGCAATTTATTAGGGTAAACTGTTCTGCCTTAGTGGATACTTTATTGGAGAGTGAACTTTTCGGTTACGAAGGAGGGTCGTTTACCGGAGCAAAGAAGACTGGGAAGAAAGGACTGTTTGAAGAGTCCAACAAAGGAACTATATTTTTAGATGAAATCGGAGTAATGAGCTTGAATTTACAGGCTAAGTTATTGAGGGTGCTTCAAGAAAAAGAGATTATTAGGGTAGGAGGAAGAAGTCCCATTAATGTGGATATTAGGATAATCTCGGCAACTAATATTGATTTAAAAAATGCGGTAAAAGAAGGAAGGTTCAGGGATGACCTTTATTACCGATTATATGTTATTCCTATTTATATCCCTCCTTTAAGGGAGCGGAAAGAAGATATGCCCCTCTTGGTTAACAGTTTAATAAGAAAATTTAATCAAGACTTTGGAAGAAACATAAATGGAACTTTACCGGAAGTATTAGATATATTATCGAATTATTCCTGGCCGGGAAATGTAAGGGAATTAGAAAATGTAATTGAAAGAGCAGTAATAAATATGAAATTAAGTGAAGAATTAATTTTACCCAAACATATCCCCTCTTTAACTGAATTAAGTAAAGTTGAAGTAATTGAAGAAAAGCCAATTATTAGTTATGAAGCTGATAATTTAATTGATTATAATTTGGATAATAATAATTTAAAGAAGATAAAAGACGATACGGAAAGAGCAGCCCTGATAAATGCTTTAAGGGCTGCCAATGGAGATAATTTAAAGGCAGTAAAAAAGTTAAGAATCAGCCTGAGAAGTTTTTATTATAAAATTAAAAAATATAATATTAAAAAGATATATGAATATAAATAAAAACGGAAAGCGAAAAACGTAAAACCATAATTCAAAATTCAATATTTTTTGCATAAACTATTGCTTTTAATGTAGGGGGCGGATTCATCCGCCCGGATTGTTTTGGTAATTTTTAAGCGAGCTTGATAAATCGAGTCCCTACATTAATATAGCTAACAACCACAATTTAATTATTATATAAATGTAATTATTGACAATATGTTACACAATGTGCAATAATATGCATAAATATGCAAATAAAAATAAAAATAATAAATTATGATATATTTAAAAAAAGTGGCTTTTATCAATTGGTAAAAGCCATTTTTTTAGCTTTATTGCGCTTACTTAATAAATTGGCACAATAATTGCTTAATAATACCATAGGAGATATATATGGAAAAATATTTGAGAATATTAACGATTAACCCCGGTTCAACTTCTACTGCCATTGCTATCTTTGAAGATAATAAATTATTAGAAAAAGAGACGATAAGACATAGTTCGCAAGAATTGTCGAAGTATATGAAAATATTTGATCAACATAAGTTTAGAGAAAAAATAGTTATTAATTTTTTAAGAAAGAAAGATATCGATATTGATTCTTTAGATGCCATAGTAGGCAGAGGGGGAGTGCTGAAACCAGTTAAAAGCGGAGCTTATAGAATAAATAAATTAATGTTGGAAGATTTAAAAGAAAGACCAAGGATAGAGCATGCATCAAACTTGGGAGCAGTTATTGCCTATGATCTGGCTCAAAAAACAGGAACCCCTTCATTTATTGTTGACTCAGTAGCAGTCGATGAACTGGAACCTATTGCTCGAATTTCCGGGATGTCTGATATTGAAAGAGAAAGTCTTTGTCATGTTCTTAACTTAAAAGCCGCAGCGAGAAGGATGGCTCAAGAATTAGGAAAATCTTATGAAGAACTCGATTTAATAGTCGTACATTTAGGAGGAGGAATTTCAGTAAGTGCTCATAGCAAGGGAAGAATGATAGATGTGAACAATGCTGGCGCAGAAGGGCCATTTACTCCTGAAAGAACCGGAGAGTTACCCAGTGTAGAATTGGTAAAATTGTGTTATTCACAAAAATATACTCTTCGAGAAATCTTAAAAAAACTTATTGGAAAGGGTGGATTAGTAGACTATCTGGGAACAAACAATTTGTTAGAAGTAGAAGAAAGAATTGCCAAAGGAGACAAAAAGGCTGAACTATTATATCAAGCCATGGCCTATCAAGTAGCTAAGGAGATAGCAGCAATGGCAGCTGTGTTAAAAGGAAAAGTTAGTGCAATAGTTATCACCGGAAACGGAGCAAGAAATAAGGGAGCATTGGGTAATAGTTTTGTAGATTGGATAAAAGAAAGGGTTAATTTTATTGCCTCTGTTACCGTATATCCGGGGACTGACGAGATGAAAGCCTTGGCTTTAGGAGCAATTAGAGTGTTAAAAGGGGAAGAGAAAGCTTTGGAATATAAGTAAAATATTTTATACTTAAAATAAAAAATAAAAAGGAGTGGGAAAAATGTCTATAAATACTGAGGAATTTTACTCTGTCTTGGCTTCAAAAATGGAAGCTTCAGCTATTCGGGAGATTTTAAAATTAGTTCAAAATCCGGAAGTGATATCTTTGGCGGGAGGAATGCCAGATCCCAAGACTTTTCCGGTAGAAGAGATAAAGGAAATATCCCAGAATATTTTTAATAAAAAAAGTGCTCAAGCTTTACAGTATAGCAGTACCGAAGGACTACCTGGATTAAGAGAATCTATTTTAGCCCATTTAGCAAAAGATGGTAATAATGGGGAGTTAGAAAATATAATTATTAGTTCCGGTTCACAACAAGGATTAGATTTAGTAGGTAAAACATTTTTAAGTCCCGGAGATGTTGCAATAGTAGAACTGCCCAGTTATTTAGCTGCTTTAAATGCTTTTCACAGTTATGGAGGAGAATTAGTAGGTATACCTATGGATGAAGATGGGATGCGGATGGATATTTTAGAGGAAAAACTTACCCAACTTAAAAACGAAGGTAAAAAAGTTAAGTTTATATATACTATTTCCAATTTTCAAAATCCTGCAGGAGTAACCATGTCCTTGGCTCGGCGAAAGAAAATAATCGAAATTGCTCATAAATTTAATGTATTTATTGTAGAAGATAACCCCTACGAAAAACTCAGATTCGAAGGAGAACCAATCCCCTCTATATATTCATTGGACAATAATGGATTTGTTATTAGTTTAGGGACTTTCTCTAAGATATTGTGCCCGGGATTGCGATTAGCTTGGATCTTAGGTAATAAAGATATAATAGGAAAAATGACTATACTGAAACAAGCAGTTGATTTATGTACAAGTATTTTAAGTCAATTAATTGCTTGTGAGTATTGTCAATCTGGTGAATTAGAAGAAAACATCAAATCTAATGTTCAAATTTATAAGAAGAAAAGAGATGTAATGCTAAATGCTTTAGAGAAGTATTTTCCAAAAGAAGCTACCTGGACTAAACCGCAAGGTGGATTTTTTGTAGTTGCTACCTTGCCTGAGTACATAGATACCGGAGAAATGTTTAAAGAGGCAATTGAAGAGAATGTAGCCTATGTACCTGGTGCTCCATTTTTTGCTGATGGAAAGGGTCAAAATACTATGCGGCTTTCTTTCTGTTTCCCAAGTGTGGAAGATATCGAAGAAGGAATTAAAAAATTAGGCAAAGTAATTAAGAAGAAAATTAAAAATTAAGAATCTAAATTCGTATCACGTTAAAAAAAAGAAGTCAGGAGCCAGTATTTAGGAGTCAGAAGAAAGACAAAATCAAATAACAAATAGCGAACAATATATAGTTAGATGCTTAACTAATGTGACTGGCAGACTAGCTAATTGGATAAATAATTTTAATTGGTAAATTGGTCCATTGGTTAATCGGAGAATTGGAGAATCGGTCAATCGGTCAATTTCCAATAAAGAGGTGAACAGTAAAAATGTTAAAGACTTTTGATGAAGTTTTAAACAAGGCTAAAAATTATGGTCCTAAAAAAATGGCAGTAGCTTCTGCTGGAGCAGAGGATGTATTAAAAGCAGTCGAAGCTGCTCGAAAGGAAAGACTTACCGATTCAATTTTAGTCGGCGATAGAAAAGAAATTATTCAAATAGCTAATGAAGTAGGTGTTAACCCTGCTAATTATGAAATAATTGATAGGCCTGATAAAACAGAAGCTACCCGATGTGCTGTAGAATTAGTCCGAAATAAAAAGGCTTCTATATTAATGAAAGGTATGATAGGGACATCAAGACTTTTGAAGGCAATTTTAGATAAAGAGATTGGTCTACGAACTGATAGGATGCTCAGTCATGTTTATACTCTGGAGATTAAAAATTATAATCGTTTGCTTACAATGACTGACGGGGCTATGAGCATTAGTCCGGATTTAAAACAAAAAGCCCAGATAATCCAGAATGCTATCTATTATGCCCATTCATTGGGAATAGAGAAGCCCAAAGTGGCAGTTGTTGCAGCATTGGAGTTGGTGAATCCTGGTATGCCGGCCACTATTGATGCAGCCTGTTTAGCTAAAATGAGTGAGAGAGGACAGATTGTTGGTGGAATAGTAGACGGACCATTAGGTTTTGATAATGCCATCTCCAAGGAAGCAGCAAAACATAAGGGAGTTGAAAGCCCTGTTTCTGGAGAAGTAGATATCGTATTGGTGCCAAATATCGAATCAGGGAATATCTTTGCTAAGGGTTTGGTTTATTTAGCTGAAGCGATACCAGCAGGATTACTTTTAGGCGCAAAGGCTCCGGTGGTGTTAGTTTCTCGGTCTGACTCTGCAGAATCTAAATTGTATTCTATTGCTTTGGGTGTATTAATGAGTGAAAAGGGTGAATTTTAGGATAACACGCTAGTTTTATGAGGTGATTTATAGATGAGTAAAGATTATAAAATATTAGTGATAAACCCTGGTTCTACTTCTACCAAAGTAGCATTATTTTCTAACGAGCAATTACTATTTGATAAGAAGATTGAGCATAGCAATAAAGAATTAGCAAATTTTAATAAAATTATTGACCAATATCATTTTCGGCAAGACATTATTTTAAATTTTTTGAAAGATAAAGGAATTGATCTTTCTACCCTTAATGCGGTAGTAGGGAGAGGAGGATTATTAAAGCCTATTGCCAGCGGGACTTATCGAATTAATGAAAAGATGATAGATGATTTACGTGAAGGAATAAAAGGAGAACATGCCTCTAATTTGGGAGGGTTACTTGCTCATGGAATTGCTGAGAAGTTATCCATCCCTTCTTACATAGTTGACCCTGTAGTAATTGATGAAATGAAAGCTGTCGCTCGAATTTCCGGTATGCCAGAAATTCCACGAGTTAGCATACTTCATGCTTTAAATCAAAAAGCAGTTGCGCGAAAAGCAGCATTAGATTTAGGAAAAAAGTATGAGAAGTTAAATTTTATTATTGCTCACTTAGGTGGAGGAATTTCAGTAGGAATTCATTGTAAAGGAAACGTTGTCGATGTTAATAATGCTCTTGACGGAGAGGGTCCTTTTACTCCCGAAAGGAGTGGTGGAGTACCTGTGGGCGCACTAGTAGAACTTTGTTTTTCTGGAAAATTTACCAAAGATGAGATTAAGAAAAAGATAAAAGGTAAGGGTGGATTGGTAGCTTATTTAAACACTAACGATGTTAGAGAAGTAATAAAGAGGATCAAACGGGGAGATAAAAGAGCAAGCTTAATATTAGAGGCCATGGCTTATCAAGTAGCTAAAGAAATCGGTGCTGCTGCTACAATCTTGAAAGGTCAAATAGATGCCATTATCCTGACCGGTGGAATAGCTTATGCCAATGAATTTGTTAATATGATAAGAGACAGAGTAAGCTTTATATCTTTAGTTATGGTATATCCTGGTGAAGAGGAGATGCTGGCTTTATGTGAAGGAGCTTTGAGAGTTTTAAAGGGAGAAGAGGTGGAAAAAATATATTGAGCAAACGGATAAAAATATTTGTTGGAGGTTTTGGAAGCGGAAAGACAGAAATTTCCATTAATTATTCAATATATTGCAGGAAAAGTTACACTAAGGTTGCTATTGTGGACTTAGATATTGTTAATCCTTATTTTAGAACTCGAGAAGCAAAAAATGCTTTAAATCTTAAAGGTATAAAAGTGATTTCCCCTGAAGGTGAGATGGCCTATGCTGATTTACCTCTAATTTCACCCGAAATAAAAGGTTTAATCCAGAATTCAGATTATCATTTAATTCTTGATGTAGGTGGTGATGATGTAGGAACAGTCGTTTTAGGGAATTTTAAATCTTTCATAGAGGGGTCAGATTATGAAATGCTGCTGGTAGTAAATCCTTACCGGCCTTTTACTCAAAGCGTACCTCAAATCAAGCAAATAGCCCAGGAAATAGAAAATACATCTCGATTGAAAATTAGCGGAATTGTAAGCAATCCTAATTTAAGCAGGCAAACAGATGAAAAGATAATCAAACAAGGTCACATCTTGGTAAAGCAAGCATCTCAAAAATTAAATTTACCTATTAAGTTTATCTGTACTGATGAACAATTTTCTCAAAAAGTCAAACAAGAAGATTTCGTAGAACCAGTATTTTTTATTAAACGTTTTATGCATTTACCGTGGAATTAAGCTTTAAAAAAGGAGGGAGAAAAAAGAATATGGCAAAAATTGTAGTTGATGAAGAAAGATGCAAAGGATGTGAACTATGCATCCCCGCTTGCCCTAAACACATTATGGTTATGTCTGAAAAATTTAACAAAAAAGGTTATCACCCAGCTAAACAGATTAGACCTGAAGAATGCACCGGTTGTGCTTTTTGTGCAATAGTTTGCCCGGATATTGCTATTGAAGTATTTAAATAAATTAGTCGTTACTATACTATTAAATACAAGTTTTTAGTTGACAGTTTTCAGTTATCGGTTCTCAGTGAGCAGGGGTAAATTGCACACACTTATCTTGCTAATGACTGGTTAACTAATCCTTAACCCATAAACTGGCTAACTGGGTGACTGGATAACTAATACATAAGGGATACGAGATACAAATTAAGGTTTACAGAAAAAGGAAATTTCTATACAATTAAATTACTATCAAGGAGGCTGAAAAATGGGAGAAAAGATGTTAATGAAAGGGAACGAAGCCATAGGAGAAGCAGCAATTCGCGCAGGATGCTATTTTTACTTTGGTTATCCGATTACCCCTCAAAGTGAATTAACTGCCTATATGTCTAAAAAGTTGCCCAAGATTAAGAATGCAGCTTTTATACAAGCTGAAAGTGAAGTAGCAGCAATAAATATGGTTTACGGAGCCGCTGCCACAGGAGTAAGAACCATGACTTCATCCTCGAGTCCGGGGATAAGTTTAAAACAAGAAGGGATTTCTTATATCGCCTGTGCTGAGTTACCGTGCGTAATAGTAAACATGCAAAGAGGGGGACCAGGATTAGGGAGTATACAGCCTGGGCAAGCTGATTATTTTCAAGCTACCAAAGGAGGAGGACACGGTGATTATCATTTAATTGTACTGGCCCCTTCTTCTGTGCAAGAGTTGGTAGATTTAACCATGGATGCTTTTGATTTAGCAGATAAATATAAAAACCCCGCAATGATATTAGGAGATGGACTTATAGGACAAATGATGGAATCTGTAGAATTTAAGGAAAGAAAAAAGATTGATTTGCCAGATAAAGAAGGATGGATATTAACCGGGTGCAAAGGAAGAGAAAAAAATTATATTGTTCCTTTTAATCTGGATCCTTATGAAATGGAAAAATTAAATTTTAAAATTCAAGATAAATATAATGAATTAAAAGAAAAAGAAGTTAGATATGAGACGATTAATTTAGAAAATGCTGACTTAATAGTAGTTGCTTATGGAACAGTAGCTCGGATTGTAAAAACTGTAATTGATAATGCTAAAAAAGAGGGAATTAATATCGGATTAATCAGGCCAATTACCCTATTTCCTTTTCCGGAAAAGATAATTGCTGAGACTTCTGAAAAGGTTAATAAGTTTTTAGTAGCTGAAATGAGCTTAGGTCAGATGGTAGAAGATGTTAAATTAGCAGTGAACGGTAAAATAGAAGTCAATTTTTATGGTAGAGTGGGCGGAGTCATACCTACACAAAGTGAAATTTTAACTGAAATAAAGAAATATTTAAAATAGATTGATTACATTTTATATTATATTACGGAGGTGTGTAATAATATTATGAAGAAAGTTTTTGGTAAACCTAAATCTTTAACTAAAGATCCTTTTACTTATTGTCCGGGATGTCATCATGGCATTGCTCACCGTTTAGTAGCTGAGGCTGTAGATGAATTTGGAATAAGGGAAAAAACTATAGGAGTATGCCCGGTAGGTTGTTCAGTATTTGCCTATGTGTTTTTTGATTGTGATATGATTTGTGCAGCACACGGGAGAGCTCCCGCTGTAGCTACCGGAATAAAAAGAGCAAAACCAGATTCTATTGTATTTACTTATCAAGGAGATGGTGATTTAGCTTCTATTGGTACGGCAGAGATAGTGCATACTGCTAATCGAGGTGAAAATATTACAGTTATATTTATCAATAATGCTATCTACGGAATGACTGGCGGACAAATGGCACCCACTACTTTAGTGGGACAAGTAACTCAGACCTCTCCTTATGGTAGAGACGCGAAGACTATGGGATACCCCATGAAAGTAGCAGAAATGTTAGCTGCTCTAAAAGGAGTTACTTATATTTCTCGGGTAGCTTTAAACAAACCGGCAAATATAATAAAGGCTAAAAAATCAATTAAAAAAGCATTTCAAGTACAATTAGAGGGGAAAGGTTTTTCTCTGGTTGAAATTCTATCTACCTGTCCTACTAACTGGGGTCTAAGCCCGATTGAAGCAAATAAATGGGTGGAAGAAAATATGATCCCTTATTACCCATTAGGAGAACTTAAAACTCCCGAGGAGGTGTCTTGAATGTTAGAGAGGATAATTATTTCAGGATTTGGTGGTCAAGGAGTAATGTTAATAGGTAGATTGCTGGCTTATGCTGGAATGATAGAAGGTAAAAAAGTTGCCTGGATGCCTTCTTATGGACCAGAAATGAGAGGAGGAACGGCAAATTGTACAGTGCTTATTTCAACTAAGGAGATAGGATCTCCCATTGTATCCCACCCAAAGGTATTAATTGCTATGAACCAACCTTCATTAGATAAATTTGAATCAAATGTAAATGAAAATGGATTAATCATCTTGAATGATTCATTAATAAAACGTGAAGTAAAAAGGGATGACGTTAATGTGATAAAGATTCCTGCAGATGATATTGCTGATAAGTTAGGTAATTCAAGAGCAGCCAATATGGTGATTTTAGGTGCTTATGTTAAAAAATCAGGAGCTGTAAAGTTGGAAACTATATTTAAGGCCTTAGAGAAAGCTTTGACCGGACGTAACAAAAAATTACTAAGTTTGAACAAGGAAGCTTTAAAACAAGGAACAGAATTGGTGAAAGAGTGAAAAACTAAAAACCATAATTCAAAATTTTAAACTTTTTTAATAAAGGATTGCTATTAATGTAGGGGGCGGATTTATCCGCCCTCTACTTTTTTTAAACTACAAACCCGAAACCTGTAAATTACTACTGTATTTTCTTTGCAATATATTATATACTATGTACTATATAATAATTGTCCATTTGCTCTATGCTATATACAATAATTGTTTGCTTAACCGTTGTACTAGTTGGTCTAGTTAGCTAGAAATATCGTTATATATTTAACAATACTGATGCTGATTTCTTAACTAACAAACCAGGCAACAAAATAACCAACTAACTAAATATATACGATATATGACATACTAAAAAGAAAGGGGATAAATTTATGGTTAATGAAAAAAGATTGATAGAAAGTTTTATGGAATTAGTTAGGATAGACAGCATATCCAGAGAGGAGAGAAATCTGGCTGATTTTTTAATAGAAAAATTAGAAGATTTAGGATTGGAAGTTATAGTTGATCAAGCTGGTGAGAAGGTGGAATCTAATAGCGGTAATATAATTGCTCGTTTAAGGGGAAATATCAAAAAAGCTACTCCTATTATGTTTTCTGCTCATATGGATACAGTTGTCCCCGGGAAAAATATTAAACCCGTTTGTGATGGAGAAAAGATAATAAGCGATGGAAAAACAATTTTAGGAGCAGATGATAAAGCAGCAATCGCCGCTTTATTTGAGGTACTGCACATCATTAAAGAGAATAGTATCCCCTATGGTGATATAGAGATTGTATTTTCCATCTGTGAAGAAATAGGCTTAAAAGGTGCAAAGAATTTAGATATCTCCAGTTTAAATTCCCAGATGGGGTTTGTTTTGGATGCTGGAGGCCAGGTAGGAAAGATTATTACTACAGCCCCCTCTCAGAATTCTCTGGAAATTACTATTTACGGAAAATCTGCACATGCTGGTTCAAATCCCGAAGAAGGGATTAATGCTATTCAGGTAGCCGGCTTTGCACTTTCCCGGATGAAGTTAGGTAGAATAGACGAAGAAACAACAGCTAATATTGGGATTATTTCGGGCGGTAAAGCTACCAATATTATTCCTGATGAGGTAACATTAAAAGGAGAAGTTAGAAGTAGAAAGGAAGAAAAATTAGAAAAATATACTGAGCGATTGAAAACAATAATTGAGGATACTGCTCAGGAATTTAAGGCTAAAGCAGAGGTAAAGATTAACAGGGAGTACTCTTGCTACAATTTATCTTCTGATGATCAAGTAGTTAAAACATCAATAGAAGCAGTAAAAAATATGGGATTGTCACCTGAATTATGTCCCAGCGGAGGGGGGAGCGATGCCAATATATTTAATAAAAAAGGTTTCCCCTCAGTTGTTTTAGCTATAGGGATGGAGAAGGTTCATACAGTTGATGAATATATTCTAGTTAAAAATTTAAAAAATACAGCACAATGTGTTTTATCTATTATAAATACCGTTACTTCAGGAGAAAATTAAATGATTGAAGAAGATTTTTTAAAAGAAAAAACCTTATCTTTTACTTATATTTATCAAGGAAAAATTATCAACCTTCGTCAAGATAAGGTAAAACTCCCTGATGGCAGAGAAACCGTTAGAGAAATAGTTGAACACCCCGGGGCGGTAGTTATTTTAGCTTTAACTGATGATAATAAAATAGTAATGATCAGACAGTTTAGAAAATCGGCAGATGAGGTTTTGTGGGAACTGCCAGCGGGGAAGGTTGAACCAGGGGAAGATCTGAAAAACTGTGCCCTAAGAGAATTAGAAGAAGAGACCGGTTATTATCCCCGAAAGATTAAAAAGCTAATAACTTTTTTCTCTACCCCCGGTTTTTGCAATGAAAAACTTACCCTCTTTTTAGCAGAGGATTTAGAGAAGAGAAGTAAAAATGAAGATGCTGATGAATTTATTGAAGTTGAACTAATTAAACCAAATAAAGCCCTAAAATTAGTAGAAGAAAATATTATTAAAGATGCGAAGACTATAATAGGAATACTTTACTTGCTGGTTAATTAGTTAGCTAGTTAAGAAAATACAACAAAGAAGTCAGAAGTCAGGGATTAATTGGTTAATCGGAAAATTGGTCAATTGGAGAATTAATTAATGAAGAAGTATTTTATGGATTTTCATGTGCATATTGGTAGAAGTAATAGTGGTGCTCCGGTAAAAATAACTGCTTCCAGAGATTTAACTTTTGCTAATATTGCCCGGGAATGTAAATATAGAAAAGGGATTGATATTGTAGGTATCGTTGATTGCGCTTCACCTGAAGTAATTGATGATATTTCCCAGTTAATTAACAATGGAGAAATGAAACCTTTGAAAGAAGGTGGCTTAATTTATCAGGATAAAGTAACTATTATTTTGGGCTCAGAAATTGAAACTAAAGAAGAAGGTGGAGGGCATTCCCACCAGATAGCCTACTTTCCCTATTTTGATGATATAAAAGAATTTAGTAAGGCACTATCTCTACTAGTTACCAATGTAAGTTTAAGTAGTCAAAATTGTAAAATTAGTGCCCAGGAAGCCTTTCAAATTATAAATCAAATTGGGGGGATTTTAATCCCCGCCCATGCCTTTACTCCTCATAAAAGTGTTTATGGGAATTGTGTCAGAAGATTACCGGAGATATTTAGCAGGGCTACTTTAAAAAAGATTCCAGCCATAGAATTGGGATTAAGTGCTGATACAGAAATTGCTGACCATTTGAAAGAGTTATCTGAATATACTTTTTTAACTAATTCAGATGCACACTCTTTGCCCAAAATTGGCCGAGAATATAATATAATCGAACTGGAGAAGGTAAATTTTAGAGAGATACTTTTAGCCTTACAGAGAAAAGAAGGGAGAAGGATAACTGCCAATTACGGTCTTGACCCTAAACTGGGTAGATATCATCGAACTTTTTGTGAAACTTGTAATTATACAGCGACTAGCAATCCCCCAGTTTATAAATGCGAAAAATGCGGGAGTGATAAAATAGTAAAAGGTGTTTTTGATCGGATTGTGGAAATTGGAGATTACCAACAGTCTATTTCTCCTTCTCATCGTCCGCCTTATTATCACCAGGTTCCTTTAGAATTTGTACCCGGTGTAGGTAAAAAAACCCTGAATAAATTATTTGGCTACTTTGGCACTGAAATGAATATACTACATAAAGCTTCTTATCAGGAAATTAGCCAGGTAGTAGGATTTGAAATTGCTCAGAATATAATTTTAGCCAGAAAGGGACTTTTAAAGTTAAGCCCGGGTGGCGGCGGAAAGTATGGAAAGGTCAAAAAGAAAGAAAAAATCTCCGGAGAAGAAAATTTACAGCTAAATTTTTAATTTTATTTTCTGATTTTCTCCTAAAAAGAATAAAGCAAGTTATCTTAAACTAGTTGATTTATATTTAAAATAATCAACTAGTATTTTTTTTTAAAATATTTTTATAAAAAAAGAGGAAAATTAAAACTTTTGTAGAATATATTAATACGAAGATAAATTTAAGAGTTTTAAAAAAGAAAATGTTTCGTTAATCATACACAACCATAATAATATGTAGGTGATTTATATTTGAGATTTTCATCTGATTTACTGGAAGAAATAAGGAATCGTTGCGATATTGTAGATATTGTTTCAGAGTATGTACACTTAAAGCCAGCGGGAAAGGGATTTAAAGGTTTATGCCCCTTTCATGGAGAAAAAACCCCTTCTTTTATGGTTAGTCCTGAAAAACAGTTATTTCATTGCTTTGGATGTGGAGAAGGGGGTAATGTTTTTAATTTCCTTATGAAATATGAGAAACTTAGTTTTTTTGAAGCAGTGAAGATGTTGGCACAAAAATCTGGTGTCCCTCTCCCTGTAGATGAAGAAAAAGAAAATATTCTTCACAAAAAAAAAGAAAGGTTATATAAATTAAATAATCTGGTCGTAAATTATTGCCGAGAATGTTTATTCAGGACCAATCAGGGAAAAAAAGTAATAAATTATTTAAAAAAAAGAGGAATTAACGATACTAGTGTCGAAAAGTATAAATTAGGTTATGCCCCTCCCAGCTGGGATGCGTTAACCAACTTTTTAAAGAAAAAAGGATATACCTACGAAGAGCTAATTAAAGATGGGCTAATTAAAAAGAGTAAAACAGAAGGAAAATATATCGACTATTTTAGAGATAGGATAATTTTTCCTATCTTCAACTTATCGGGGAGGGTAATAGGTTTTGGAGGCAGGGTTTTAGATGATTCTTTACCCAAGTATATAAATTCCCCGGAGACTTTGGTTTATAACAAAGGAAGTAATTTATATAGTTTAAACTTTGCCAAGGAAGGTATCCGAAAAAAGAATTGCATAATTATTGTAGAAGGCTATACAGATGTTTTAATAACTCAACAATATGGATTTAATAATATAGCAGCATCCCTGGGAACAGCTTTAACCACTAAACAGATAGATTTGATAAAACGATTTACTGATACGGTTTTAATCGCTTATGATGCAGATTCAGCTGGTAATATGGCCACTCTTAGAAGTTTAGATTTACTGGTAAAATCTGGTCTTGAAGTTAAAGTAATAGATTTACCTTTAGGTTATGACCCAGCTGATTTTTCAATTAAAAAAGGAAGAAAGCCTTTTCAAAATTTAATTGATAAGTCGCTCTCCCTAATAGATTATAAGTTAAAACTTTTATATTCTAAATACAGTATTAAAACTATAGAAGGGAAAGTAAAAGTTGTTAAAGAAATTTTACCTACCCTGAGCGTAATGGGTGATGAGGATGAGGTAAGAGCTCAGACGAAAAAGATATCTGAAGAATTAAAATTGTCCGACGAGGCAATTAGGATTGATTTAGTGAAATACAAAAAAGGGTTAAGGGAATTTATCCCAAGTTTTATTAATCCGGATTCTGAGGATGGAAATGTTAAAGCGGAAAAAATTCTCATTGGATGTATGCTGGAAAACGAACAAATTGCCCGGGACATTTTGACAAAATTAAAAGCAGAAGATTTTTCAGTCCTGTTGCATCATCAAATTGTAACGGCTATTGAAAAAAATTTAAAAGATGATAAAATAGTAGATTCTCAAAAAGTTATTGATTATTTAAATGACGATAAGGCTGCAAAATTAATTTCTAAGATTTTAATGAAAGAAAATATAACTTTTGATGAGAGGATAATCTCTGGATACGTAGATACTATAAATAATTTTAAGTTGATTCAAGGGAGAAAAAATCTCGAAAAAAGGGCAAAAATTCTCGATGAAAAGATAAAAATATCTGAAAAGATAGAAGAAGATGATCTAAAAGAATTACGGGAAATTGTTCGGCAACTAAAAAACCAAAGCATTAATTAATATTTTATGTTTATAATTTATTCAAATATAAAGTTTACTGTTAAAAAGGAAGGCTTGATAATGGCGAAAAAGAAAATAATTGAAGAATTAATCAAAGAAGGTAAAGAGCAAGGTTATTTAACTTACAAAGAATTGGAGAAATATTTAGCAGATGATATTTCAGATTTGAGTAAAGTAGAAGATTTGTATGATATTCTAAGTGAATTTGGAATTGATTTAGTTGAGAGTGAGGAAGAGGGTAATTTGCTAACCAAGGATAAGGATGTTGAAGAAAAAAATAAAAAACTCCGACCCTCTAAAGTTAAATTAGATTTAGAAATAGAATTGGCGAAACAATTAGAATTAGATGATCCCGTAAAAATGTACTTAAAGGAAATAGGGCAGATAAAATTATTAACTGCCAAACAAGAGGTAGAATTGGCTAAAAGAATGCAAAAAGGAGATCATGAAGCCAAGAAAAGATTAGTAGAGTCAAATTTAAGATTAGTAGTAAGTATTGCCAAAAGATATGTGGGTAGGGGAATGCTATTTTTAGACCTGATCCAGGAAGGTAATATGGGTTTAATCAGGGCAGTAGAGAAGTTTGACTACAAAAAGGGATATAAATTTAGTACCTATGCTACTTGGTGGATAAGGCAGGCAATTACCAGAGCTATAGCAGATCAAGCCAGGACTATTCGCGTTCCTGTTCATATGGTGGAGACTATTAACAAATTAATAAGGGTATCACGCCATCTTTTGCAGGAATTAGGACGAGAACCGACAGTTAAGGAAATAGCTAAAAATATGGAAATTACCGAAGATAAAGTAAGGGAAATATTAAAAACTGCCCAAGAACCTGTTTCCTTAGAAACTCCAATCGGAAAAGAAGAAGATAGTCACTTAGGAGATTTTATAGAAGATAAAGATTCACCCGCTCCTCCTAAAATTGCTACTTATACTCTTTTAAAAGAACAACTGGACGATGTCTTAGAGACTTTGACTTACCGAGAAAAGAGAGTGCTGGAATTGAGATTTGGAATTGCCACCGGTCACCCTCATACCTTAGAAGAAGTTGGTAAAGAGTTCGGAGTAACCAGAGAAAGAATTCGTCAAATCGAAGCTAAAGCATTAAGAAAATTAAGACATCCCAGCAGAAGTAAAAAATTAAAAGACTATTTAGAGTAAAAAATTAAAAGACTATTTTAAAATTATTCATAAAAAATAAAAAATATCCTTTTAATTAAATAAAAATATTGACTGAACATGATTTTTTAAGTATAATTACATGGTAATATTCCTCGGTAGCTCAACGGTGGAGCATCCGGCTGTTAACCGGAGGGTTGTAGGTTCGAATCCTACCCGGGGAGCTCGTCAATTTCAAGCCCTTTGGCATTTGCTGAAGGGCTTTTTATATTTTTGTAAATATTTTACAGAAAAAGAAGGATTTTTAATCTAAAGAATCGAATGTATATTAAAACTATTATTATTATCCTAACATTTATATATAAATAAAAAAGTAATACAATTAAATAATTTAAGTAAAGAAAGTTAATTTTAAAATTAGACAGAGAAAGGAGATAAGAAAATGAAAAGTAAAAAAATTACTTATTTTAGGTATTTCAGTTTGTTTTTTATCATTGCGGTTTTATTATTTATTGCTGGATGTACCGGCGTTACAGTGAGTTCAACAGTAACAACAACCTATAATGGCAATGGCAGCACGGCCGGAACAGTCCCGGTAGATCCAGCAAGTCCTTACGAATACGGAGCAACCGTGACGGTTCTAGGTAATACGGGAGATCTGATCAGAATTAATGGTGGGGGGACTTCATATTACTTTATCGGCTGGAACACTAAAGCAGATGGCAGTGCCTCAGATCAAGCGGAAGGGTCTACCTTTACTATAGGTGTATCTAACGTGATACTCTATGCACAGTGGACACCTTATGTTCTACGCGACATCGGACCTGCGGGAGGATACATCTTCTACGACAAAGGATATTACTCTAAGGCGGACTTTACGATAGTAAAAGCAGAAGGGAATGGCACCGTACCGATAACTCCGACCTACGATAGCTGGCGGTATTTAGAAGCTGCCCCCAGCAATCAGAGCACAGGTGCTGCATGGGGTTGTGTTAACACATCGATTTGGGGTGCAGACGGCATTGCAGTGGGTACAGGTAAGCAGAATACCATCGACATTGAAGCTGGATGTACAACGTCCGGTACAGCCGCTGATATATGTGCAAACCTTAGCTTGGGCGGCTATAGTGACTGGTTTTTACCCTCTATAGATGAATTATACTTTATATACATGAACCTGAAAGGCTACGGGGTCGGTGGTTTTGCTAGTGGCAGCTACTGGAGTTCGTCGGAGACGGAGGGCGGTGGGTACAAGGCATGGGGCCAGGGTTTCGGCAGTGGTATAAAGTACAACGACTACAAGGGCCATACGAAACGGGTCCGTGCTGTTCGGGCTTTTTAACTATTTATCAATTTAACTATTTAAGGGTTAAAGGGCTTTGCCCCCTGATAAATTTTTTAAAAAATGGCGCTATACTACGATTTAAAAGTATTTAAAGATGTATATCATTTGATCTTGAAGATATTCGAATCATGAATAATTAGCTTATTAATCTTATATTTTCAATATCAAAATTACCCTTAAAAGTTCTAAGTGTTTCCAATAGGGGGAGCCTGACAATTTCCAGCCCTTTGGCATTTGCTGAAGGGCTTTTTTATAAATTATTTTTCAGAAAAAGAAGGATATTTTAAATAAATGCGGTATAAGATATTATAAATAATTATTATATTGCTTAAAAATGAGATTTTAAAACCATGAACAAATTTTCAGAACTGGTAAAAATAGGAACATGTAGTTGGAAATATCCGTCTTGGAAAGGCATTCTGTATTCTAACGGTGTAGGCTCCAATTATCTATCCGAGTATGCCCAACATTATAACACGGTTGAAATTGACCAGTGGTTCTGGTCTTTATTCACCGGAAACAAGGTGGTTTTGCCAAAACCGGAAGTGGTTGCTGATTATATAGCTTCAGTTCCCAGTCACTTTCAGTTTAGTGTCAAAGTTCCTAATGCCATCACATTAACCCATCATTATAGTAGGAATAAAAATACACCATTAGTAACAAATCCGTTTTTTCTCTCCAATGATGTATTTTCTGAATTTTTAAATTTGCTTCATCCCATGAATGATTATCTCGGAGCATTCATTTTTCAGTTTGAATATTTAAATAAACAGAAAATGCAGAGCCAAATGGCGTTTCAGGAGAAATTTTCGAAATTTATTGAAAAATGTCCTCCCGGTTTTAATTATTGTTTGGAAATTAGAAACCCGAATTACCTGAATGAAAAATATTTTCATTTTTTAAAATCTGTTAACATAAGTCATGTTTTTTTACAAGGATATTATATGCCTTCCATATTTGACCTGTATGAAAAATATCATGATTTGATTGAAGGTTTTTCTATTATAAGATTGATGGGGACTGATAGGAAGGGAATAGAAAAGAAAAGCCAGGGCATCTGGAATCAACTATGGGAACCAAAAGATGAAGAACTTGACCGCCTAGAAATTATGATAGACGATTTATTATCTAACGAAGTTTGTTTAATGATTAATGTAAACAATCACTATGAAGGTTCTGCACCGTTAACAATTGAGCGTCTTATCAATCATTTTTAACCAAGAGGCTTTGATGATATGATAGTTTTCTAATCCAAGACCAGCATTTGCTTACCACCGTATTCAGTACCGGTATAAATCCCTTCTTCCTTAAATTACACATGGAAAATCGAGAGTCTAACGCCCTGAGTGGTTAGTGTTATGTAAAAATCGTAATTCTTCTAATAATTTCACCCCAACAAAAAGTTCTGAACCTGACCAATAGGGGGAGCTCGTCAATTTCCAGCCCTTTAGCATTTCGCTGAAGGGCTTTTTTTTTGAATTATTTTCCAGAAAAGAAGGATTTTTAAAAACTAGTGTAGTATATATAAATAGTGTGTTAAGAAATACTTAATATTGTAACCCGTATAAAGGTAACAGGAGATATAATAAACCGCTTTATCGGATAAAAGAATAAAAGATAAGGAGAAATAAATGAAGAAAAAATTAGTAATTGTACTATTATTAGGGCTAATTTTAATTTCAGTTAGCGGATGTCTTTCCATGATTGTCCCGGAAGAAAACCAGGTAGTTTATCGGGCGTTTTTAGTAGGCGTTGGTGATTACCAAGATCTTACTGGTTTGCCATCTGCACGTTTTGATGTAGCGAGAATGCATGATGTCCTAAGTCACTCAAGCAGTGGATTTTTTTTAATAAACGAATTATTTGATTTACTGGCAACTAAGTCGGCCATTCTAAATGGTATTGCCAATGCTTTTTCCGGAGCAGACGAAAACGATATATCCTACTTTTATTATATGGGACATGGATCTAGTTACGAAGGCGTTTCTTACCTTTGGCCTACTGATAGTCTTTTAACCTCCTATGATAATGATATCAGTATAAATGAATTAGAGGCTGCCTTAAGCGCAATCCCGGGAACCAAAGTTGTAATCCTCGAATGTTGTCATTCGGGTGGTTTTATTGGAAAAGGCAAGGGAGAAATAATAATTTCCAAAGAAGAATTGAAATCTTTTAATGACGAAATTATTAATGTTTTTTCTCAGGCTGACTCTAAAGGGCTACTTACTTCCAATCAATATAAAGTGTTAACTTCTTGTCTATCATCTCAGATAGCCTTTTACTATGTGCCGGGTGAGGGAGACGAGGGATGTCCTTTTGGGGAAGAACCTTTTTCTTTATTCGGCGGAGCTTTGTGTGAAGCTTGTGGTTATGATACTTATACCCATCCTTATCCGGCTGATGGAAACGGAAATGGTGAAATTACTCTACAGGAAGCCTATATCTATACCGATGAAAGGGTAAAGGATGCAGCCGCAGAGTTAAACTATTATTATGATTTTGGTATAGACCAGGATACCCAGGTTTATCCACTAAATTCTGATTTTATAATTATAGAAGAATAGGGAAAAGAGAATTACGAATTCTCTCATTTCCTTTAAACTAATGTTATTGTTAGTGTAAACTTTAGTAGGGTAGTTAGATAAAAAGAAGAATGTTTCCTTTTTTCTATCTCTTTCTCTCTTTCTTTCTTAACTCGATAATAATTTATTCTAGTTCCTGATTTTTCCGTTTATTTTTTTAACCAATTAACCAACAAGTGATGTAACATGGTAAGGCAAAGGGACATTTCATTTGTCATATTTAAATAAATTAGGAAGCTATACAAAGTCAATAATTCGGTAAATTTTTCTAACGTATTGTAAGGGGCTTAATAATCAATAATAATTTCAAGTATTAATAACTTCTTCTAACTTCTGGTACACCTTTTCAGTTTCATCACCCATACAAAAAGTTCGAAAATCGTTTTGTTGGGGGAGCTTGACAATTTCAAGCCCTTTAGTATTTGCTGAAGGGCTTTTTAATTTTTTTTGAATTATTTTCCAGAAAAAGAAGGATTTTTAATCTAAAGAGTCGAAAATATATATACATGTTGCTAAAACTGTAATGAATAAAATAATAAGTCCAATTGATAATTCGGGTATTAAATGATAATTGAAAGATTTGGTGGAAATATATTGTGTGTGTTTACTATCAAAATTAGAGCGTATAAGTTCTAAGGTTGGATTGTATAATAATATATACGCACCAGTGCGCGTGTATTGACATTAGACGCAATGCAAACATTTAAATTAGTTAAGGAGGTATTATGAAAGCAATTAATACAGGTATGGGTGTTGCTTATGCAAGAGCTACAGGAAATTTATACTCTAAAGAAAAGCGGCTTTTTGAAGATCCATATTCTGAAAAATTATTGTCACCTCTTTACAAATTTTTTATATTTCTCCAGCATTCACCTAGAATAAATGATGCCATTGTAAAATTGAAAGATCTGGGTTGGTTTTTTTGTCGTTTTCGTTATATAGATGACGTATTAAAAAATAGTATTGAAAAAAAGGAAATTGAAACCGTAGTCAACCTTGGTGCTGGAATGGACTGCCGTGCTTATTACATTCCAGGTGTAGAAAATATAAGGTACTTTGAGGTGGATTATCCTCCGGTTGTAGAAACGAAAAAAGCAAAAATGGAAAAAATATTAGGAAAGCTTCCAAATCACGTTATTTATGTTCCTATTGATTTTGAGAAGCAAAGTCTTGATGCTGAATTAGAAAAAGCAGGATACGATCTAACTTCTAAGACTCTTTTTATCTGGGAAGGAGTTACACAATATATCTCAAAAGAAGCTAATGATAGTACTTTGAAATATGTAGCCCAGGCTGCTCCGGGTAGTAAAATTGTTTTTACCTACGTTATAAAAAGTTTCATTGAGGGTGAAGACCTCAAGGGTGCTACAGAAAAGAGCATGTATAAATGGCTGGTTAAAGGATTTAAGATGTTTATTTATGGCTTGGACCCGACTGATATGGGTGATTATCTTTCAAAATATTCCCTTTCTCTTATTGAAGACATTGGAGCAGAGGAGATGAATGACCGTTATATGAAATTGGTAGACCTTGATTTACCAATATTTGAAATTGAGCATATGGTCCTGGCTGAGATAAAAAAGTAAAATATACGAAAGTTGCGAAAATCGTCTACTAGCTTCAATCAAGTTTAACACTTTAGAACCCTTAACTCTTTAGTAATAAAATTGTAAAGTTTTTATTCGTATACATTTTTGTAGAATAAAGTGTTTGAGGATTATCAATAATAATGAATAACTAGCTTATTAATCTTATATTTTCAAGTGCAATATCTCCCTTAAAAGTTCTGAACCTGACCAATAGGGGGAGCCAGACAATTTACAGCCCTTTGGCACTTTGCTGAAGGGCTTTTCTTTTTATAAATTATTTTCCAGAAAAAGAAGGATTTTTGAATAGACTTGTAGTATAAAGAAAATAATGTGTTAAAAAAAATTAAATACTGTATTCTGTATGAAGGTAACAGGAGAGACTTTTTCTTTCCATCATAAAAGAAAAGGAGCCGAAGAGGCAAGATACCAAAAGTATCAAAACTTTCAGGTAAAAGGACTGTTACCGGACAGAACTCTGGAGAGCTTTATACTAAAAAGCACCGACGGGGCAACTCCTAATCTTTAGGAAAACCCATACAGAGTTTACTAAAAGAATTATCTCCTAATTTCTTAGGAAGAATCTTTCAGGTAAAAGGACAGAGTAAGAGATTAATATTATTATTTTTTTACTCTGTCTTTTTTATTCTTAAAAATAGAAAAGGGAGATGGATTATCGATAGATTAATCTAAAAAACTCCAGATAATTTACTAAATATAAGCTTATCTAACTACTAATAAAAATTAGAAAAAAATAATTAAAAAGGAGTTATTCGAAGATGAAAAAAGTCATTTTATTTTTAGTTCTTTTGTTAACCTTGTGTGTGGTGCTAGGTTTAGCTGGTTGTACTACGCCACCACTCACACTCACCTACACGGTTGGTGGTACTGGACCTGCGGGAGGTTGGATCTTCTATGATAAAGGTATTTCCTCTGATGGCTGGCGGTATCTGGAAGCCGCTCCCAGTGACCAGAGCGCAGGCGCTCCCTGGGGTTGTTGTGACACATCAATCGCGGGTACAAACGGCCTCGAAGTGGGTACAGGTGAGCAAAATACTCTTGACATTGAAACTGGTTGTGCAACAGCCGGTATAGCTGCTCGTTTATGTACTTCATACGAAGGAGGTGGTTGTACCGACTGGTTCCTACCCTCGAAAGATGAGTTAAATCTGATGTATCAAAACCTGAAAGTCTTTGGAATCGGTGGTTTTGCTGATTCCACCTACTGGAGTTCATCCGAGAACGATGGTTTCCTCGTGTCTGCGCTCGAAGCGTGGATACAGAATTTCAACACTGGCGCCCAGAACTACGGCCTTAAGAAGCATACCTACATGGTTCGTGCTGTCCGGGCTTTTTAACTATTTATCTATTTAACTATTTAGGTTAGGGGGTGCAGGGGGCTTTAAGCCCCCTGCACTATGAGTTTTTTAAAAAATGGCGTTATATTACGATTTAAAAGTATTTAAAGATGTATATCAGTTGATCTTGAAGATATTCTCGAATCGTGAATAATTAACTTATTAATTTGATATTTTCTAATGCAATATCTCTCTTAAAAGTTCTAAGTGTTTCCAATAGGGGGAGCCAGACAATAACAAAGGCAGAACTTCTTAATTAAAGCTTCTGCCTTTTTAAATTTTTAACAGATCCTAATTACTTCTTCTAACTTGCGATACACTTTTTCAGTTTCCTCACCCATACAAAAGTTGCGAAAGTCGTCCTGTCTGGGGAGCCAAGACAATTTCAAGCCCTTTGGCGTTTGCTGAAGGGCTTTTTATTTTTTTGAATTATTTTTTGTAAAAAGATGGATTTTTAATATTAAGTGTAATATAATCTAAAAGTTTCAAGCATTTATTACTTTCCCTTAAAAGGGTAAAGAGGGGGAAAAGAAAAGATTTAAGTTTTAGATAAGGAGGTGTGGTTAGAAGAAACATTTCTTATTCTTTTCCAAATATTAAAGTATCATGTATAAGGGGAAAAATATTGCATGATAACTACACAGGGCAATTTAAATAATTAAAAAAAAGGAGAAAAAAATGAATTCAAACAGAAAGATAGCAATAATTGTAGGAGTATTATTTATAGCTGCGACGGCTGCGGGTGTGTTTGGGGGTATGCTAACTCGTGCTTTTGGAGGACCTTCAAATGCTCCAGATTATCTTAGCAATATTTTTGCAAATGAAAATCAACTAATAATTGGAAGCCTTTTTATAATAATTATGGGCTTTGCAGCTGCCGGTATTGGAATTACGATGTATCCAGTCTTAAAAAAGCAAAGTGAAGCCTTAGCTTTTGGGTTCGCTGCTTTCAGGATTATTGAGGGCGTACTCTTTAGTGTTAGTGTGGTCGGCATACTTTCAATATTGACTTTAAGTCAGGAATTTGTAAAAGCAGGAGTTCCGGTTGCTTCCCATTTTCAAACCTTAGGTATTTTATTGAAAGATGGGCAGTATTGGGCTTATCATGTAGGTACGATCAGTTTTTGCTTCGCTGCTGCGATGTTTTATTATTCATTGTATCAATCAAAACTCATTCCTCGATGGTTATCAGGTTGGGGTCTTATCGGAGTCCCATTGTGGTTAGCAGCATGCTTGTTAGCTGTCTTTGGCTCCTCTTCAGGAATACAGCCTCTTTTATATCTGCCAATAGGCCTGAATGAAATGGTTCTAGCGGTATGGCTGATAGTTAAAGGATTCAATTCATCTGCAATCGCTTCCCTGTCTGCTAAAAAAGATATAAACGAGATAAAATGACCAAATTAAAGTAAATTAGGAGGAATACTCATGAAAGCGATTGTATACACAAAATACGGACCACCGGATGTTCTTCAGCTCAAAGAGGTAGAAAAATCTACTCCTAAGGACAATGAAGTACTGGTTAAAGTTCATGCGACAACAGTAACAGCAGGGGACTGTCGCATGCGAAAGGCTGACCCATTCATGGCAAGACTTTACAATGGTCTCATAAGACCAAAAAAAGTAACTATACTAGGGTTTGAGCTAGCCGGGGAAGTTGAAGCAGTAGGCAAAGACGTAAAACTATTTAAGAAAGGTGACCAAGTTTTTGCATTTACCGGTTTTGGTTTTGGCGCTTATGCCGAGTACAAATGTCTGCCTGAAGACGGGGTGGTTAAAGAAGGGCTGGTGGCAATAAAACCGACCAATATGACCTTTGAGGAAGCCGCCGCTGTTCCTACTGGGGGAATGGCAGCATTGTGTTTTATTAGAAAAGGAAATATCCGTAGCGGACAAAAAGTCCTTATCTATGGAGCTTCTGGAAGTGTAGGTACTTTTGCGGTACAGCTTGCCAAGTACTTTGGGGCAGAAGTTACCGGGGTGTGCAGTACCACGAATTTAGAATTGGTGAAATCTCTAGGAGCCGATAAGGTAATTGATTACACTAAAGAGGATTTTACCAAAGGCGATGAGATCTATGATGCTATTTTTGACGCGGTAGGCAAGAGTTCGTTTTCACGTAGTAAAAGATCGCTAAAGAAAAAAGGATTCTATCTTTCCGTTAACTCTTTAACAAGCCCTAAGACTGAAGATCTAATTTTCCTCAAAGAGCTTATTGAGACGGGAAAGATAAGATCGGTCATAGATAGACGCTATCCCTTGGAACAAATTGCCGAGGCTCACAGGTATGTCGAAAAAGGACACAAAAAGGGAAATGTAGTCATAACTGTGGAACATAATAACAAAACAAATTAAATTAAGAGGTGAAATAAAAATGCCAATTGAAAAAGAAAAAACAAAATGCAATCATAATCTCGCTACTTCATGTAGTGGAGGAGCGATTTACGGGTTAGGTTTTGTTGGCGCAGTAGTATATTACATATCAACAGCCACAAGCTTTTGGACGGTAGTTTTAGGATTTTTAAAAGCAATTGTCTGGCCGGCTTTCCTTGTATATGAGTTGCTAAAGTATTTGGGAATGTAGGAAATTTTTATATCAAAAAAGGATAGCTCGGAAAAATATTATAAACCTTAAAAGTAATTTTTATTATATAAAAAAAAGAAAGCGATTGTATGCACAAAATACGGACCACCCGATGTTCTTGAATTAAAAGAATAGTTAAATCTATTCCAAAAGATAATGTATGGTTAGAATAAGAGAAGGGAATATACTTTTTGATAAATAAGGGAAAATAAATAATTAAACAATATTTATACTCTTACAGGAAGGTTAATTAACTCCTTTAGTTTATAGATGTTTCGTAATTCTTCTTTAATCTCACCCCAACAAAAAGTTCTGAACGTGTCCAATAGGGGGAGCCAAGACAATAACATAGGCAGAACTTCTTTATCGGAGGTTCTGTCTATTTTCTTTCTTAATATATTCCAATGACTTCTTCCAGCTTACGGTAAATATTTTCAGTCTCGTTCCCCATACAAAAGTTGCGAAACTCGTCCTTTCTGGGGAGCCAAGACATTTCAAGCCCTTTGGCATTTTGCTGAAGGGCTTTTTTATTTTTTACAGGAAAAGAAGGATTTTAAAATAAAAAGTCGTATAATAAAAACAAATAATATAAATAATTTTTTTTATTAAGTACCTGTTAATATCATTATTAATTGTATGTCATATCACCACCTATTTCTATAAAGTAATTTAAAAAATGAAGAATAAAGAAAAAAAATAAATGTTATGAAAGGTGAGTAAAATATGAATCTATTAATCTGGATTGGAATTGTATTCTGTATTTCTCAATCAGCTATGTTTTCGGGTCTTAACCTTGCCTTTTTCAGTATCAGCAAGTTACTACTCGAAATAGAATCGAGAAAGAATAATAAGCACGCATTGAAAATCGCAAAGTTGAGAGAGGACTCTAATTTTCTTCTGACAACAATATTGTGGGGGAACGTAGGGATAAATGTATTACTGACGTTATTATCGAACTCAGTTATGGCTGGAATCATTGCGTTTGTTTTTTCAACAGTTATAATCACTTTTTTGGGCGAAATCATACCTCAAGCATACTTTTCGAGACATGCCATGCAAATTGCCTCTCTTTTGTCACCAATTCTTCGATTTTACCAATTCTTACTATATCCGGTAGCAAAGCCGACATCTTTTATACTGGACAAATGGTTAGGTGCAGAGGCAATAAGATTTTTCCAGGAAGAAGATCTACGAGAACTTTTGAAAATACATATGGATTCAGCAGAAACCAATATTGAAAAGATTGAGGGAAAAGGTGCTTTGAATTTCTTGGCCATTGATGATTTGACAATTATTGAAGAAGGTGAGCCAATTGACTCTAAAAGTGTCATTGAGCTTCCTTTCAAAAATAACAAGCCAATTTTATCTATTACAAAACGTTCATGTGAAGATCCTTTTCTGAAAAAAATACAGGCAAGTGAAAAAAAATGGATAATATTGACTGATGCGACAGGTGAACCGCGCCTTACCTTGGATTCTGACGCTTTTATCCGATCAGTTCTTTTTGAAGAAGCTGATTTCAATCCTTTACAACTATGCCATAGACCGATTATTATTAGAGATCCAAAAACATCTTTAGGGGAGGCAATAGTCCGTCTGAAAGTATATCCAGAGCGGTTAGGCGACGATGTAGTAGACGAAGACATTATCTTGTTTTGGGGTGATGAACAACGACGAATTATCACTGGTTCAGATGTGCTAGGCAGATTATTAAGAGGTATTGTTCAGCAGGAAAAAACAGCTTTTAGGAAGATTAAGTATGGAGAAACATAACAAGCCAATAGAGGCTGATTTCAACCCGCGTAGTCTTGTGGGGAGCCTGACCTTTTCCAGCCCTTTGGCCTTTGCTAAAGGGCTTCTTTGTTTTTATGAAATTATTTTGCAGGAAAAGAAGGATTTTTAATATTAAGTGTTGAATATAATCTAAAAGTCTCAAGTATTTATTACTTTCCCCTTAAAAGAGTAAAGAGGGGAAAAAGAAAAAA
>Ga0255384_10010_pt1:17500-32964 | contig 32964 bp, 19 predicted proteins | sample ANMaggSeSYBR01F7_FD_182106 | JGI IMG/M metagenome (GOLD analysis project Ga0255384, IMG submission 182106) | Sediment cell enrichment communities from methane seep in Santa Monica Basin, California, United Staets - ANME aggregate JGI... | ecosystem: Environmental > Aquatic > Marine >... | reverse complement strand
TTGGTCAATAGGAAAATTGGTAAATTGGAAAATTAAGCATAACTGACTTGTCAGTTATGCAAATATTTTTGCAAAATTTCTAAATATTATGCTAATATTATTATAGACAAAGAAAAAGAGAGATGTTATAATATCACTTGCATAGCAAAAAAGGAATAAGTGGGCGGATAGCTCAGTTGGGAGAGCACTGGTTTTACAAGCCAGGGGTCACAGGTTCAAGCCCTGTTCCGCCTACCATTTTTTAATAAAACATAAAGGGGCCGTAGTGCAGCTTGGTTTAACACGCCTGCCTGTCACGCAGGAGATCGCGAGTTCAAATCTCGTCGGCCCCGCCATTTTTTTCAACAATATGATTATGTAAGGCGATTTTAAATGCCGAGATAGCTCAGTCGGTAGAGCAGTGGACTGAAAATCCACGTGTCCCCAGTTCAATTCTGGGTCTCGGCACCAGATTTTTGCGGAAATAGCTCAGTGGTAGAGCATCGCCTTGCCAAGGCGAGGGTCGCGGGTTCGAATCCCGTTTTCCGCTCCATCTTTATAAAAATTAAAGGTGGCGGCATAGCCAAGTGGTAAGGCAGAGGACTGCAAATCCTTCATCCTCGGTTCGAATCCGAGTGCCGCCTCCATTTAGTTCTGAATTTTAAGAACGATTAGAGGCTTAAAAAAGACGGGCGGTTAATTCAGTGGTAGAATGCTTGCTCGACGCGCAAGAAGTCACTGGTTCGAATCCAGTACCGCCCACCATTTAAAATCTAAAAATAAAATAAGATTGCGTAGAAAATAGTAGGTTAAGCTTTTTTATAGAGAGTAGATATTAATAAAGGTGTGAGTGTCTGCACAAAAGATTAATCGAATACCCTTTCTACATTAAATCCCTAATTTGAAATTCTGAAGAGATAAGTAGGATTAGGCGGGTAATATCCGATAAAATATTTTAAGCGGGTTTGAGTTAATCTTAGTATATTAACTTCAACTAAAAAAGGTGGAACCGCGAGATTATTAAATTAAACTTCTCGTCCTTTTCTAATACAGGACAAGAAGTTTTTTTGTTTAATTATAAGGAGGTAGATATTATGTCAGAGATTAAAGTCATTTTATTAGATGGTTCGGAGATAGAATTGAATAAAGGCGCTACTTTATATGATGCTGCAGCAAAAATAAGCCAAAAATTAGAGAAAGAGGCAATTGCCGGTGTAGTAAATGGGGTGGAAAAGGATTTGAATTATGTCCTTGAGACTAATGACCGGATTGAGATTATAACTTTTGCTTCACCTGAGGGCCGAGAAATTTATCATCATAGTAGCTCACATATTATGGCTCAGGCGGTAAAGGAATTGTTTCCTCAGGCAAAATTGGCTATTGGACCAGCCATTAAGGATGGTTTCTATTACGATTTTGATCTAGACCGTTCCTTTACTCCGGAGGATATAGCATTTATCGAGAATAAGATGAAAGAAATAGTGGATAGAAATCTCCCTCTAAAAAGGGTGGAGATAAGTAAAAAAGAGGCTAAAAAATTGTTTAAAGAACAAAAAGAAGATTATAAGATAGAACTCCTTAAGGATATAGAAGATGATATGGTTACCTTGTATCAGCAGGGTGATTTTGTTGATCTGTGTAGAGGACCTCATATTCCTTCTACCGCTAAGGTAAAAGCTTTTAAACTTTTAAGTATTGCCGGTGCATACTGGAGGGGAAGCGAAAAAAATAAGATGCTGCAGCGTATTTATGGAACCTCATTTGATAAAAAATCCGAAATGGAGAATTATTTAAAATTAATTGAAGAAGCAAAGAGGAGAGACCATCGAAAATTAGGAAAAGATTTAGATTTATTCAGCTTTCATGATGAGGGAGTCGGTTTTCCTTTCTTTCATCCCAAAGGAATGGTGTTAAGAAATATTCTGGAGAATTACTGGAAAGAAGAACATTATAAGAGTGCTTATACGGAAGTCAAGACCCCGATTATCTTAAATAAATCATTATGGGTAAAATCCGGGCATTGGGATCATTATAAGGAAAATATGTATTTTACCAGAATAGATGAAGAAGATTATGCCATTAAACCGATGAATTGTCCCGGAGGAATTTTAATTTATAAAACTGCCCTTCACAGTTATAGAGATTTGCCGCTTAGAATAGGGGAATTAGGGTTAGTGCACAGGCATGAATTATCAGGAGTGCTTCACGGACTCTTCAGGGTAAGGTGTTTTACCCAGGATGATGCCCATATATATATGACCTCAGAACAGATTAAAGATGAGATAAAAGGAGTAATCGATTTAACTGATAAGATGTATAAGACTTTTGGTTTTTCCTATCGCGTGGAATTAAGCACTAAACCGGAAAATGCCATGGGTTCTGATGAAATATGGGAAAAGGCTACCAGTAGCCTGGAGGAAGCTTTAAAAGATAAAAAGATAGATTATATTATAAATGAAGGTGATGGGGCATTTTATGGTCCCAAAATAGATTTTCATTTACAGGATTGCATAGGCAGAAGCTGGCAGTGCGGCACCATCCAGTTAGATTTTATTATGCCGGAAAAATTCGATCTTTATTATATTAATAAAGAAGGGAACAAGGAAAGGCCGGTTATGCTGCATCGAACTATTCTGGGAAGCATAGAGAGATTTATCGGGATACTTATCGAAAATTATGCCGGAGCATTCCCTTTATGGTTAGCCCCTATTCAGGTAAGATTGCTGCCTATTGCTGACAGGCATGTTGAGTATGGCAAAAATATAGTGAATGAGTTAAGTAAATATAATATAAGAGCAGAATTAGACGAAATTAATGATAAAATTGGAGCTAAGATAAGAAAAGCTGAAATGGAAAAGATACCCTATATGCTGATATTCGGAGATAAAGAAGTAGAAGATGGTCTCGCTTCAGTAAGAAAGAGAGGGAAAGGTGATTTGGGAAAAATAAAATTAACCAAGTTTATCGATGATGTTCTAAAAGAAGTCGAAGAAAAAACCTTATCCTAGTTAGTGTAAACTTTAGTGGGGTATTTTAAGAAAGAAAATAATAGTTTTTTAACTATTGTTTTTATTTTTTTCTTTACGCGATACGCGATACTATATACACGATACTGATTAATGTATTGACTATAAATAAAGAATATGTTATAGTTTTTTAGAAATAATGAAGGTTTCTATATATTTTAAGGGAATTTAAGAGTTATGTTTTTTTATCTATCAAAATTAGCGAAATTATATTTTAAAGTTGAGCTAAAAAACTAATTTGAAATGTATGAAAATTGACGAATTGCTCATCTTTAAGCGGTGTAAAGGAGGAAAACAAGTATTAAGTCAACACCAAAGTTAAGAATAAATGAGAAAATCAGAGCAGAGAAAATCAGGCTTATAGATTTTGAAGGTAAACAGGTCGGGATAGTAAGTAAAAAGGAGGGCCTTGAGCTTGCTGAAAAGAGCAATCTTGACTTAGTTGAAGTTGCACCAGATTCTAATCCTCCGGTTTGCAGGATTATTGATTACGGAAAATATAAATATTTACTGGATAAAAAAAATAAAACCGGGAAGAAGAAACAGAAAAGCGGCGGGATGAAAGAAATAAAAATGCGCCCTAATATTGGAGAACATGATTACAATTTTAAAGTAAAAAATCTATATAAATTTTTAGAAGAAGGTAATCAGGTGAAAATTACTATAATGTTTAGAGGGCGAGAGATGAGATATTTGGATTTAGGAAGAGAATTGTTGGATCGTATAACTAAATATACCGAAAAAATTGCCAAAGTTGTAAAGGAACCAAAACTAGAAGGACGGAACATGATTTTAGTTTTAATGCCTAAATAATATAATACATTACTAGAAAAGAGGTTAAACATATATGCCAAAAATGAAGACACACAAGAGTTCAGCAAAAAGATTTAAGGTAAGCAGTTCAGGTATAATAATAAGGTCAAAGGCTTACAAAAGTCATATTTTGACTAAAAAGACTGCTAAACGCAAGAGAAATCTAAGGAAAGATACTACGGTTAGCAGTGCTGAGGCAAAAAATATTAAAGTATTATTACCTTATTCTTAATATTTTTTAAAAATATTAGAACTTCGTTTTGCTATTCCGCACATAATGTGAAATTCATAAATAGGAGCACGATACATTGTGCCCAAAGAAATCGGAAGATAAGAAAAGAATAGATTACCGCTGCAGTTTACACTCATGATAGTGGCTGTGAGAATGAAACATAAAATAATAATTCGAATATAGAAATGATAAGGAGTGAATGGTATGCCAAGAGCGACAAATAGTGTTGCTTCAAGAAGAAGAAGAAAAAAAGTATTAAAATTAACTAAAGGATATTGGGGGGCAAAAAGTAAACTTTATCGTACTGCTCATGAAGCTATGATGAAAGCACTTTCTTATGCCTATAGAGACAGAAGAGCAAGAAAAAGAGATTTTAGAAGTTTGTGGATAACCAGAATTGGTATCGCTACTAGAAACGAAGGAATATCTTATAGTAAATTTGTAAGAGGTTTAAAGGTTGCAGGAGTAGAAATTAATCGAAAAATGTTAGCTGAGTTAGCAGTAAGAAATTACGAAGCATTTGTTAGTGTAGTGAAAGTAGCTAAAGAAGGCTTAAATTAAGTTTATTTTTTATACAGATTAATATCTATAAAATTTCTTTTGTTAAAAGTTATGATAAAAATAAGTAGGTTATAACTAACTTGATATTTAGTTTGGTTAGGCAATAATCGAAATTCACTTTAGAACTGCAGACTGAAATTTTAAGAAGTAAGTTCTGCCAGTACTCCACTGTTATAAGGAGCAAAGTACGGATTTGCTTGATAAAAAGCAGATCAAGAAGGGTGGTACCGCGGAAAAGGTTTACAATTTTCGTCCCTTTACAAGGCGAAGAAAATTGTAAACCTTTTTTTATTTCATCGGGACCATTTATGATAAGGAGGGGATACTATTGGAAAATAAAATAAAAGAGGTTAAAAAAGAAATTGTTTCTAAATTAAATTTGGCTAAGAATTTAAAAGATATTGAGAAATTAAGAGTAGAATATTTAGGTAGAAAGGGGACAGTAACTCTCCTGCTGAGAAAGTTAGGAATGCTTTCTCCGGAAGAAAGGCCAAAAATTGGGCAATTATTGAACCAGACTAAAAGAGAGATTGAAGAGCTACTCAAGACAAAAGAGGTAGAAATAGAAAAACTGGAGAAAGAAAAAAGATTACAGGGAGAAGGTATTGATGTTACTCTTCCGGGGAGAAAATTAGATAAAGGAACCACTCATCCTATTAATTTGATACTAAAAGAAATTGAGGAAATTTTTTTGAGTTTAGGATTTAAGATGGAAGAGGGTCCGGAAATAGAATTAGATTATTATAACTTTGAGGCACTTAATATTCCTAAAGACCATCCTGCCAGAGATGACCAGGATTCTTTTTATATCACCAAAGATATTCTTCTCCGTCCTCAGACTTCTCCTGTACAAATCCGCACGATGGAAAATCAGAAACCACCGGTTAGAATTATTGCCACAGGAAAATGTTATAGACGCGATGCCACTGATAGCACTCATTCCCCCATGTTTCATCAGATAGAAGGGCTAGCAGTGGATAAAGACATTACCTTTGGTGATTTAAAAGGAATCTTAACGGTTTTTGTACATAGAATGTTTGGCAAAGACAGGAAAGTAAGATTTAGGCCGGGATATTTTCCGTTCGTTGAACCGGGGGCTGAAGTGGATGTATCTTGTTTATTATGTGGAGGCAAAGGATGTAAGTCTTGTGGTTATGTCGGTTGGCTAGAGATTATGGGAGCAGGAGTAGTACATCCGAGAGTTTTAGAGATGGTCGGTTATGATCCGGAAGAATATTCAGGCTTTGCCTTTGGAATGGGTGCGGAAAGAATTGCTATGCTAAAATATGGCATAAACGATATACGATTATTTTTTGAAAATGATTTAAGATTTTTAAAACAATTTTAAACTAGTATATCGTATATTGTGAAGAAAATAGAAGTCAGGAGTCAGAATCCAGTAGCCAGAAGAAAGAAAAAGAGCAATATGAAAAAAAGTTTTGAATTTTGAACTATGGATTTTAACTTTTTGCTTTGTATTTTTAGTTTTAGTTTTGCAAACGCTCAATACTTAGCGACCGACAAGATAAATGGCTCATTTGTAATCCTATAATCTTTACGAAATACGATATACGATATACTAAATACGAGACAGGGAGGAGAAAAAAATGCAGGTTTCTTATAATTTATTAAAAGAATATGTAGATATAGATATGTCAGCTGAAGAGCTTGCCCAAAGATTGACTATAAATGGCATAATTTTAGAGAGAATGGAAAATATATCTACCGAGATAGAAAAAGTAGTAGTGGGCAGGATAACTGCCATAGATCAACATCCTGAAAATAGAACATTATTTGTTTGTCAAGTAGACATAAAAGGCCAAATACTTCAAATAATCTGTGGGGCGACAAATATGAAGGTTTCAGATAAAGTAGCAGTTGCTTTAGAAGGTGCAAAATTACCCCAGATAGGTATTATTAAAAGTAAGAAATTTAAAAAGGTTTTATCTTCAGGAATGCTTTGCTCGGCTTCTGAATTGGGTATTGAACCGGGGGAATCTCCTGGAATATTAATTTTGGAAGAAGATGCTGTTTTGGGTGAAGATATAAGGAAAATAATTAAATTTGATGACACCATATATGATTTTGAGATACATTCTAATCGTCCCGATCTAATGAGCATAATGGGGATAGCCAGAGAAGTGGGAGCAATTACCGGTAATAAGCTTAAAACTCCAGAAATAAAGATAAAAGAAGAGGGCGAAAAAATTGAAAAAGAAATATCAGTTAAAATTGAAGCAGAGGATTTGTGCCCTCGTTATGCTGGAAGAGTAATAAAAAATATTAAAGTGGGAGAATCGCCTTTATGGTTGAAATGGAAGTTAAGATTATTAGGGGCAAGACCAATAAATAATATAGTAGATATTACTAATTTTGTAATGATGGAGACAGGGCAGCCGCTTCATGCTTTTGATTTTGATTTAGTTAAAGGAAAGGCCATTATAGTTCGAAGAAGCAGACCGGAGGAGACTATCTGTACTTTAGATGATGTTGAAAGGCAGCTACCTTCCAATAGTTTGGTTATCGCTGATACAGAAGAACCTATAGCCCTTGCCGGAATAATAGGAGGAAAACATTCTGAGATCGACCAAAACACTAAAAATGTATTTTTAGAATCCGCCTATTTTAATTCAGTAAATAATCGAAGAAGTACTGGGAAATTTGGCTTAAGAACTGAAGCTTCAAACAGGTTTGAAAAGGGGATAGATAAAGAAGTGCAAATATACGCCCTTGATCGGACTGCTGATTTGATAGTTAAGATTGCTATGGGTAAAATAAGTTCGGGGAAAATCGACACAAATGAAAAATTATATCAGCCTTGCAAAATAAATTTAAGGATGAAAAGAGTAAATAAAATATTGGGACAACTTCTAGATAAAGATGAATCTAAAACAAAGAATAAAATTATTAATATTTTAGATAAATTAGAATTTAAAGTATTAGAAGATAAGGGAGAATATATCGAAGTGATTCCTCCTTCTTTTAGAGGAGATGTGGAAAGAGAAATAGATATAATTGAAGAAATTGCTCGTATTTATGGTTATGATAAGATAAAACCTACTCTCTTTAACACTACCATTGCCCAAGAGGGAAAAAATTTCCGATTCAGGGTAATTGATCGGGTAAGGGAAACATTAATCGGTTGTGGTTTGAATGAAGTTATAACTTATAGTTTTGTTTCTCCTGACATATTTGATAGAATAAGAATACCCGAAGGGCATAAATTAAGGAACGCTATAAAAATTAAAGACCCCATGACCAGAGAGCATTCTTTAATGCGGACTTCTTTAATTTCAAGTTTGTTAGAAGTTATTAAATGGAATAATAATCGACAAGCAGAGTTGGTTAAAATGTTTGAAGTAGGGAAAATCTACTTGCCTTACCCTGATAAACCAAATTCCTTACCTCGGGAGAGACTAATAATAGCCGGAGCAATTAATAAGACCGGCCGGGGAGATATTTGGGAAAAATCACTTTCTTTGGATATTTTTGATGTTAAAGGTATAATCGAGACAGTTTTCCAGGGCTTAAAAGTGGAAAGATGGGAAATAGTTCCTGGTAATCATCCTGCTTTTCATCCTTTACGGAATGGCAAGATTATCATAGGAGGAAAAGAAGTGGGTATTTTTGGTGAGATACATCCGGAAGTAATAAATAACTATCGTATCCCGGGGAAAATTAATCTTTTTGAGATTGATTTTGAAAATTTATTACCCAAAGTTCCTTCAGATATCAAATATTGTATTTTACCAAAATATCCTTCTGTTCAGAGAGATTTGGCTTTGGTAGTAAAAGGAGAAATACTTTCTGCTGATATTATTAAAACCATAAAATCGATCGATGAAAAATTAATTAAAAAAGTAACTTTGTTTGATATATTTACAGGAAAGCAAATTGGTGATGGGTATAGAAGCTTAGCTTACTCTGTGGTTTTTCAAGCCGAAGACCGTACTTTGACCGATCAGGAAGTGGAAAATATATATAAGAAAATTAGAGAACAATTAATTACCAAATTTTCTGCTAAAATTAGAGAGTGAAAGAAGCTGATACCGCTAAAGCGTAAAGCGAAAAGCGCAAAATACAAAACTATAACTCAAAACTAAAAATTAAGAAAAGAGTTTTGAATTTTGAATTATGGTTTTTAGTTTTTCGCTTTAAGTTTTTAGCTTGTAATACCACTACGCGATAAACGCTATCCGCTATATCTGTGGAGAGTAAGTAGGAGATATTTATGGCTGCTATAAATTGGATAGATGTATCCATAATGATAATAATCTTGTTGAATATGATTATTGGGATACGTCGCGGTATTGTCAGAGGAATAATAAATTTAATAGGAGTTATCGCTGCTATTTTCCTGGCAATTTTTTGGTTTAAAGAGGTTGGAGAATATATAAGCTCACATAGTCAAATAAGCGAGGAAGTAGCAAACATATTAGGTTTTGCTCTAATATTTTTAGGAGTATATCTAATCGCGAGAATTATTGAAATATTTTTAAAAAAAATATTTTCCTTATTGTTTGTTTCCTGGATCGATGGTTTAGGAGGAGCTTTATTCGGTTTAATCAAAGGCTCTTTAATAGTAGGAATTTTATTAGTTATTATTACCTTTATTCCTTTGCCGGTTTTTTTGAAAGAACAATTAGAAAGCTCGTTTTTGGCCAATAGATTTGCGGTCATGACTACAATTGTCTACAATTATTTAAAAGATTGGCTGCCTTTAAGTATTCAGTTTAACACGGAAGAATTTCTTAAAAAATTCCATCTTAATTTAATTGTATAGGAATTTGCTTTTTTCCATAAGCTCCAACTAGTATATCGTATATCGTATATAGTAAAGAAAAAGCGTATAGCGATTGGATTTAGTTAAATGGTTAGTTGGTTGCCTAGTTGGCTGGTTGGGGAATGAGTATATTGATGAATTAATACTAAGCTAATTAACCAACAAACCAGTTAACTAGCTAACTAAATATTAACGACTAACTAAAAAAGGTGAGATATATCTTGGATGAGCATACATTTTTAGTTTTAGAATTTTCAAAAATTAAAAATCAATTAAAAGAAAAAATATCCACTGCTACTGGTGAATTAATCGTAGAAAATATTACCCCTAAGATTGATTGGCCGCAAATTTTTAACATTCAAAAAGAAACTACTGAAATGCGAGAAATTATTGCTTATGACGGAACCCCTCCATTTTCCAGATTAGAAGACATTAATAGTGAATTAAAAAGATCTGTAGTTAAGGGATCTATTCTTGATGCTGCAAAAATTATAAAAATATTAAAAGTTTTAAAAACTTCTCGCTTGATTAAAAAGTTTCTATTGAAAACCAAAGAAAAATATCCTTTAATTAAGGTGAGAGCAGAAAAAATACGAACTTTTTCCGAATTAGAAAAAGAAATAATTCAATGTATCGATGAAGATGGAGTAGTTTTAGACCGAGCAAGCCCAGAGTTAAGGAAGATTAGAAGAGATATAATAAAAAAAGAACAATCCCTGAAAAATAAATTAGAAACCATTATCAGGTCTTCCCGTTTTACCGCCATTATTCAAGAACCTTTAATAACTATAAGGCAAAATAGGTACGTTATACCTGTAAAACAAGAAAAAAAAGCAAAATTTCCCGGAATAGTTCACGATAAATCTGATAGCGGGGCTACTTTATTTATTGAGCCCTTTGTAGTGGTAGATTTAAATAATTCACTCCGCCAATTAATTAAAGATGAAGAACAAGAGATATTAAAAATTCTGCAAAAAATAACTTCCCATATTGGAGAAAGAGCACAAGAGATTAATGATAGTGTTTTAAGTCTGGGTGAAATTGATTTTATTTATGCCCGAGCAGCATTAGCCGATAAAATGAAAGCAGTAGAACCAAAATTAAACCAAGATGGTTTTATCAATCTTATTCAGGCAAGACATCCCTTGTTGCAAGGTCCTGTCGTTCCCATTAATATAAATTTGGGAAGAGTTTTTAATATTTTAGTAATTACCGGTCCCAATACAGGAGGTAAGACAGTTACCTTAAAAACTATGGGCCTGCTTACCCTTATGGCTCAATGTGGATTACACATTCCCGCTGCGGAGGGGAGCGAGGTTCCTATTTTCAAAAAGATATTTTGTGATATAGGAGATGAACAGAGTATAGAGCAAAATTTAAGCACTTTCTCTTCTCACATGAAGTATATAGTTCAAATTTTAAGGGAGGCTGATTCTGAATCTCTTATATTGCTTGATGAATTAGGTGCGGGTACGGATCCTACGGAGGGAGCAGCTTTAGGAATGGCTGTTTTAGATTTCTTAAGCAAAGAGAAATCCAGGGTAATAGCAACCACTCATCATGATTCTTTAAAGACCTATGCATATTTAACCAAAGGAGTATGTAACGCTCGCGTTGAATTTGATGAAGAAACATTAAGGCCGACATTTGAGATTTCTATCGGATTACCCGGTAAAAGTTGTGCTTTTATAATTGCCCAAAAATTGGGTTTAACTCCCGAAGTTGTTTCTCAGGCTCAGAGCTTTTTATCTCAGGAAAAAATTAAAGCAGATAATTTGATTGAAAAGATTGAAGAAGACAAAAAACTAATTGAGAAGGAAAAATATCTGACAGAAATGGCTAAAGAAGAGAGTATCAAAATTAGAGATAAATTAGAAAAGGAATTAAACAAAATTGAGGAAAATAAAAAGGAAATAATTATAAAAACTTACCAGGAAGCAGAAAAGATATTAAAGGAAACTCAGAATAGAGCTGAAAATATAATAGAGAGAATGAATAGGAAAAAGTTTTTAAGCAAAGAATCTAAAGGTCCCTTGTTAGAGCAAGTGCAAGCAATTAGCAAGGAAATACAAGATGAGATAGTAAAGATAAAGCCGGAGAAAAAATTAATTAAAAATCAAAATATTGAAATAGGAGATTATGTATTGGTCAAGAGTTTGAACAAGAAAGGGATAATAGTTTCTATTTCTACCAAAAGCGAGAAATGCAAGGTTCAAATTGATAATATGAAAATGCTAGTCTCAATTTTCGATATAGAAAAAATAGATAAACTTGATAAGGCAGCGAAGAAATATAGCCATATCGGGAATGGTTTTAATGGAGGTTTAAGAGGAAGGGATAGTTTTTCTTTATCTAAAATAAAAACTTTTAGAAATGAGATTTCTATTCGCCAATTAACTATTGAAGAAGCACGACCTGTGTTGGAAAAATATTTAGATGACGCCTATCTGTTGGGAGTTTCACCGGTGTACATAGTTCATGGAAAAGGTAAAGGAATTTTGAGAGACGAGGTAAAAAAAATGTTAGATAAGATTCCTTATATTAAATCATTCAGGACTGGAGATACAAAAGAAGGAGGGATTGGGGTTACAGTTGCGTATCTTACAAAGTAAATACAAGGTGCGCAAAAAAAAGCCAAAACTTAAAACTTTTTCTAGTGTTTAGCGTATACATTTAGTTAGCTGGTTAGCTAATTAAAAATACAAATACAAGATGCAAGACAATTCAATTGACTAGATACATTCGTTAGCACATGGTTAGCGTATAGGCGATAAGCGAAAAACTATAATTATTATTTAAGAATTAAGAAATCAGGTAATCAGAAGAACATACAACCAAAATATACTCTCATAATTTAAAACAATTCTGAATCCTGGATTTTGTCTCCCAGTTTCTTTATTCTATTTTCTTAACTATCTAACCGGGTAACCGGTAGACTGGGTAACTGGCTAACTATTCTTATACTATATGCTATATACTATTTTATTCTGAATTCTGGCTACTGTCTTCAGACTTCTTAAGGAATTATTCATCTTGTTTTTTATGTTTTTCTCTAAGCTTTTCTATTAAAGATTGAAGAGTTTCTTCCTTTTCTTCAGTTTCTGTGGGTTTTTCTTCGTATTTTTTCTTAATTTCTTCAATTTCTTCATAATAGGGTGTCTTAATTTCCGGATATTCTTCTACTTTTGGTATTTCAAAATATTTTTGATGAACCGTGCAATAAGATATAGGTTCTGTGCCTTCTATAAAAGTTACTGTTAATATTTTCGGGCAAGAATCAGTAGGTAAAAGTCCAGATTCTTCACAAACAAAAATCTTAGTTATTTTATCCGGCTGCGAAAAATCTTTTTTTTCATTATTTTTAAGAGCATTTTTCATAAATTTAGTCCAAATCGGGGCAGCGACCACTCCGCCAGTCATTTTATTACCCAAAGGTTCTCTATCATCATTTCCAATATAAACTGCAGTAACCAACCCTGGAGTAAAACCAATAAACCAGGCATCGACAAAATCATCAGTAGTACCAGTCTTCCCAGCTGCCGGTCTACCTATCTTGGCATTCCAACCGGTTCCTCTTTCTATTACTCCCTTCATCATGTTTGTAAGTACATAACAAGTCTCTTCTTTGAATACTTTCTTTTTTTGAGGAATATTATCTTTTATAATTTTACCTGAATAATCTTCTATTCGAATTATAGATAGGGAGTCTACCCTAACACCTAAGTTAGCAATAGTGGCATAAGCGGAAGCAATTTCTAAAGGGGTTATCTCTGAAGTACCCAAAGCCAAAGAGAGATCCGGACGAAGTTCACTGGTTATTCCTGCTTTACGAGAATAATTTATAACTTTTTTTATTCCCACTTGATCTAATAGTTTTACACCTACTACATTTATAGAATGTTCGAATGCTTCTCTAAGAGTTACCGGTCCGCTAAATTCTTTTTCGTAATTTTCAGGAGACCATCCATTTTCGAAAGTAATCGGAGAATCTTCTATAATATTACTGGGAGTAAATCCATTATCCAAAGCAGTAAGGTAAATAAAAGGCTTAAAAGCTGAACCGGGTTGGCGATAAGCTTGAATTGCTCTGTTGAATTTACTTTCTCCAAAATCTTTTCCTCCTACCATTGCCTTAATATGACCGGTCTGAGGTTCAATGGCAATTATTGCTCCTTCATGTCCAGATTCTTGAAGTGCTTTTTCAGCAAAATACTGCATCTCCAAATCTAAGGTGGTATAAATTTTTAATCCACCTTTATAAACTATATTAGCTCCATATTCTTCTAAAAGTTGAGCAAGAATAAAAGTGGAAAAATAGGGAGCAGTAAACTTATCTCTTTTATTATTATAATCAAGTTCCAGGGGGCTTTGTTTGGCTTCTTCCATATCTTGTTCAGATATATGACCCAACTTATACATTCTGTTTAAAATTATATTTCTTCTTTTTAAGGATACTTCCTGATTAAAAATTGGAGAGTAATAAGAAGGTCCACGGGGAATTCCTGCGAGTAATGCACATTCTGCAAGGTTTAAATCCTGTACATTTTTTTTAAAATACATTTTAGCAGCAGATTGTACTCCGTAGGCACCATGCCCAAAGTATATTTCATTTAAATACATTTCTAAAATTTCATTTTTGGTGAAAGATCGTTCTATTTGTAAGGCTAATAACATATCTTTTAATTTTCTGTTCAAGCTAATTTCTCGAGTAAGAAAAATGTTTATAGCTAATTGTTGGGTTATTGTGCTGCCTCCGTGTGGTTTAGCCTCTTTATTTAATTGTAAAATTATATTTTTAAAATTTTCCCATTGAGCACGCACGATTCCCCGCAAACTTATTCCTTTGTGTTTATAAAAATCCGAATCCTCGATAGCAATAGTGGCATTAATTAAATGCAGAGGAATCTTAGAAAGTGGAACTGGATTTCTGTTTTCTTGATAAAATTCAGTGATAATTTCACCATTAATATCGTACACTTTGCTATTTATAGCATCCAAAAATTTATTTTCTTGTACCATTTCTGATATTTTTTGATTATTAAGAGTAGACAGTCCGACAAACGTAATAAAAAATGTCAGAGTAAAAATTATGATTACCAATAATATTTTTTTAGATAAAGGAATATGATAAGATTTTTTTGGTCTATTTTTTGGTGACAAAGTAAAACTCCTTCTTTGTTTAGCGCATATCGTATTGTGTTAAACTGATAGCTTAAAGCGAAAAACTAAAAGCTATAATTCAAAATTCAAAACCTCTTTCTTCGTTTTTAGTTTTAAGTTATAGTTTTGCGTTTTTCGTTCTACGTTCTACGATTCTAAATCACATTATACCATAAAATTATACAAAAATTAGTAGAGTGATTTTACTTGAACCTTTTAATAGCATTAAATCTATGTTATAATTTCAAAGATTAAATATATTTATTATTGGGATATTTTAAGATGATTAAGCTTAATTATTTGGTTCGTGTAGCCATGATTGCAGCGATTTATGTGGTTCTTAATATCATATTTGCTCCAATAAGTTATGGCCCCATTCAAGTGAGAATTGCTGAAGCTTTAGTAATTCTTCCCTTTATTGATTCATCAGCTATCATTGGATTATTTTTAGGCTGCATTTTGGCAAATGTGTACGGGGGATTAGGGATGGTAGATATAATCGGAGGGAGTCTTTGTACTTTAATTGCAGCTTATTTAACTTACAAAGTAAATAATCCTAAATTAGCTCCACTTCCTCCTGTATTAATAAATGCATTTGGAGTGAGTATTTATTTGCATTTACTCTTTGACTTACCTTATTGGATAACTGTATTGTATATCGGGATAGGGGAAGTCATTGCTTGCTATATCTTGGGTTATCCCTTATTGATTTTGTTAATTAAGAACAAAAAGAGGTTAGGTTTGGAGTAACGAACAAGAAATAAAGAAATAAGGGAATGAATTGTAATATAATTATTTGATGTTTTTATTCTATGAAGCGGGGTAATTTATTATGGATATTAAAGAAGAATTAAGGATAATTAAAAGAGGCACAGAAGAAATAATCTCCGAAGAAGAATTGATAAAAAAA
>Ga0255384_10010_pt1:0-12500 | contig 32964 bp, 19 predicted proteins | sample ANMaggSeSYBR01F7_FD_182106 | JGI IMG/M metagenome (GOLD analysis project Ga0255384, IMG submission 182106) | Sediment cell enrichment communities from methane seep in Santa Monica Basin, California, United Staets - ANME aggregate JGI... | ecosystem: Environmental > Aquatic > Marine > Cold... | reverse complement strand
AGGTCTGATCGCCTGTGGAGGCCCGAACCCACTTATGTTGAAAAATGAGGGGATGAGCTGTGGTTAGGGGTGAAAGGCCAATCAAACTCGGAGATAGCTGGTTCTCCTCGAAATAGCTTTAGGGCTAGCCTCAAATGTTTGCCTATGGAGGTAGAGCACTGAATGGACTAAGGGCCCCACCAGGTTACTGAACCCAATCAAACTCCGAATGCCATAGGTTTATAGTTTGGGAGTCAGACTGCGGGGGATAAGCTTCGTAGTCGAAAGGGAAACAGCCCAGACCAGCAGCTAAGGTCCCCAAGTGCAAGCTAAGTGTGAAAGGAAGTAGAATTACCGAGACAGCCAGGATGTTGGCTCAGAGGCAGCCATCATTTAAAAAGTGCGTAACAGCTTACTGGTCAAGTGATTCTGCACCGAAAAATGTACGGGGCTAAAGTTTGCCACCGAAGCTCTGGATCCAGAATTTATTCTGGGTGGTAGAGGAGCGTTCCTTTATGGGATGAAGGGTAACCGTAAGGATACCTGGACTAAAAGGAAGTGAGAATGCCGGCATTAGTAACGATAAGGAGAGTGAGAATCTCTCCCGCCGAAAACCTAAGGTTTCCTGGGGAAGGTAAATCCGCCCAGGGTTAGTCGGAACCTAAGCCGAGGCCGAAAGGCGTAGGCGATGGACAACCGGTCAACATTCCGGTACTACCAGATTATCGCTTTAAGTGATGGGGGGACGCAGGAAGGTAGGTCAGCACGATAAAAGTTACGTGTCCAAGCCTGATATGGGAGAAGATAGGAAAATCCGTCTTCTATTAAAACCCTAAGAGGTGATAGGGAGCTGCTCTTGCAGCGAACTGATCGATCCTACACTGCCAAGAAAAGCCTCTAAACAAGATAACCTGGTATCCGTACTAAAACCGACACAGGTAGGTAGGTAGAGAATACCAAGGCGCTCGAGATAACCCTCGTTAAGGAACTCGGCAAAATGACTCCGTAACTTCGGGAGAAGGAGTGCCCCGGTAGGGTGACCCAATTTACTTGGTTAGCCCGAGGGGGTTGCAAAGAAACGGCCCAAGCGACTGTTTACTAAAAACACAGGTCTCTGCTAAATCGAAAGATGATGTATAGGGACTGACGCCTGCCCGGTGCTGGAAGGTTAAGGAAGGGGGTTACTCCTCATTATGAGGGGGAAGCTCTTGACCGAAGCCCCAGTAAACGGCGGCCGTAACTATAACGGTCCTAAGGTAGCGAAATTCCTTGTCGGGTAAGTTCCGACCCGCACGAATGGCGTAACGATTTGGGCACTGTCTCAACGAGGGACTCGGTGAAGTTGTAGTGTAAGTGAAGATGCTTACTACCCGCGACAGGACGGAAAGACCCCGTGAACCTTTACTGTAGCCTGATATTGAATTTTAGCATATCCTGTGTAGGATAGGTGGTAGGCTGTGAAAGAGGGGCGTTAGCCTCTCTGGAGCCATCCTTGAAATACCACCCTTGATATGTTTGGATTCTAACCTTTCGCCGTTATCCGGCAAAGGGACAGTATTTGGTGGGCAGTTTGACTGGGGCGGTCACCTCCCAAAGAGTAACGGAGGTGTCCCAAGGTCTCCTCAGTGTGGTTGGAAATCACACCTAAGAGTGTAAGGGCATAAGGAGGCTTAACTGCGAGAGAGACATCTCGAGCAGATGCGAAAGCAGGGCCTAGTGATCCGGCGGTAACTAGTGGATGTGCCGTCGCTTAACGGATAAAAGGTACTCCGGGGATAACAGGCTTATCTCCCCCAAGAGTCCATATCGACGGGGAGGTTTGGCACCTCGATGTCGGCTCGTCGCATCCTGGGGCTGAAGCAGGTCCCAAGGGTTTGGCTGTTCGCCAATTAAAGCGGTACGCGAGCTGGGTTTAGAACGTCGTGAGACAGTTCGGTCCCTATCCGTCGTGGGCGTAGGATACTTGAAGAGGGTCTGCCTCTAGTACGAGAGGACCGAGGTGGACGAACCTCTAGTGTACCAGTTGTCCTGCTCAGGGCATTGCTGGGTAGCTACGTTCGGTCGGGATAAACGCTGAAAGCATCTAAGCGTGAAGCCCACCTCAAGATTAGGTATCCCATCTGGATTTATCCAGAGAGAGACCCCGGGCAGACTACCCGGTTGATAGGTCAGAAGTGTAAGGACAGTAATGTCTTTAGCTAACTGATACTAATAGGTCGAGGACTTGACCGTTACATATACCTTATACATCTCTATAATTTTCCCGGTGGTAATGGCGGAGGGGTCACACCTGTTCCCATCCCGAACACAGTAGTTAAGCCCTCCTGCGCCGATGGTACTGCAGTTTTTCTGTGGGAGAGTAGGACGCTGCCGGGATTTTTTATTTTACTTACTTTTGTTGTATAATTTGAGATACAGTGATAAGTAATGAGTAATTAGTAATTAGTTTCTAAAGTTACAGGTTGCAAGTTACAAGTTTGCAGAGAGAAGTAGGGGCGTATTGCATACGCCCTCATACATATCAAGTAATAAGAAATAAGAAGTTTTGAATTTTGAATTATGGTTTTTGGTTTTGCTTATATACCAACAACTATTGGCATATTAACTGGCTAACTGGTGAACTAATTTAATTGGTCAATTGGTCTAATTAATTTATTGGAGAATTGGTAAATTGGAGAATTGTAATAATACTCTTGAAATTATTTCATTTGACTTAGATGGCACCCTGGTAGATTTAGAATATAATGATTTAATTTGGTTTAAAGAAATACCTGAACTGGTAGCTAAAAAGAAGAAAATTAGTTTCGAGAAAAGTTTAAAATTGATACACGAAGAATATACTAAACTTGGCGAACATGATTTAAATTGGTATGATATTAATTATTGGATCTCCTATTTTGGTATAGAAATATCCCCTAATAAAATTTTCGAAAAATATGAACCCCAAGTTAAGATATACCCCGAAGTAATCCCCCTTTTAGAAGAATTAAAGAAGAATTTTATACTTATTGTTATTACTGCAATGCCTCGTGAATTTTTAGTTCCCAAAATGAAAAAGCTGGAAAAATACTTCAAGTTTAGCTTTTCCGCTTTATCCGATTTTAAAGAATTAAAAAATTCTGAGATATATTCAAAGATATCCAAAGCCATAAAGGTACACCCGGAACAAATATTGCATGTAGGTGATCATTGGGAATTCGATTATCTGGCTGCTCAGAAAGCGGGAATGAATGCTATTTATTTAGACCGCAGTAATACGAAAAAGGGAAAATTTATTATACACAATTTAGGAGAAGTAAAAAAAATAATAGAGGGTCACATAAGATAGTATACAGTATATAATTATGGTATATAACGAAAAACAAAAAGCGCAAAATGTAAAGCCATAACGCAAAATTTAAAATTTAAATATGTGCTAATATATATTGAGTTTTTTATCTTATCTTGCACACCATGCATACTATATAGTGAAAATGAAAAACTAAAGAAGCAAAAATTGAACTTAAGATTTAATATTGAGAGAAAAAAAGTTTTGAGTTTTGAATTATGGTTTTTCGCTTTTCGCTTTAAATTTTTAGCTCAACAGATGCTATTTAATTATCATTATTTAATTGGTAAATTGGTGAATTGGAGAATCGGTCAATTAATTTATTGGTCAATTGGTTAATATGCAAAGAGGTGATAACAATGCCTGAATTACCAGAAGTAGAAACCATCAGAAGAGATTTACAGGAAAAAATTATAGATAAACAAATAAAAGATGTAATAGTAAATATTAGTAAAGTAATAAAAAAACCATCTTTGGAAGAATTTACTGCTAAAACAAAGGACAAGAAGATTAAGGAGATAGATCGTCGGGGGAAATATATTATTATCCAGTTAGACTCAAGAGATAAATTAATAGTTCATCTGGGGATGACCGGACTTCTAATTTATCCTTACAATGAAAATAGTGAAGAAATTTCAGAAGGGAAAATAAAAGCTAAACACAATCATCTTGTTTTTACTTTTACAGATAATACGCAATTAGTTTTTAATGATGTAAGAAGGTTTGGAAAAATATTTTTAGTTTCCAATATTGACGAAGTAGAAAGTATAGCTAAATTAGGAATTGAACCTTTGGAGGATTATTTCACAGAGGAAGTTTTTATTCAAGTATTAAATAAAAAGAAAAACAGTAAAATAAAATCTTTTTTAATGAAACAGGAGTTTATCACTGGATTAGGTAATATTTATGCTAACGAAGTGTTGTATAGATCAAATATCCATCCTTTACGGTTAATTTCTTCTCTTAATAAAAAAGAAGTTAGAAATTTGTATCAGCAGATTAAACTAGTATTGAGTGATGCAGTTAAGCTTCGGGGGAGTACGGTAGCCGATGAGGCTTACCGAGATACAGATGGAGAAAAAGGAAAATTTGCGAAAAAATTAAAGGTTTATGCTCGAAAAGGAGAATCTTGCATAAAGTGCGGACATCCTGTAGAAGTTATAAGGATAGAAGGTAGAAGCTCATTCATCTGTCCCCAATGTCAAAAATTATAAAAAACTAATGGTTAAATTGATTTTTTAATCTCAAATCTTCTCTTTCTCCTTACGCGATACTGATTCGTTGTTCGTATCTCGCCCTTTGCTTCTTTACGACATACGACATACGAAATATTCTTGCTTAAATACTAAAAAAATATTATAATATGCAAAGATATTCCTTACTTATCGTTCTTTTATAAAAAAATATTCTCCGAGCTATCACACCTAAAGTGAAAACTATGGTGGATTAGCCGATAGGGAATGAGGGGAAACTCTTCTTCCTCCCGTGTTTGGAAAGGAGGACTGATATTATGAGCTAAACTTATAAACCAACACCGGACACAGTGTTGGTTTTTTTGTTGTGTGGTTTTAAATTTAATTAAAAGAAAGGAAAGAAATATCGATGAAAAGAAATATTATTTTTAAGATAGTGTTTTTATTTGCTGTTGGCATGATATTAATTAGTTCAGTTTATGCCAGCCCGGTTCACCTAAAATTGGCCACTACTACCAGTACGGAAAATTCAGGTCTGCTGGGAGTTTTATTACCTCCCTTTGAAGAAAAATTTGGAATCAAGGTTGATGTTATCGCAGTTGGTACCGGGCAAGCTATTAAATTAGGGGAAAATGGAGATGTGGATATGATATTGGTTCATGCCCGGGCAGCAGAGAATAAATTTATTGAAGAAGGTTATGGAGTAAACAGAAGAGATGTTATGTTTAATGATTTTATTATTCTTGGACCGTCTAATGACCCGGCAGAGATTAGAAGTGGGAGTAATGTAACCTTGGCTTTAAAAAGGATATCTGATCGGAAAGCTTATTTTATTTCCCGGGGTGATGATTCCGGAACCCATAAAAAAGAAAAGATTTTATGGCAAAATGCAAAAACATCTCCTGAGGGGGAATGGTATATGGAAATTGGCCAGGGGATGGGAGCAACCTTACAGGTTGCCAATGAGAGACAAGCTTACGTCCTATGTGATAGAGGTACATTTTTAGCTTACAAGGACAAGATAGATTTAATTATTCTTTCCGAAGGCGATCCTCTACTCTTTAACCCTTATGGTATAATGGCAGTTAATCCCGCTCGTTACCCCCACGTTAAATATATAGAAGCAATGCAATTAATTGCCTGGGTCACTTCAGTGGAAGGTCAGAAAATAATTGGAGAATATAAGAAAGAAGGAGAAATCCTTTTTCATCCAATGGCAATTAAACAATAATTGACCAATTGACCAATTACCCAATTTACCAATATATAGAACAGTCATCTCGCTTGTTTCCGGACTAGTTAACCAGCTAATTAATCTGATTGGTGGACTGGGTGATTAGAAGATTAGTAAACTAAAAATAACCAATAGGACTAGTAAACTGGAAAACTGGTTAAATAGGCAACCAGCACAATCGGTCAATTGGCTAATTGGTGAATTTTTAAACCGAGGTGATATTTTGGATTTTATTACTGAAGGGATGTATAAAGCTTTTCAATTAATCTTCACTTTAGATAATGAAATATTTAGTATTGTCTTACTTTCATTAAGAGTATCTTTGATTGCTGTTATCTTAGCCTCATTATTGGGAGTATATTTAGGATTTTTAATGGCGGTAAAAGATTATTGGGGAAAAAGATTTAGTATTTCTTTAGTAAATACCCTATTAGCCCTACCAACGGTAGTTATAGGACTGATTGTTTATTCTTTAATTTCTCGAAGAGGACCACTGGGAGTCTTTGGTTTATTGTATACCCCTTCAGCTATGATTATTGGACAGTTCATATTGGCTGTCCCTATAATTATTGCTCTCACTCATTCAGCGGTACAGGGAATTGATAAAAGGGTTAGGAATACTGCATTAACTCTGGGAGCAACCGAAACCCAATCTGCCTGGATGGTGATTAAAGAAGCCCGTTATGCAGTGTTAGCTGCAGTAATTACCGGATTTGGAAGAGTAATTGCCGAGGTCGGGGCTGCTATGATGTTAGGAGGAAATATAAAAGAAAGCACCCGGGTTATGACCACTGCCATTGCCTTAGAGACTGCCAAGGGAGAGTTTGGTTTTGCTATTGCCCTGGGAATTATATTATTATTTGTTGCCTTCAGTATAAATATTTTACTCCACTATTTTCAAAGGAAGAGAGTGTAGACTTAAAATATGGATAAATTAATATTTAAAGTTAGAGATTTAAAAAAAGTTTATGATGGTAAAATTGTATTAAATGTAAATAATTTGAATTTCCAAGAGGGTAAGATTTACGCTATTGTCGGGCCAAACGGGTCGGGCAAGACCACTTTGCTCAATATTTTAAATTTATTAGAGAAACCAGATGAAGGTCAAATATTTTTTTATGATCAAGAAATTAGCAATAAATCAAATTCTGATACCTTGGAGATTCGAAGGAGAATGACTTTAGTAAATCAGGATCCTTTCTTATTTCATTCTACGGTCTATGACAATGTCGCCTATGGATTAAAAATAAGATCAATTCCTTCTAAAGTTCAAAAAAGTAGAATTAAAAGTGCATTAAATATAGTAGGACTTTCCGGTTTTAAAGATAGAAAAGCGAACCAATTATCGGGTGGAGAAGCTCAACGAGCGGTAATTGCCAGAGCCTTGGTGATAGAGCCGGAAGTTCTTTTTTTAGATGAGCCTACTGCAAATATAGATCAAAAGCACATAGATGTAGTGGAAAGAATTATTAAAAAAATAAAGAAAGAGATTAAAACTACTGTAATATTTACTACCCATGACCTTTCCCAGGCTTATCGTTTAGCTGATGAGGTGATTTCCCTTTTGGATGGTAAGATTAGTAAAAAAGTTCCGGAAAATATTCTTCGGGGAGAAATAATAGAAAAGGAAGATGGCTTAAAATGGTTTAAAACCATGGGAAATATAAAATTTGCCATAGTGAGTGAAAAAGTTGGCCCGGTATATATTTCTATTGACCCCAGAGACGTAATCTTGTCTTATGAACAGTTTCAATCCAGTGCCAGAAATTCCTTTTTTGGGAAAATAACCAAGATTATTGAGCAAAATCATTTGGTAAAATTAGAAATAGATATTGGTATCCCTTTAGTAGTAATTATTACCAGAGAGTCATTTTTTAAGATGAATCTCAATCTGGGAAGCAAAGTTTATTTAACCTTTAAAGCTTCGGCAGTAAAATTATATTAATTTTTAAAAAAAGATATTTGCAAAACAATATAAAAAATCAATAATTAGGAGATAAACAGCGAACATGGTAAAACCCTTATTTAAAGTTAGCACCCCTCATGAGGTAATTACGATGTTAAAAGATCATTTAAATTTAAAGGAAATGATTAAGAGTAATATAGAAGTAGTCGATATTAAAACTGCCTTACACAGAATTTTAGCAGAAGAGGTAGTTGCACCCGCTAATCTGCCTGGTTTTAACCGTTCTACCATGGATGGTTATGCCATTGGGGCAGAAGATTCTTTTGGAGCAACTGATAGTTTACCTTCCTATCTTAATATTATTGGAGAAATAAAGATGGGTGCTAAACCTGAATTTAAGATTAACCCCGGAGAGGCGGTAAAAATATCCACCGGAGGCATGCTCCCTGAAGGAGCAAATGCGGTGATGATGGTAGAATATACCGAGCAGATTGATGATTCTACAATTGAGGCAAGGAGGTCGATTTCTCCCTGGGAAAATGTAGTCCGAGAGAGTGAGGATCTAAAAAAAGGAGAAATTATATTAAGAAAAGGGCACAGATTACGTCCACAGGATATAGGAGTTTTAGCCGGAATAGGGAAAACTAATATCAAAATCTATAGGAAGCCAAAAATTGCTATTATTTCAACGGGCAATGAAATAATTCCGGCTGAAGGCGAACCTCAAATAGGCCAGATAAGGGATATAAATTCTTACACCCTTGGAGCTTGCATTGAAGAGGCAGGTGGGGTTCCTGTTTATAGAGGAATTATCAAAGATGAAGTTATTCTATTGGAGCAGGAGATAAAAAAAACTATCAAAGAAGATAAAGCAGAAGCGGTAATTATTTCCGGAGGAAGCTCAATGGGGGTAAGAGATGTTACCTTGGAAGTGCTTAATAGGTTAGGAAAACCCGGTGTATTGATTCATGGAGTATCAGTAAAACCGGGGAAACCTACTATACTTGCCATAGCTGACAATAGGCCGATATTTGGCTTGCCCGGTCATCCGGTCTCAGCGATGATAATCTTTGACCTTTTTGTACGGCCTTTGATTAGCTGGTTACAGGGTGGAGAATATAATTATAGTTCTGCCAAAGAAGTAGGAGCAGAGCTGACCTGTAATATGGTTTCAGATTCGGGGAGAGAAGATTATGTGCGGGTATTTGTATATAAAGAAGGTGAAAAATTTTACGCCGAACCTATTCTGGGAAAATCAGGATTAATTTCTACTATGGTTCGAGCTTCAGGTTTAATAAAAATAGGATTAAATATCGAAGGATTGGAAAAGGGTAGTAAAGTTATGGTTAGATTGTTTTAGCATCTAACGCGATACCTCGTGTTGAGTCAAATAAACATGATGTATCATATCTTTACTATATTAAACTAAAAGCTTAAAGCTAAAAGCGAAAAACCATAATTTAAAACTCAAAACTTTTTCTCAGTAATAAATTCTAAATTCTGTTTTCTACTTCTTTGGTTTTTTATGTTTGTTATGCTATATAGTATTCAAGATAAGATATATAAAACTTAATATACGATACTACATATTTAAATTTTAAATTTTTAGCTATGGCTTTTCGTTTTACGCTATTAATTGCTAGCTAACTATTATTGAATTAATTGGTTTTTACGCAATACGCGATACGCAATACGATATACTAACAACTAACCAGGGAAGGGGAAATTGATTTGAGAAGAAATATTTATTTAAGTAAATTAACTTTAAAAGAAGCTCAGGAAAAATTTTATAAAAGTTTATTAAAATATAAACTTACTCAGCCTCTAAAAGGAGAATTGATTTCTACAGAAGATTCTTTAAGGCGGATTACCGCGGAACCAATTTTTGCCAGGATATCCTCTCCTTACTATCAGGCAGCAGCTATGGATGGGGTAGTGGTCAGAGCAAGGGATACTTACGAAGCTTCCGAATCTTTTCCTATTACTTTAAAAATTAATCAAAACTTTCATTTTATAAATACCGGTAATCCTATACCTTTCGGTTTTGATGCAGTTATAAAGATTGAGGATATAAATCCTTTAAAGGAATTTAAAGGAGACCAGAACGAAGGTATTTCTAATGATTTTACCGATGATTCAAAAGAAGAAAATATTAAAGAAATTAAAATATTTTCGGCAGTTTCCCCGGGGCAGCATATCCGTAACATTGGGGAAGATGTAGTAGCTAATCAGTTAATCATCCCTGCAAATCATGAAATTCGCCCAGTAGATATTGGAGCTTTATTGGCAGGAGGAGTAAACCAATTTTTTGTCCGCAGGAAGCCCAAGGTAGCAGTTATACCTACGGGTGATGAATTGATTCCACCAGAGGAAGAAATTAGTCCCGGTAAAATTATTGAATATAATTCCAAAATAATTAAAGGTCTGATTTATGAGTGGGGAGGAGAGGCAAGAGTATACGAAATAGTTAAAGATATTCCTCAAGACCTAAAAAAAGTTTTACAGAAGGCCAAACAACAAAATGATATAGTAGTGGTTATTGCCGGTTCCTCTGCCGGTTCTAAAGATTTTACTTCCGAGATTGTTAAAAGTATAGGTGAGGTTTTAGTTCACGGAGTGGCCATTATGCCCGGAAAACCGACAATTTTGGGAATCATTGATAATATTCCTTTTATCGGGCTTCCTGGTTACCCGGTCTCAGCGATTATCTCTGCGGAACAATTTTTAAAAACTTTAGTTTTCTATAAATTAGGATTGATTGTAAAAAAGCGAGAAGAAATTAAAGTCCGTATGGCCCACAAAGTGGTTTCCCGTTTAGGAGATGAAGAATTTCTAAGAGTAAAATTAGGCAATATAGATGGAAAAATAATGGCTTATCCTCTTTCCCGAGGAGCGGGAGTGGTTACTTCTTTGGTAGAAGCAGATGCCCTGATTCGTATTCCCTTGCTTAAAGAAGGGGTAGATTTTGGAGAAGAAGTAGAAGCTGAGCTTTTAGAAGGTTTTAATAAAATAAAGAACAATATCATTGTGACCGGGAGTCATGATTTAGTTTTGGATATTTTAAGAAATGAATTACGAGAAGAGTTTTCTGATTTTAATTTAGTATCCTTTAATGTAGGAAGTATGGGGGGATTATTAGCCTTGAAACAAAGAAGAACCCATCTTGCCACTGCTCATCTATTGGATCCGGAGAGTGGAGAATATAATTTTCCCTATTTAAAAAAGATGCTTCCTCAGAGAGAATTGATAGTTGTGAACCTAACATACCGGGAACAAGGGATAATGGTAAAAAGAGGAAATCCAAAAAAAATCAAAGGAGTAGATGATTTAGTTAAGAAGGATATAAAGTTTATTAATAGGCAGAAAGGTTCAGGAACCAGAGTTTTATTGGATTATCTATTAAAAAAGAAAGGCATTAATTCTTTAGATATTCAGGGTTATTTTCACGAAGAGTACACCCATTTAATGGTGGCTTCTGCCGTAGCGGAGGGGAGCGTAGATGCAGGCTTGGGAATTTTATCTGCTGCCAAAACCTTTCACTTAGATTTTGTACCAGTGGCCAAAGAGAGATATGATATAATTATACCTAAAGAGCATTACTCTTCTTTAAAGATTCAAAAATTATTGAATATTATTAAATCGGAAAAATTTAAGAAAAAAGTTTTGAGTTTAGGAGGGTATGACCTCTCTCAGAGTGGAAAGGTACTAAAAGAATGAATAAATTAATAGATAATTTTGGCAGAGAAATTTCCTACCTTCGGGTTTCTATTACCGATCGATGTAACTACAGGTGTATTTACTGTAAACCCGAAGAACAATTTGAATTTATACCACATAAAGAAATTTTAAGGTATGAAGAAATTGTAGAAATTATCGAAGAAGCGGTGAATTTAGGTGTTACCAAAGTCAGGATTACCGGCGGTGAACCTTTAGCCAGAAAAGGAATAGTAGATTTTATTAAGAAATTAAGAGAGATTAAAAAATTAGAAGATATATCTTTAACTACCAATGGTTTTTTCTTAAGTGAGTATGCCGAAAAATTAAAAGACGCTGGACTGAATCGGGTAAATATTAGTTTAGATTCCCTGCAGAAAGAAAAATATAAAAGAATCACCCGAGGGGGAAGTTTAGAAAAAGTATTAAAAGGAATCGATTCTGCTTTAAAGGTAGGATTATTGCCTATCAAAATTAATGTTGTGCTAATTAAGGGAATTAATGATGATGAAGTAGAAGATTTTGTAAGGTTAGCTTTAGAAAGACCATTGAATATTCGTTTTATTGAATTTATGCCCACCGGGGAAGAAGTAATAAATGAATTTAAAAATAAATTTATTTCAGTTCAGGGAATAAAAGAGAAATTAATAAAGAAATATTTATTAAATCCTATAAAAATATGTAATAGTAATGGACCTGCAAATTATTTTCGAATAGAAGGAGCTAAAGGTACTATCGGTTTTATTACCGCTTTAAGCCAACATTTTTGTGAAACCTGTAATCGAATAAGGTTAACTTCCGAAGGTAAACTAAGACCTTGCCTTTTCTCTAATAAGGGAATCGATATTAAGAAGGCAATTAGGAAGTTAGCAAGAGATAAAAAAAACGACCGGTTTCTAAGAAAGGAAATTATAAGAGATAAATTAAAAGAGGCCGTTAAACTAAAACCGATAGGTCATAAATTAAATATAAAAAATCACCAAATTTAATCTTAAAACCATTACTTTTCATTTTATTGATACTTTCTATTCCCAACAAACTAATTTGGCGATGCCATTTTCCAGCATGGGCATCATTTTCCAGGCCGTAATTTTCTATTAATACTCCTGAACCTATGTCTTTTTTTACTGTTCCTTTCTCTCTGCT
>Ga0255384_10001_pt1 | contig 33981 bp, 44 predicted proteins | sample ANMaggSeSYBR01F7_FD_182106 | JGI IMG/M metagenome (GOLD analysis project Ga0255384, IMG submission 182106) | Sediment cell enrichment communities from methane seep in Santa Monica Basin, California, United Staets - ANME aggregate JGI... | ecosystem: Environmental > Aquatic > Marine > Cold seeps >... | reverse complement strand
TACTCCTATCGCCATGGAAAAACAGCTTCGTTTTGCTATCCGAGAAGGAGGACGAACTATCAGTGCCGGAGTGGTAAGTGAGATTGTAGAATAGTATATAGTATATCGGATATCGTATATCGTAAAGAAATACGAAAGATAGTGGGGCGGATATATCCACCCCACTACAAAAAATAGAATAAAAGAATTTAGCGATACACGAAATACGACATACGAAATACGAGAAAAATAGGGAGGTAAGTTAAAAAAGTTCATGCAAAAAATAAGAATTCGCTTACAAGCATATGACCACAGAATATTGGATAATTCTACCTTAAAGATAATAGATACTGTAAAAAAAATTGGTGGAAAATTTTCTGGTCCTATTCCTTTGCCAACAGAAATAAATAAATATTGTGTCTTACGTTCACCACACGTAGATAAAAAATCAAGGGAAGAATTTGAAATGAGAACCCACAAGAGATTGATTGATATTTTAGAGCCCTCTACCAAGACCATAGAGTCATTAATGCATCTTGACTTGCCATCAGGCGTAGATATTGAGCTCAAAACTATGGAATAAAAGATAGGCAGATAAAACGGAGATTATTTTCTCGTATTTTTTAAAAATTGATTAATAGGGTGTTTTATTTAGACAAATTGTATTTTAGGAAGTAAAAATAGTCGTTAGTGAATGGTATCAGAGCGTAAAGTGTAAAGCTAAAAACGCAAAACCAAAACTTAAAACTTAAAATTAAAGAAAAAGTTTTGAATTTTGAATTATGGCTTTTCGTTTTTCGTTTTAAGTTTTTAGTTTAATACTGACACGATACAAACCATTAGACTCGGAGGTGGATGTAAAAAATGGTAGCAGGAATATTGGGAGAGAAATTAGGAATGACAAGAATATTTGCCAAAAATGGAGAATCTATTCCGGTAACTGTAATTTTAGCCGGTCCCTGTCAAGTGATACAGAAAAAAACTATAGAAAAGGATGGTTATAATGCAGTTCAATTGGGTTTTAAGGAAGTAAAAGAGAAAAAAATTACTAAACCCGTAGCTAGCCATCTTGATAAATATAAGGTAAAACCAATAAAGTATATCAGGGAATTTAAGGTTGACGATTCCAATAAATATTTATCTGGTGCTGAAATAAAGGTAGATATTTTTAAAGAAGGTGACAAGGTAGATATTGTAGGAATATCTAAGGGAAAAGGGTTTGCTGGTGCAATCAAGAGACATAATTTTTCAGGTGGGCCTAAGACCCATGGCCAGAAGGAGTATTTTAGATCAGTTGGCTCAATTGGAGCAACAGATGCAGCTCGAGTCTTTAAAGGGCAAAAATTACCAGGACACATGGGAACAGATAGAGTTACGGTGAAAAATATAGAGGTAGTAAAAATTAACCTCGAAAGAAATTTAATTTTAGTTCGAGGTTCAGTTCCTGGTGCAAAAGGAGCAGTGCTTGTAATTAATAAAAATGGGTAATTTAGGTATATTTTTACCAGGGAAGGAGGATTGTTTATGATTGCTTTATCAGTTCATAATATTAAAGGAGAAAATGTTGGAGAAGTTTCCCTAAAAGATAATATTTTTAATACTAAAGTAAATAAATATCTTGTTCATCAAGCGGTTAAGCGTTATTTAGCAAACAGAAGAAGGGGGACTGCTTCTACAAAAAATAGAAGCGAAGTAAGAGGTGGAGGAGCAAAACCCTGGAAACAAAAGGGAACTGGAAGGGCTAGAGTAGGGACTAATAGTTCACCTATTTGGGTAGGAGGCGGAATTGTATTTGGCCCCGCCCCAAGAGATTATTCCTTCTCTTTGCCTAAAAAAATGAAAGTTGCCGCTTTAAAATCGGTACTATCAGATAAGCTGAAGAATAAAGAAATAATAATTGTAGATAAATTATCATTAGAAGAAAATAAAACTAGTAAGATGGTGGAAATATTAAAAAATTTGCAAGCATTTAAAAAACCATTAATAATAATTGAAAAAGAAGATAACAGTATAGCTCAATCAGCAAGAAATATTAAAGGGGCACAGGTCTTGCCCGTTTCTAAAATAAATACCTATGATCTTATAAACCATGAAAAGATAATAATTACCAAAAATGCTTTGAAGCGAATTGAGGAGGTGTTAATATAATGCCTTTGGATAGAGATATTATATTAGAACCGATAATTTCAGAAAAAACTGTAAGATTAAAAGAAGAAAATAAATATGTATTCAAGGTAGATTGGAAAGTCAATTCTACTGAAATTGGAAAATCTATCGAAGAGAAATTTAAAACTAAAGTTGCAAAAGTAAATATTATGAAGATGCCAGGCAAAAAGAAAAGTTTAGGAAAATACTCTGGAAAGACATCGCATTGGAAGAAAGCAATAGTTACCCTAAAAAAGGGTGAAAAAATTAAAGAATTAGAAAATATTTAGAGCATAAAAAGATATTTAAGGATGGTGTAGATTAAAGTGGCGGATATTAAAAAATTTAAACCTACTTCTCCTGGGAGAAGATTTATGACCATTTCGACCTTTGATGAGATAACTACTGATAAGCCAGAAAAATCTTTAACGGTAGGACTTAAAAAAAGAGGCGGTAGAAATAATCAAGGCAGACTAACAGTTAGACATCAAGGCGGTGGGAGTAAGAGAAAGTATAGAATAATTGATTTTAGAAAACAAAAAGAAGGAATTCCGGCAAAGGTTTCCAGTATTGAATATGATCCTAATCGTTCAGCACGGATTGCTTTACTTAAATACTATGATGGAGAAAAGAGATATATCCTATGTCCGGCAAATATAAAAGTAGGAGATGTAATTATATCCGGAAGAGATGCTGATATAAAGGTAGGAAATACAAAATCATTAAAAGATATCCCTACTGGTACTCTAATTCACAATATTGAATTAAGACCAGGGCAAGGCGGTAAATTAGTTCGTTCAGCTGGAACAGTAGCTCAACTTATGGCCAAAGAAGGAAAATATGCTCATGTTAAATTACCTTCCGGGGAAGTAAGGTTAATACATTTAGAGTGTAAAGCCAGTATCGGACAAATTGGTAACCTTACTCATGAAAATTTATCTCATGGTAAAGCAGGCAAAAGTAGATGGTTAGGAATTAGACCAACGGTTAGAGGGGTAGTCATGAATCCTGTTGATCATCCCATGGGCGGAGGAGAAGGAAAGAGTGCTGGAGGCAGACACCCGGTTTCTCCAACTGGCATACCGGCAAAGGGGTATAGAACCAGAAAAAAGAATAAACTTTCAGATAAATATATTGTTAAAAGAAGGACGAAAAAATAGTAAATAAGGGAGGCAGTTGTTTTATATGTCTAGATCTTTTAAAAAGGGACCTTATATTAATGAAAAATTATTAAGTAAAATTAGAGAACTAAATCAGAAGAGAAAGAAAACAATAATTAAGACTTGGTCTAGAAGTTCAACGATTTTTCCTATAATGGTTGGACATACTATTGCCGTACATAACGGTAAAAGGCATATACCAGTGTATATTACCGAAAATATGGTAGGCCATAAATTAGGAGAATTTTCTCCTACTAGAATTTTTAAGGGGCATAGTGCTCATTCTGAAAGATCAACTTCGTTAAAGTAGTAAATAATATTAGGTAGTAAAATTTTAGGGAAAGATCTTTTTATTGCTTATATTAGTAAGTTATGAAATTTTATTTAAACTTATGAAGACAACCAAACAATTAATTTTTCTAATTGCAGAAAAGTAAATAAATTAAATTAGGAGGAAAGCAATGAGTATAAAGGCAGTAGGTAAATATTTACCTATATCTGCTCGCAAGGGAAGGCAGGTTTTAGATATTATTCGGGGCAAGAATGCGGGTGAAGCTCTCTTAACCATGAAGTTTCTTCCTAACCGTTCAGCTAAAATGGTATATAATGTTTTAAACTCTGCGATTTATAATGCACAAAATAATAATAATATAAACGTAGAAGATTTATACATATCCGAAGCCTATGCTGATGAAGGGCCTACAGTGAAAAGATTTAGACCTCGGGCTATGGGTAGAGCAAGCAAAATAAGAAAAAGAACTAGCCATATTACCATTATAGTTGATCATAAAGGGGAGGGGAAGTAATTGGGACAGAAAGTACATCCAAAAGGATTAAGAATTGGAGTTATAAAAGATTGGGATGTTAAGTGGTTTGCAAAAAAGGGTTATGCTGAAAATATATATCAGGATTACAAAATAAGAAAATATATTGGAAATCGTTTAAAACATGCTGGAATTTCTTGTGTCGAAATTGAACGTATAGCTGATCGAGTGAGATTAACTATTAATTGCGCAAGACCGGGTATTGTGATAGGCCGAAAAGGAGCAGAAGTTGCTAAATTGAAAGAAGAATTGTCTAAATTCGTAAAAGGTGATTTACAGATAAAAATTATTGAAGTAAAAAAACCTGAATTAGACGCTCAGTTAGTCGCTGAGAGCATTGCTGAACAACTGGAAAGAAGAGGCTCTACTAAAAGGTCAATGAGGCAGGCAGCCAGCCGATCCATGAGAATAGGTGCTGAAGGAATAAAAGTATCTTGTTCAGGTAGAATAGGTGGTGCTGAAATAGCAAGAACAGAATGGCATTTAGAAGGTAGGTTACCTCTTCATACTTTACGAGCGGATATAGATTATGGTCTTGCTGAAGCTAATACAACTTATGGTAAAATCGGTGTGAAGGTGTGGATTTTCCGAGGAGAAGTACTTCCTACAAAAAACAAAGAGATATCCAGCCAAAAAGAAGCAAGTAAGGTTTTAACTGACAAGAAGGAAGAAGAATCAAGTAGAGAAGGAGCACGGAAAGATGTTGCAACCAACTAGAACAAAATACCGAAAAACTCATAGAGGAACCATGAAGGGATGTGCCCAAAAAGGTAATTTTATTGCTTTTGGCGATTTTGGTTTGCAGGCGTTAGAGCCTCATTGGATAACCAGTGCCCAGATAGAAGCAGCACGGGTTGCCATTACCCATGCCATAAAGAGGGGTGGAAAAGTTTGGGTAAGAATGTTTCCTGATAAATCAGCGACTAAAAAACCAGCAGAAACCAGGATGGGTAAAGGAAAAGGAGCCCCCGACCATTGGGTGGCAGTAGTAAAACCCGGAAAGGTATTATTTGAATTAGGTGGAGTTGAATTAAATTTAGCCAAAGAAGCGATGCGGTTAGCTGCCCATAAGTTACCCATAAAAACTAGGTTTCTTTCCAGAGACGAACAGGTGGTGGGATAAATGAAAGCAAGTGAGTTGAGAGATTTATCGATAGAAGAATTACAAAAGAAACTAACTGATTTTAAAGACGAATTATTTAGTTTAAGATTTCAAGCTGTTACAGGACAATTAGGTAATTCTATGAGAATAAAAGAAGTAAGACATAATATTGCTAGAGCAAAAACAATTTTAAGAGAAATTAAATTAGAAAAAAATAAATTAAATTGAGATAAAAAGGAGGGTTAAATGCTGTCCGGGAAAAAAATTAAAACAAAAATCGGAAAAGTTGTAAGTAATGGTATGGAAAAGAGTATAGTTGTAAAAGTTGAATACCTGGTATCACATCCTCTTTACAAAAAAAGGATAAAGAAATCAACTAAATTTATGGCACATGATGAAAAAAATATCTGTAATATCGGCGATAAAGTAATAATTGCTGAAACTCGACCTCTAAGCAAAAGAAAAAGATGGAGAGTTACAGAAATATTAGAAAAAACGAAATAAAATAATTTAGACAATACTTTACTGAATTCGTATCTCGTGAGTTTAGTTAGTTAGTTATTTGGTTACCTGGTTAGCTAGTTAAGAGAATAGGAGACAGAAGTCAGGAATCAGAGTGCAATACGCGATACGAGTTACGATCCACTAATTATAATTTAAGAGAGAAGGTAGTTAAGATGATACAGATGCAAACGCGTTTATTCGTTGCGGATAATTCGGGTGCTAAAGAAATTCAATGTATAAAAGTTTTAGGTGGTTCCCGTAGGAGATATGCCAGGATAGGAGACATTATTGTGGCCTCAGTTAAGGTAGCAGCAGTAGGGGGAACCTGTAAGAAAGGTGAAGTTATTAAGGCGGTTGTTGTAAGAACCAGGAAGGAACTTGGCAGACCGGATGGTTCTTATATTAGGTTTGACGATAATGCAGCAGTTATTATTAGTAATCAAAATGAACCGGTTGGGACCAGAATATTTGGACCGGTTGCTCGAGAATTAAGAAATAAAAATTTTATGAAGATAATTTCACTAGCGCCGGAGGTAGTATAAAAAGGGAGGGATAGCGGCTTGGTAAAAAATAAAATTGGTTTTAAAAAAGGTGATAAAGTATTAATTATCATCGGAGAAGATAAAGGCAAAAAAGGAAAAATTGTTCGTATTTTTCCTAAGGAGATGAAAGCAATAATTGAAGGTGTTAATTTTTTAAAGAAGCACTCTAAACCCACCCAAAAAGTTCCTCAAGGTGGAATAGTTGAGCAAGAAGGTGCTTTGCATATTTCTAACATTAGATTAATTTGTAACAAATGTAATAAACCTACTGCTATAAAAAGAGAGAGAATTAAAGAGGGCAAAAGAGTGAGAGTGTGCAAAAAATGCAGAGAAATAATAGACAAGGTTTAGGAGGTTGAACTATGCCCCGATTGAAAGATAAATATTTGAAACAAGTTGTACCAGAGATGATGAAAAAATTTAAATATAAAAGCGTGATGGCTGTTCCCAGATTGCAGAAAACAATAATTAATATCGGGTTAGGAAGTGCTATAAAAGATTCAAAAATTATGGATGAAGCAGTAAAGGAATTAACTATTATTAGCGGACAAAAACCTATCATTACTCGTGCGAAAAAATCTATATCTAATTTTGGAGTTAGAAAGGATATGCCAGTAGGTTGCAAAGTTACCTTACGGAGTGATAGAATGTACGAATTCTTAGATAAATTTATTAATATAGCTATCGCCAGAATTCGAGATTTTAGAGGTATTCCTTCAGATTCTTTTGATGGAAGAGGAAATTATACTGTAGGTGTAAAAGAACAGTTGATTTTCCCCGAGATAGATTTTGATCAGGTAACTAATACTTTAGGAATGAATATTACTATTGTAACAAACGCCTTAAATGATGAAGAAGGAAAAGCCCTTTTAGAATTAATGGGTGTTCCTTTTAAAAAATAACTTACATCTAGTTTCAACCATAACCTGATAAAAAAAGCGAATAACGTATAATTAAGGAAAAAAAATTTGTTGAATTTAGGTGTAGAGAATCGTATTGAAATACATTTATCTAACGTAGAGAAATAAGAAAGTTACATTATGTACTAAAAAGGAGGAAATAGTGTGGCCAAAACAGCCCTAGTAGTAAAAGCTAAAAAAGTACCCAAATATAAAGTAAGGAAATATTTTCGTTGCAATATTTGCGGAAGACCTCGAGGCTATATGCGAAAATTTGGTATATGCAGAATATGTTTTAGAACAATGGCCCACAGGGGAGAATTGCCAGGAATAACTAAATCAAGCTGGTAAAAAATATATTTAACGAAATCTATTACGATGAATTGGAATTAAAAGAGAGGAGGATATTATATATGAGTGTTGTAACGGATCCTGTTGCTGATATGCTAACTAGAATTCGAAATGCCAACAAGGTGCGGCATGATTCTTTAATTATACCATCATCAAAGTTAAAATTAGAAGTTACTCGTATATTAAAAGACGAAGGTTTTATTAGAGACTATAAATATAAAGAGGATGATAGACAGGGTCAATTAACCATCTATTTAAAATATATTAATAAAGAAAAAACCATTAATAATCTTAAAAGAATTAGTAAGCCTGGATTGAGAGTATATGTAAAAAAAGATGAGATACCAGAAGTATTGGGTGGTCTCGGAATCGCTATAATTTCTACCTCAAAGGGTATAATGACTGGTAAAGAGGCTTTGCAGCGTCATCTTGGTGGAGAAGTTATTTGTTATATTTGGTAAATATGGATTAGTCTATAGCAAGAAATTGAGAATCCAGAAATTTAGGAGCAATGATTTAGAATATAAAAGATTAACTTTGTATATTATATATTATGTTTTATGAATTATAACTAGCATATGAGTATAGCGTATATAGTGAATAGGAAGAGTATTGAGTGGACAACACGTTTAGTTAGATGATTAGTTAGTTACCTGGTTAACTAGTTGAGGAATGAGTATATTAAAGAATTAATACTAAACTAATTCACTAGCTAAGAAAATAACTAACCAATCAAATTAGTTGGAAAATTTTTTAAGTTTTTAGTTTATTCTAAAAGAAATCAATAATCATACAGCATAATATTTACATCATATTCTAAACGAAATACGATATACAATATACGCAATACGAAAATGGGAGGTTTTATATGTCTAGGATAGGGAAGATGCCGATAACTATTCCTAAAGGAGTTAAAGTTGAATTAAATAATAATAAGATAAAAGTATCTGGAGAAAGAGGTACTTTAGAGAGAAACATTCATTCAGATATCCAAGTAAAGATAGAAGAGGACAAGATTTATGTTTCCAGACCTTCCGATGGTAAATTTCACAGATCTTTGCATGGATTGAGTAGAAGTTTGATAAATAATTTAGTTAAAGGTGTGTTTTCGGGTTTTGAAAAAACTTTGGAAATACAAGGAGTAGGTTACCGAGCTGCTCTTGAAGGTGAGAAAATGGTTATTCAGATAGGTTATTCTCACCCCATAAATGTTGATCCACCCAAAGGAATTAAATTTGAAGTGGAAAAACAGAAGATAATTAAGGTAAAAGGTATTGATAAACAGCTAGTAGGTGAAACTGCAGCTAAAATAAGATTATTACGGAAACCAGAACCATACAAAGGGAAGGGAATAAGATATATTGACGAAGTAGTAAGAAGAAAAGTGGGTAAAACTGGCGCAAAATAATCAATCAAAATAATACATTAGATATTTTAATTGTGTAGGAACTTTCTTTTTTCGTAATCCCCATTTTAATACTTACTTAACAGGGTAAATCTATTGTGGATGAAATAGTTGTGTTCAAGAACTCTAATTGCGAATATTGCATTTTGTGTTTTAAACCAACAACTATTCACTAACGACTATTTTATAGGAAAGGAGTGCTAATATTGGCTGAAATAGATAAAAGATTAGCTAGAATCAAAAGACATAAAAGAGTACGTAAAAATATATCCGGTAGTAGCGAAAGGCCACGATTATGTATTTTTAGGAGCCTAAAGCATATATATGCCCAGGTAATTGATGATAAGGAAGGAATCACTTTGGTTTCTCTATCTACACTTAATCCAGAAATAAAGAGAAAAGAAAAATATCAAGGGAATATAAAAGCAGCTAAAATGCTTGGCAGCTTGTTAGCTAAAAAGTTAGAAGAAAAGGGCATAAAAAAAGTAGTATTCGACCGGGGAGGTTACCTCTATCACGGTAGAGTAAAGGCTGTAGCGGAGAGTGCCAGAAAAGGAAAGATAGTTTTTTAGTCTAAAAATATATTTGTAAAAATACTTTTGAATATAAATTCAGAAATAAAAGAAATTTAGCAAAGAAAATTTAGAACCAAAAATTATATTGAGAAAAAATGGGAGAGGAGGTGGATAAGTGCTAAAAATAGACCCTGAAGGTTTAGAACTAAATGAAACAGTTGTTTTTGTAAATAGAGTAAGTAAAGTTGTAAAAGGTGGAAGGAGATTTGGTTTTTCTGCTATGGTTGTAGTGGGGAATGGTGAAGGAATAGTAGGTATAGGCTATGGAAAAGCCAAAGATGTTTCTGAGGCAATTAAAAAAGGGGTGGCAAAAGCAAAGAAGAGTTTAATAAGACTAAGAATAAAAAAAGGAACTATCCCTTATACAATTATAGGACGATATGGAGCTGCTAAGGTTTTTATGAAACCAGCCTCTCCTGGAACCGGAGTTATTGCTGGGGGTTCTGTTCGAACAATATTGGAAGCAGCAGGATATCAAAATATTCTAACTAAGTCATTAGGAAGTGACAATAATTTGAATATCGCTAAAGCTACTATGAATGCTCTTGTAAATTTAAAGGATGCAAAAAACGTTGCAAAATTAAGAGGGAAAAGTGTGTTGGAAATGTATGGCCAACGATTACAACCAAGGGAGGTAACAAGTAATGAAATTAAATAATTTATGCCCCGCTCCTAAATCAGTTAAAAAACGCAAAAGAGTAGGTAGAGGTTGTGGTTCGGGACATGGTTTTACTTCCGGCAGAGGATCAAACGGACAAAATTCTCGCTCGGGTGGTGGAGTCAGGCCGGGTTTCGAAGGCGGTCAGATGCCTCTCTATAGGAGAGTTCCCAAAAGGGGGTTTACCAATATATTTAAAAAAAATTATAGTGTTGTGAATATTGGAAGATTAAATATATTTAAAGATGGCGATATAATTACCCAGAAAGAATTAATTGATAAGGGAATTATAAAAAAAGTAGGGTATGGAGTAAAAATATTAGCTAAAGGTGACTTAAATAAGAAATTAATTATAAAAGCAAATAAATTTAGCCAGAAAGCGATAAGCGAGATTGAATCAGTTGGTGGGAAGATAGAGGTGGTATAATTGTTAGAGACTATACGTAATTTATTTAAAATTCCAGATTTAAAAAGAAGATTACTTTTTACCTTAGGAATGTTAGTTGTAGTTAGACTGGGGAGTCACTTGCCTTTACCAGGTATAGATAAAGAAGCTATGGCTAATTTGTTCGCTCAAGGAGGAATATTGGGGTTTATGGATCTTTTTGCTGGAGGAGCATTAAGTCGATTTTCAATTTTTGCGTTAGGAATTATGCCTTATATTAATGCTTCTATTATCATGAATCTTTTAACTGCTGTAGTTCCTACTTTAGAACAATGGGCTAAAGAAGGGGAGGAAGGCAGGGCTAAAATAACCAAAATTACTCGTTATGCAACAGTATTTTTAGCTGTTATCCAGGCTTTCGGAATAAGTGTTTGGCTGCAAAATATGGGTGTATTAATGATTTCAGGATTTGGTTTCAGATTTTTATTGTTAATTACTCTTACCGCCGGAACTTGTTTTTTAATGTGGTTAGGTGAACAGATTACTGATTTTGGTATTGGTAACGGTATTTCTATAATTATTTTTGGTGGAATTATTGCCAGAATTCCTTCTCAACTTGTGCAAACTGGTAAACTTTTACAAGTTGGAGAAATTGGTATTTTACCAATAATAACTTTACTCGTAGTTTTCATAATTGTTATTGGAGGAGTTATTGCTATACAAAAAGGTCAGAGAAGAATACCGGTTCAATACGCAAAAAGAATAATAGGACGTAGAATGTATGGTGGACAAGGAACCCATATTCCCTTGCGTGTGAATCAAGCTGGAGTTATTCCGATAATATTTGCCTCTGCAATATTACTTTTTCCAGCTACTATTGCGCAATTTTTTCAAAACTTGGCTTTTATGAAAAGTATGTCTGAGGCCCTTTCACCGGGACAGCCATTGTATCTAATTTTGTATGCTATGTTAATTATAGTATTTACTTTCTTTTATACAGCAATTACCTTCAATCCCGCCAATATGGCAGACAATATGAAAAAATATGGAGGTTTCATCCCAGGAATAAGACCAGGGAAAAATACTACTACCTACATTGATTATATAATGACTCGAATTACACTAAGTGGTGCATTATTTTTAGCTCTAATTGCTATCCTACCCAATATTTTAATAAAAATTACCGGCATTACTACTTTTAATTTTGGAGGAACATCTTTGTTAATTATGGTAGGAGTGGCTTTAGAAACTGTTCAACAAATAGAATCACACATGTTAATGAGGCATTATGAAGGATTTATTAAGAAATAGTTTTTATAAACTAATTTGATGCGTTAGCTTATTCGTTAGTTAGTTACCTGGTTAGCTGGTTAAGAAAAAGAAGTCAGAAGTCAGAATATAGAAATAGATTCTCTTTATCTAAATCTAAAAACTGTAAACCGATAACTGAAAACCTGTATTTAAGAATAACGACTAACGACTAATTAAAGCATCACTGATAACTTAAAAAGAAAGGGAAAGTTATGAGGTTAATCTTGTTAGGCCCTCCAGGTGGAGGAAAAGGAACGGTAGCAAAAAGGTTGCAGGCAGAATTAAATATTCCGGTAATCTCAACAGGGGTAATCTTGAGAGAAGCAATAGATAAAAAGAATAAGCTGGGCATAGAAGTTGAAAATATTATGAGAAAAGGTGGTTTAGTACCCGACCATATTATCCTGGAGATAATAAAAGAAAGAATAAAGCAGGAAGATTGCAAAAATGGTTATATCTTTGACGGCTTTCCCCGAAATATTAAACAGGTGAATTCATTAGAGGAATTAAATAAAGAGCTCAATGAATACATTGATTATGTATTTTACTTTGAGATTCCTTTTTCTGAAATAATACAAAGGTTGTCTAACCGTAGAGTATGTAAAAAATGTAGCACTAATTATAATTTGTCATTTAATCCTCCCAAAAAAGATAATACCTGTGATCTTTGTGGTGGAGAGTTGTATCAGCGAGCGGATGACAAAGAAGAGACTATAAAAAATAGATTGAAAGTATTTACTAAACAAACTACACCTTTAAAAAAATATTATAAAGAAAAAAAATTACTAAAAGTGATAGATGCTAATTTAAGTGAGAATGCTTTTTTAGCGATCAAGAAAGTTTTACGAGGAATGCATTAATATAATTATGGTAATTTTAAAGTCTCCCGAAGAAATTAAATGCATAAGAAAGAGTTGCAAATTAGCAGCAAGCGCCTTAAATAAAATATTAGAAAATATAAAAGAAGGAATTACTACTTTAGAGTTGGATAGGATTGCTGAAGATTATATAATAAAACATGGAGCAAAACCTGCGTTTAAAGGTTATGGAATAGAAAAAAATAAATTCCAGCATTCTATATGTGTTTCTATAAATGAAGAAGTAGTTCACGGTATCCCTGGAAAGAGAAGATTGAGAGAAGGGGATATTGTAAGTATTGATATTGGAACAAATTTAGAAGGTTATTATGGTGATACTGCGATTACAGTTCCCGTAGGGAGAATAAAGCCAAAAGAACAAAAACTTTTAGAGGTAACCAAAAAATCTTTGCTTAAAGGTATAGAGAAAGCCGTTATAGGTAACAAGTTAGGGGATATTTCTTTTGCCATCCAGGGAACAGTAGAAAAATCACATTTTTCTGTAGTAAGAGAATATGTGGGCCATGGAGTGGGTTGTTATTTGCACGAAGAACCACAAATACCTAATTATGGTGTTTCTCATACTGGTTTAAAGTTGGAAGAGGGAATGGTATTAGCACTTGAACCTATGGTAAATATGGGCGGTTACAAAACAAGACTTTGTAATAATGGATGGACAGTTGTGACAGAAGACGGAAGCCGGTCAGCACATTTTGAACATTCTATAGCTATAACTGCAGATGGTAACGAAATATTAACTAATCTTTAAATAAATTAAGAGTTTGTCAATAGTTTGAGGAAAATGTATTTAGGCGGAGGAATAATTGATGGTAAAAGAAAAGTGCATAGAAATGCAAGGCAAAGTTATTCAGTCCTTGCCAAATGCTACTTTTCGGGTTGAACTGGAAAATGGTTGCGAAATATTAGCCCACATTTCAGGTAAAATCAGGATGCATTTTATTAGGATATTACCTGGAGACAGAGTGAAAGTTGAAATGTCACCTTACGATTTGACCCAAGGTAGAATTGTATATAGATTATAATTTAGTATATTGTATATCGTATTTCGTATCAGATAGAGTATTTTTGATATATTGTTTTATGATATGCAATATAGAAAAATCATCCTCGGAAAACATTGCTATTAAGAGTTATATAGAATGATTTTTTACGATATACTATATACGAAATACGATATACAATATATGGAGGAAGGAAATAAATGAAAGTAAGATCATCGGTCAAAAAAATGTGTGCAAAATGCAAAATAATAAAAAGAAAAGGCAAAATAAGAGTAATTTGTAGTAATCCAAAGCATAAACAGAGACAGGGGAAATAATTTTAAAGGAGGATGTATTAAGATATGGCCAGAATAGCTGGAGTAGATTTACCAAGAAATAAGAGAATTGAATACGCTTTAACTTATATCTATGGAATTGGTATTACCAGCGCTCGTTCCATATTAAAAGAATCAAAAGTTAATTTGGATACCAGGGCAAAAGATCTAACCGAAGAAGAGATAAATAAGATAAAGGGAATTATTGATAAAAGTTATAAAGTTGAAGGAGAATGTAGAAGCGAAGTTACCACCTCTATAAAAAGACTTATGGATATAGGTTCATATAGAGGTCTAAGGCATCGAAGGGGATTGACAGTGAGGGGTCAAAGAACTAAAACTAATGCGAGAACCAGAAAAGGGCCTAAGAAAACAGTAGGAGCAAGAAAAAAGAAAAGTATATAATATCTTAGATTTAGATACTGAAAGGAGAATTTAATTGGCTAATAAGAAAAAAATAAAGAAAACCAAGAAGAAAATAAAAAAAAATATAGTTTTAGGGGTAGTTCACATCCAATCTACTTTTAACAATACTATAGTTACTATTACAGACGGAGATGGAAATGTAATTGCCTGGTCTAGTGCGGGGAATATGGGTTATAAAGGAAGTAAGAAAAGTACCTCTTTTGCTGCTCAAATGACCGCTGAATCGGTGGCTAAAAAAGCTATGGATCAAGGATTAAAGGAAGTGGATGTATTAGTAAAGGGACCTGGTCCAGGGCGAGAAACAGCAATTAGATCTTTGCAAGCAGTAGGTTTAAAAGTTAATATGATTAAGGATGTTACCCCAATTCCACATAACGGTTGCAGGCCCCCAAAACAAAGAAGGATATAATTCTATCAAGTTTGTGTATTGTAAGGTTTTAATAAATGTGTGGAATCAAAAAAGTTGCAAAAATCAGTTGAAACAGATGTTTTTTTAGATGATAACTTTAAATAATAAATAATAATTTTTTGCAATTTTAAAAATATGGTTAAATATCTGCAGGAAGAAGGAGGGTTTTGTTATATATGGCAAGATATACAGGGGCGGTATGTAAATTGTGCCGCAGGGAAACAGTAAAGTTATTTTTAAAAGGAGATAGGTGTTATTCTGATAAATGTCCAATAGAAAAAGGTGCTTCGTTGCCCGGTAAAAATGCAAAAAAGACAAGAATGAGAAAATTGTCTACCTATGGCGTAAGGTTAAGAGAAAAACAGAAACTTAGAAAGTATTATGGATTATTGGAAAAGCAATTCAGAAATCTTTTTGAAAAAGCTGAGAAGAAAAAAGGCGTTACTGGAGAAAATTTCTTAGAATTACTAGAGAGGAGATTGGATAATATAGTTTATCGATTTGGTATAACTAAATCAAGAGCCCATGCTCGGCAATTGGTCATGCATTCACATATATTAGTTAATGGAAAAAAAGTGAATATACCTTCTTATCAGGTTGATATCAATGATGTGGTTGAGATTAAAGAAAAGAGTGGAAACATCGAAAATATTAAAGAAATTAAAGAAGGGAAGATAGAGGTCACTATTCCCTCTTGGTTAGAGTTTGATGCTGAGAACTTAAAAGGAAAGATAATAAAATTTCCTTCTAAAGAAGAATTAAATTTACCGGTAGAGGAAAAGTTGGTAGTTGAGTATTATTCTCGTTAATATTTTTGGGTTTCCTATACCTAAAGAAGGAGGGCATTGAAGGTGATGGATATTAATAAGATAAAAATTAAAGTGGAAGATTTATCAGATAATTATGGAAAGTTTATCATAGAACCATTAGAAAAAGGTTACGGTGTTACCCTTGGCAACTCCCTTAGAAGAACTTTATTATCTTCTATGTGGGGAGCGGCTGCAACCGCTATTAGGATTGAAGGAATTACCCATGAATTTGATACTATTCCAGGAATAAAAGAAGATGTAATTGAAATAATTTTAAATATTAAAGAATTGGTAGTTAAAACGTTTACCGATGAGCCACAAATTTTAAAATTAAAGACAAAAGGTAAAAAAATAGTAACTGCAGCAGATATAACCCCCAATATTAATGTAGAAATACTTAATCCTGATTTAAAAGTAGCTACTTTAAATAGCAACGCTAAACTAGATATGGAGATAGTAGTTGAAAAAGGAATGGGTTACTTACTTGCTGAAAAAAATAAAAAATCGGATAAATCAGTAGATACCATTTTTATTGATTCTTTTTTTTCACCTATTACGAAGGTACGCTATGATGTGGAAACCGCCAGTCTGAGTCAATTTTCTAATTACGATAAATTAACGTTGGAAATATTTACTAATAAAAGTATTTTACCCGATGAAGCTTTGAGTAAATCAGCAAATATATTGATTAAATATTTGAAGGTATTTACTAAGTTTTCTCCTGAAGATATTGAATTAGAGGGTGAACTTATTTCAAGAGAAGAAAAAGAAAAAAGCGAAAAAGAAAAAATCTTAAATAAAACCATTGAAGAACTAGATTTTTCAGTTCGCTCATATAATTGCCTAAAAAAATCCAATGTAAATATATTGAGAGATTTAGTTAACTACTCTCCGATGGAGGTTATAAAAATAAAGAATTTAGGAAAGAAATCTTTAGATGAAATAAAAGAGAAAATGACTAAGTATGGATTTGTCTTAGGTGAAAAAACGCACCAGGAGGATATTTAGGATGAGGCATAAGAAATTAAAAGGGAAATTAGGTCGTAGTAGTAGTCATAGAAGCTCTTTGTTGGCCAATTTATCTACTTCACTTATAACTCACAAAAAAATTGAAACCACATATACAAAAGCAAAAGAAGTTCGAAAGTATGTAGAAAAATTGGTAACTATAGCTAAAATTAATAACTTGCAATCTCAAAGAGAGGTGCAAAAAGTTATAAGAAATAAAAAAGCTTCCAAAGTATTGTTTGAAGAAATTAGTCCAAAGTATTTGGAGAGAAATGGCGGTTACACACGTATTGTGAAAACTGGATTTCGCAAAGGCGATGCTGCACCTTTGGCTGTAATTGAATTTGTAGAATAATTAAAGAATAAAAAAGGTTAAAAAGTTTTATATCAGAATTGATTATTTGGTAGTTAGACTTTTTAACCTTTTGATTTTTAATAATTTAGTTACTTGGTTAGCTAGTTAATTTAGTCGTTGGCATTTAATTAGCATATAGCATACAGCGGGTAGCGTATAGACGCGGGGAACAATTACGGGAAAACTAAAGATACGCGAAAACATCCCCTAGCCCTCCCGTAGGACAGGCGTCTCGCCTGCCTATAAAAAAGAGGGGTGTATGGCGATACACTTTGAGCTTTCTATAAACTTGTAACTCGAAATCTGAAACCTACACCTTATTACACATTACATATTACTAGTTACTGTATTTTATAAGAGATACGATTCACGATATACGAGATACGAAATAGTTTTGCGCTTTTCGTTTTTCGATATCTACTATACGCTCTACGCTAGTTTAAACAAGATATAAATCACGAGACGTTGAAATATAGATTCTGTATCCCATCTCTTTACTTCTTTACTAAATACTATATTATAAGTGGTGAACATTTTGATCAAAATAAAAAATCTAAGTCACATATATAACTATCATAAAAAAGATCAAATAAAAGCTTTGGATTCCATTAGCTTAGAAATAAAAAATGGTGATTTTATTTCTATTATAGGTTCTAATGGATCGGGAAAATCTACCTTAGCTAAACATATGAATTGCCTGCTGCTTCCTACTAACGGAGATATTTGGGTAGATAAAATGAATACCAAAGATAAGAGCAAAACATGGGAAATAAGACGAAAAGTTGGTATGGTATTTCAAAATCCAGACAATCAGATTATTGCGACAACGGTAGAAGATGATATAGCTTTTGGCCTGGAAAATATTGGAATAGCGACAAAACTTATGAGAGAACGGGTTGATTGGGCTTTAGAAATTGTAGAAATGGAAGAGTACAAAAGAAGCGAACCGCACTTATTATCGGGTGGACAAAAACAAAGAGTAGCAATTGCCGGAGCAATTGCTTTACACTCTTCTTATTTGATTTTAGATGAACCTACGGCAATGCTCGATCCCCGGGGTCGAAAAGAGGTTATAAATATTGTTAAGAAGTTAAATCGAGAAGAGAACATTACAATAATTTACATTACTCACTTAATGGAGGAGGCGGCTGAATCTAATCGTGTAATCGCATTAAATAAGGGAAAAATTGCTCTCGTAGGAAATCCTGAAGAGGTATTTACTCAAATAGAGGTTTTAAAAAAATTAAGATTGGATGTTCCTCAAATAACCGAACTCGCTCTAAGATTAAATAAAAGAGGAATAGGCATATCTTCTCATACATTGAAAATTGAGGATATGGTGGAAAGTTTATGTTTGTACATTTAGAAAATATGTGCTTTACCTATAGTTTGGGAATGCCTTTTGAAACAGAAGTATTAAAGAATATCGATTTAGAGATTGATAAAGGTGAATTTATTGGTCTAATCGGTCATACCGGTTGCGGAAAAACTACTTTAATTCAGCATTTTAACGGTTTGCTTAAACCAACTTCGGGTAAAATCTTCGTCGAAGGAGTGGATTTAAATAAAAAAGGAGTAAACCTTAAGTTAATAAGACAAAAAATAGGTTTAGTGTTTCAGTATCCCGAGAATCAATTATTTGAAGAAACAATTTATCAAGAAGTAGCCTTTGGTCCAAGAAAATTAGGTTTACCGGAAGGAAAAATTGAAAGAAGAGTCAGGGAAGCGTTAAAGATGGTAGACCTTGATTATAACCTATATGTAGAACGTTCTCCTTTTTCTCTAAGCGGAGGAGAGATGCGACGTGTTGCCTTAGCCAGCATACTTTCCATAAGACCAAAAATGTTGATTTTAGATGAACCTACTGCCAATCTTGATCCGTGGGGTAGAGATAATATATTATCTGAGATAAAAAAAATACATTATAACTTCGGAATGAGTGTAGTATTAGTCTCGCACAATATGGAAAAGGTTGCCGAGACAGTGAAACGCCTTTTAGTAATGCATCGAGGAGAGATAATCATGGACGGTGCTCCCCAAGAAATTTTTGAGAAGCACGCTAACGATCTAATGAAAGTGGGTTTAGGTCTTCCACAGGTAACCGAGTGTATGCATAAATTAAAAGCAAAGGGTAAAGATGTATATACCGGAGTATTAACCGTAGATGATGCTGAAAGAGAAGTGTTAAAGAAAATGAAAAAACCAATAAAGAAATAAATGTTTAAAGAGCTTAATTTATAAAATATTTTTAAAAAGATGGGGAAAGATGAGAATATTAAGAAATATTAGCTTCGGTCAATATATCCCAAGGGATTCTTTAATCCATGATTTGGATCCCAGAATAAAGATATTAAGTTGTTTGGCTATAATTATAAGCTTGTTTCTAGTAACCATATTTTCAGGATATTTAATTCTAGGAAGCTTTGTATTAGTTAGCATTATTATTTCTAAAGTACATCCAAAATTTGTATTCAGAGGTTTGCGCCCCATATTATTTATTATTATATTTACTCTGGTAATCCATCTTTTTATGACCGAAGGAGAAGTAATTTATCAGTTGGGCTTTTTAAAAATAACCCAGGAAGGATTAGTAAAAGGGCTGCTTATTTCTTTTCGATTATTTATCCTAATTTTAACTACCTCCCTGCTTACCTTGGCCACCTCTCCTATATCTTTGACTGATGGAATGGAAAGGTTATTGTCTGTTTTTAAATTTTTAGGTATACCCGCCCACGAAATAGCTATGATGATGACTATAGCGCTAAGATTTATTCCGACTTTATTGGAAGAGACAGAAAAAATAATGAAAGCCCAAATATCTCGAGGTGCAGACCTTGAAAGTGGAAATATTTTTAACCGAGCAAAAAATTTAATACCTATTTTAATACCCTTGTTTGTTAATGCATTTCGGCGTGCTGATGAGTTAGCAATTGCTATGGAAGCTAAATGTTATAGAGGGGGAGAAGGTAGGACTCATTATAGAGAGCTAAAGATCAAAAAAACTGATATTTTAATCTTTGCTCTCACTGTTATTATTACTGTTATGGTGAGTGCAATGTTTTGAATTCGTATATCGTATGTCGTATATCGTATATCGTGAAGAAAGATAGTGTGAAGTGTATAGGAAGATAACGTGGAGTGTTTAGCGTATATAATTGGTTAATTGATTAGTTAGTTACCTGGTTAATTGGTTAAGAAAGCGGAAAATGTAAAGCGCAAAACTCTATTCGTATCTTGTATCTCGTGAATCGTATCTCGCAGATGAGATAGAAGCCAGGAAACAGAATTCAGAATAAAAAACGTATCTAAGGATTTGTGAGTAGCATCTTGTACTTTAATGTAGAGAGTTAAGAGATAGAATTATTTAATTAGTTAAATGGCTTTACCCGGTTAATGAATTAATATTGAACCAACTAACCAGCAAACCAACTAACCAGCTAACAAAAGGGAAAAATGATTAACATAAAGCTTATCATAGAATATGAAGGAACTAAATATTATGGCTGGCAAAGACAAAAAAATTTTTTAAGTATACAGGGAATTTTGGAAGAAAAAATATCCCAGATTACTCAAGAAAAAATAATGCTTAACGGTTCTGGAAGGACTGACGCAGGAGGGCATGCCTTAGGACAAGTAGCGAATTTTAAAACTAACAGCTCTATTCCTTTGGTGGAATTACCTTTTATTCTAAACCGAATGCTACCCTTAGATATCAGGATTAAAAAAGCAGAAAGGGTAGATGATAATTTTCATGCCCGCTATAATGCAGTTAGTAAAATTTATCATTATTATGTTTTGAATTCTAATCTGACTAATAACTACCTGCCTATTTTTCTAAGAAATTATGTATATTGCGTTTACGATAAAATAAATTTAAAAGAAATGAAAAAAGCAAGTGAATTTTTACAAGGCGAACATGATTTTACCTCTTTTGCCTGTTCGGGAAGCAAGATTATAAACTGGGGAAGAAACATTAAAGATATAAATATAACCAGGAAAGGAAATATATTTTGTTTTCATATTGAGGCCAATGCTTTTTTGTATAAAATGGTTCGTACCATCGTTGGTACTCTCTTGGAAGTAGGCAAGGGGAATATAAATTATTTAGAGATAAAGAAGATATTAGAAGCTAAAAATAGAAAAATGGCAGGCAAAACTGTCCCTGCCAAGGGACTATTTTTAATGAAAGTAAATTATTAATTGACCGATTGACCAATTTACCAATTATATTAGTTAGCCAGTTACCCGGTTTACCGGTTGGTCGGTTAAATTAGTCGTTAGTGAATAGTGAATAGTCGTTAGTATTTAATTAACGTATAGCGTACAGCGGGTAGCATATAGGCGCAGGGAACAATTGCTGGAAAAAAATATGAATGCTAAAGATGCGAAAACATCCCCCATCCTTCCCGTAGAATAGGCGTCTCGCCTGTCTATGAAAAAGGGACTTATGGCGACCTTAAGCTTTCAATAAATTTGTAACTTGTAACTTGAAATCTGAAACCTGTAACTTATTACTAATTACACATTACTTATTACTGTATTTTATTTAATAAATACTATTCACTATATACTAATTTAGCTTGACATCAGGACTTGATTATATTACAATTTATTATGTTATTTTATAATAAAAGAATAGTGTTTTAAGGTGAATCGATTTTTATTTTATTTTTTAAAGATAAATTACCTATGAAATTATTAGGCAGGGAGGAACAAAGTGAAAACCTACAGTGCAAAAGCAGAAGATATTGACAGAAAATGGTATTTAATTGATGCAGAAGGAGAAATATTGGGGAGATTAGCTACTCAGATAGCTACAATATTAATAGGAAAGAATAAACCAACTTATACACCATCTATGGATTTAGGTGATTATGTAGTGATTATAAATGCTGAAAAGATAAAAGTAACCGGAAATAAACTCAAAGGGAAAATATACAGGTATCATACCTCTTATCCAGGAGGCTTAAAAAGCGTTATTCTGGAAACATTATTAAAGAAAAAACCGGAATTAGTGGTGAAAAAAGCAGTCCAAGGCATGATTCCTCATACAAAATTAGGTAGAGCAATGATTAAAAAATTAAAGATTTACAAGGGGAATGAACACCCCCATCAAGCTCAAAAATTAGAAAAAATTAACTAAGCAGGAAGAAGGAGGTTAAATACTTGTCACAAACAAAAAGTTATGGCACCGGGAGAAGAAAATCCTCAATTGCCAGAGTTTGGTTAGTCCCTGGCAAAGGTAGTATAAAAATTAATAAAAGAACACTAGATAATTATTTTGGACGAGAGTCCTTGTCGACCGTAGTAGAGAAACCTTTAGAATTGGTAAACAAAAAGAATGAATTAGATGTTTTTGCTAAAGTAGAAGGAGGGGGCATTACTGGCCAAGCAGGGGCGCTACAACATGGAATTGCTAGAGCTCTTCTGCAATATGATCCTACTTTACGCTCAATCTTAAAGAAAGAAGGTTTATTAACTCGGGATGCAAGGATGAAAGAAAGAAAAAAATATGGTCAAAAAGGCGCTCGGGCCAGATTCCAGTTTTCTAAGAGATAATTATTTTTACGCTATTGAAAAGAGAAAGGTTAGCCAGGTAGTAAGGCGCCTTTCTCTTTTTTTTTAGTTTTTTATCTGAAAATTATACAAACTTTATTCTTGGTTTAATTTAATTGCATAGGAATATCTTTTTCCGTAAACCCTAATTAGTATTTAGTATAAAGTGAATAGTATTTAGTAAATAAGATACATTAATGATGAATAATTTATAGGTTTTAAGTTACAAGTTGCCAGTTTATAGAAAACCAAAGTGCGTAGAGATTATATTATCATACTCGCTTGTAATAAACTGTATTTAAAGCTAACGACTAATATGTATTGTATTTTGTATTTTCCTTACACTTGTTACTCGCACCTATACGCTAAACGCTGTACGCTAGATTTATTCACTAACGGCTAATTTACCTTTTATAATTATTTCCCCTTTTTAAGGAAAGGAACAATGAAAAGAAATCCTCGATTAGATATTTATTTGGACAAGATAAAAAATAATTCTAATAACATTAAAGCCCTTTGTTTAAAACACGGGATCGGAGTAGTAGGAATAACTAAAGGATGTTGTGCTATTACAGAAGTAGGTCAAGCCATGATAGACGGGGGGATAAATATTTTAGGCGATTCTCGAATTGAGAATCTCAAAGGATTGAAAAAATCTGAACTTAAAGTAGAGACGATGTTAATAAGGATTCCTATGTTAAGCGAAGTGGATAGAGTTTTAGATTGGGCAGACATAAGTTTAAACTCAGAAATTTCGGTAATTAAATCATTATCACAGGAAGCTTTAAAGAGAAAAACTGTCCATAAAATAATTATGATGATAGATTTAGGGGACTTAAGGGAAGGAATTATGCCAGATGATGCTTTGCAAATGGTAAGCGAAATTAGAAGATTACCAGGAGTAAAATTAATAGGCATTGGTGCAAATTTTTGCTGTATCAGCGGAGTAATGCCTACTCGGAAAAACCTAACTAAACTGGTTGAATTAACAGAAGAAATTGAAAATAATTTTCATACAAATTTGGAAGTAATTTCAGGGGGCAGTACCAGTGTTTTAAAATTAGTTGAAGATGACATTATTCCTGATAGAATAAATCAGTTAAGGATAGGAGTAGGTATTCTGCTTGGCCAGGATGATGTAAGATTGCGTAATTTAGCAGGCACTTACCAGGATACTTTCATTTTAACTGCAGAAGTTATAGAAGTACAAGAGAAGCCGTCTTTACCCCAAGGGGAGATTGGTCGAGATGCTTTTGGGGAGATACCTGTTTTTCGGGATTTAGGAATAAGAAAAAGAGCCATTTTGGCAATAGGGAAGCAGGACATTTATCTCAATAGTTTAATTCCTTTGAAAGAAGGAATAAAAATAGTAAGTGCAAGTAGTGACCATTTAATTGTTGATATTACTGATTTTAAAGAAGAAGTAAAAGTTGGTGACGAAGTAAAATTTAGATTAAATTATCCCGCTTTACTTTCTGCCACCACTTCAAAATACGTAAAAAAATATTTCTATAAAAAGAAGGAGAAAAAATAATGGCTATAGACATGAAAGGAAAAAATTTAGTATCCATTAATGATTTGAGCAGGGAAGAGGTTACTCAGATACTAGAAACTGCTGAGATTATAAAATTGAGGCACTATTCTCATGAAGAGCAACCTCTTTTAAAGGGAAAGGTTTTGGGAATGATTTTCCAAAAACCTTCTTTAAGGACCAGGGTGTCCTTTGAAACAGGAATGATTCAATTAGGCGGGCAAGCAATTTATTTAGGTCCCGGTGATATAAAATTAGGAGAAAGAGAAGCAACGAAAGATATTGCACGAGTGTTATCTCGTTACGTAAGCGGAATTATGGCCCGAACTTTCAGTCATGAAATAATGTTAGAATTAGCCAAGTATTCATCAGTTCCGGTTATAAACGGATTATCTGAACTTTTGCATCCCTGTCAAGTTTTAGGTGATCTGTTAACTATTAAAGAAAAGAAGGGTAGGTTGTCTAATCTCAAATTAGTTTATATTGGTGATGGTAATAATGTGGCACATTCCTTATTGTTTGGTGCGGTTAAGGTAGGGATGGACATTGTTTTAGCCACCCCTCCTGGTTACGAGCCGAAGGAAGAGATTGTAAATCTGGCTAAAGAAGATGCTAAAAAAATAGGTAGTAGAATAGAAATTATCCACGATCCGAAAGAAGCTGTAGATGGAGCTGATGCTATCTATACAGATGTTTGGACTAGCATGGGATTTGAAAAAGAGAGTGAAGTTAGAAAAGATGCATTTAAGCCTTATCAAATAAATCAAGATTTAGTAAATAGAGCAAAAGATGATGTAATAGTATTACATTGCCTGCCGGCTCATCGTGGAGAAGAGATAACTGATGAAGCTGTAGATGGCCCTCATTCTGTAGTAATTGACCAGGCAGAAAATAGATTACATGCTCAAAAAGGCATCTTGGCTTTACTCTTATAAATATAATTCTATTAGTCGTTAGGGAATAAACCTAGCGTGGAGCATATAGCGTATAGTATATAGCGAAAAACGAAAAGCGCAAAACTTAAAGCCATAGCTCAAAATTTAAAATTTAAATACATTGTTTTATCTATTGATTTTCATCTTTCTTATCTCGCATGTTATATAGCAAAAATGAAAAGATAAAGAAGCAAAAATAGAACTTAAAATTTAATATTGAGAGAAAAAGTTTTGAGTTTTGAATTATGGTTTTTCGCTTTTCGTTTTAAGTTTTTAGCTGTATAATGATAACTTAAAAATTATATTTAATACTAACGACTAATTTAATTTGATTAACGAACAAAATAATTTTATAATTAACAAGAGGGAAAATATTTTATCTTTATAAAATTTTTCCTTAATTATGCTATATATTTTTAATAAGTAAAAAGAGGAGAATCAAGTGCCAATCTCTTTCAGCATTTTAGATGTTATAGACATATTAATCATTGCTTTTATTTCCTATCATATAATTCTCTTAATCAAAGATACTCCGGCAGTACAATTAATCAAAGGATTAGTTGTACTTTTTATTGTTTCTTTTATTGCTGATCAGCTTGGCCTCAGAACTATTAATTGGCTTCTAAAAGGAGCCATGGCCATGATGGTTGTAGCCCTACCCATAATATTTCAACCAGAAATAAGAAGAGGATTATTAAAGATGGGGAAAAGAGGATTTTTTATAAATACTTCTTTTTTACACAAGGAAGTTGATAAAAAGATTGAACAACTAATAAATGGATTAGTTATGGTAATGCCCATGCTTTCCAGTAAACACAAAGGAGCTTTGGTGGTTTTGGAGAGAGAAGTTGGTTTAAAGGATATTTTAGAGACCGGTATTATTTTAAATAGTGAATTTTCTCCTGAATTATTATATTCTATATTTATGCCCGACTCCCCTTTACACGATGGGGCTGTCATTATTAGAGGGAATAAGATAGCAGCGGCGAATTGTATTTTACCGTTAAGCGAGAGAATGGACATTAGTAAATCTTTGGGTACACGACATAGAGCAGCTTTAGGGTTAAGCGAACAAACAGACGCTTTAATAATTATAGTATCAGAAGAGACAGGAAATATTTCCATTGCCTTAGATGGAAAGATTACCCGACCCATGGAACCCCAGGGGTTGAAAAAGATGCTAACCCATTTATACCAACCTAAGACAATCTCTGAATTTGGTTTCTGGCCGACAGAGGATAATAAAAAATGAAAGAATTAAAAAATTGGTTTTTAAAAAATATAGATATCAAATTAATCTCTTTATTTTTAGCGATTATTCTATGGTTGTATATAGCAGGTGGGGAGAACCCCACAGTAGAGAATTTTATCGATGTACCTCTTGCTCAAACTAACCTCGGCGAAGGCTTGGCGATAAAAGAGTTTCCCACAAATGTAAGTGTAGGAATTAAAGGGCCCAAAAATATAATAAATAACCTTTCTTCTCATCAAATAAACGGAATAGTAAATTTCTCTGAAATTAGCAAAGAAGGCTTATATAAATTAAAGATAGAAGTTGCTCCACCCAAGAAAACACAGATCACTAGAATTATTCCTTCAGAAATAAAAATTGAAATTGAAAAAGTTTTAAATAAAGAGGTTGAAGTTGAATATAGTTTAATAGGGATTCCCGAAAAAGGATATTCTTTAACTGACGAACCCCAATTTAATCCTTCCAGGGTTAAGATAATTGGTGCTCAGAGTGTATTAGAAAATATAAAACAGATAATTTGCACTATTGATATTTCCGGATTAAAGGAAAATCTGAGCAGAAAAATAAAAGTAAAAGCAGTTGATGTAAACGGAAATGAAATTAAAGGAGTAAAGATTGAACCGGATATAGTAGAAGTATTAATTTCTTTAAATCGTGGATATCCCGAAAAGCAATTATCAGTAAAACCAAAAATAATCGGGAAACCGGCTCCTGGTTATTATATTTCTGAAATATTATCTAGTCCCAATGAAATAAACATTTTTGGTAATTACTCTAAAATAAGTAATATTGAATTTTTAGAGACTATTCCCATCGATGTAAACGGAATTACAAAGACTCTATCAGTGAAAGTCCCACCTGCCTTAGAAGAAGGGTTAAATATAGTGGGGGATGAGGTTGAGCTAATAGAGGTAACCATACAAGTTAAGGAAGCCATAATCCAGAAAATCCTAAAAAATATTTCAGTAGTACCTCAGAATTTATCTCCCTTTGTATCTTGTGAAATAGAACCAGAGGTAGTTGACATAACTGTTGAGGGAAAAAATATTCTAATTAATAAATTAGAAGCAGAAGACCTAAAGGCTTTTGTGAAATTTACGGATAATTTTAAGGTAGAGCAGAAGGTAAAAGTTCAAGTAGATCTTCCCGAAGGAATTTCTTTAATTAAAGCTGAACCAGAAGAAGTAACGGTGTTGATTAATAAATAAGTATATAGTAATTAAATTAACCAATTAATCTATTTACCAATTGTTCAATTAAAGATATAAGTTGCAGGTTGCAAGTTACGAGTCCCAAGTTTGAAAAAAAAGTAGGGGCGTATTGCATACGCCTATAAAAAAATGACAAAACCATAGAGAGTATAAAAATTTACAACAGATTTGTGGAAACAACATAAAACACAATAAACTGTAAAAAGTAGACCGTTAATCGAAAACTTGCACCTGATACTAACGACTAAATCAATTGGTGAATCGGTAAATTGGAAAATTGGTGAATCGGTAGTTTTGAATTTTGAATTATGGTTTTTCGCTTTTCGTTTTAAGTTTTTAGCTGTATAATAATTATTGAAAACTTATATTTAAAATCAATGAATAAATAATTGGTAAATCGGGCAATTGGTTAATTGGTCAATTAATGAAAGGGTAATTTATGAAAAAATTATTTGGAACTGATGGGATAAGAGGGATTGCAAATAGAGAGCCTATAACTGCTGAGGTGGCTTTTCATATAGGAAGAACCGGAGCATATTTATTCAAAGATAAAGTCGATCCTAAGATAATAATCGGAAAGGATACACGAATTTCGGGGGACATGTTGGAAGCTGCTTTAATAGCAGGAATATGTTCAGCAGGTGTAGATGTCTTAAGAGTTGGAATAGTACCCACCCCCGTAGTGGCTTACCTAACCAGAGCTTGCCATGCCAATTGCGGTATAGTTATTTCTGCTTCTCATAATCCCTTCGATCACAATGGCGTTAAATATATTAGAGGGGATGGTTTTAAGTTTTCTGATTTAGAAGAAGAAGAGATAGAGAGAATTTATTTTGAAAATCATTCAAAGGATGAATGGCCTACTAAGAAAAATATTGGCAGGGTAAAAGAATCAGCTGGAGCGATAGAAAGATATATTGATTACATTAAAAATACCCTTCCTCCAAAATTTACACTTAAGAAATATAAAATCGTTTTAGATTGTGCCAATGGTGCTTCTTTTATGATTGTCCCCCGTGTTTTTGCAAAATTAGGAGCTGAGATGTTTACTATAAATGATAAACCCAACGGCATTAATATAAATTTTAATTGTGGCTCGGTGCATCCTACTTCTTTAAGAAAAGAAGTTTTAAGGCAAAAAGCAGATTTAGGTTTTTCTTATGATGGCGATGCAGATAGGGTTATCGCCGTAGATGAAAAGGGAAACATTGTAGATGGAGATCAAATAATGGCAATTTGTGCTTTAAATCTTATTAAGAAAGCCCAGTTGCCTAATAAAACAGTAGTAACTACCTTAATGAGTAATATTGGCTTTGATAGGGCTATAGAAAAAGCAGGAGGAAAAGTTATTAGAACCAATATCGGTGATCGTTATGTATTGGAAATGATGAAGAAAGTTAAGACAATATTGGGAGGAGAACAATCAGGCCATATTATTTTTTCGCAATATAGTACTACCGGGGATGGATTGTTAACTTCTCTACAACTTATGAAGGTTCTTCGGGAAGAAGAAAAATCCCTATCTAATCTTGCCTCAGTAATGGAAAAATATCCTCAGATTATTTTAAATTATGAGATTAAAGATAAAGAACGGTTCTTTAAGAATCTCTGCATAAAAAAATTTATTGAAGAAAGAAAAAAGGAACTTGACGGGAAAGGCAGAATTTTTGTTCGAGCTTCTGGTACTGAACCATTAATTAGAATATTATTAGAAGGGGAAGATAAAAATAAATTAGAGAAAATTTCTCAGGATTTAAGAGAGGTGATTGAAAAGGAAGATATTTAAATAGTGAATATTCGCTAGTGAATAGTATTTAGCAATAAAACGAAAAACGAAAAGCGCAAAACGTGAAGCCATAGCTCAAAATTTAAAATTGAGAGAAAATGTTTTGAGTTCCGAATTATAATTTATTGCTTTTAGCTCTAAGTTATAGTTTAATTAAGACAAACATCTTGCTAATCCAAAACTATATGCTAAACGCTACCCGCTATATACTAAAGACTAGATAAATCGGAAGACCGGTGGACTGGTAGACTGGGTGACTGGCAGACTGGAAGATTAAAAGGAGGTGATAAAAGAAATATAAATTTAGAAAATTAAATACAAGCGCCAGAACTTACTCAATCTGAAAGGTTAAGTGTCTTTGATAAGGTAAGTTGACGAGGAAGGAGTTTATCGAAAATTCGGCGGATGCTCCTGGGTTAGTCAGATCTTTAGAAAACCTACAAAACTTGCGAGTAATTGCAAGTACAAAAAGGTTTTTATGACCAAATGGATCCATTCTTGCATATTCTAAAAAAAGTTTTTCTATTCTAGCACAAATAGTTATTTTAAAAGATAAAGCAAAGCTAAAAGTTCGAATTATAAAACTAAAACTCAAAAATTAGAATTATGAAAAAAGTTTTAAATTATGAATTATAATTTTTAGTTTTTCGCTTTAAACCTTAAGTTTTATCAATAATGTAATACAATTGCTTGAAAAAGTTCTTAGATATTAAGGTATTTATTGTAGAAGTAGAAATAATGGAGAACCCTATTATCTTTCTTAATGGATTGGTAATAGGGTATTTTTTTTAAAAAAACAAATATTAAAATTAAGAAAGGATTAAAAAATGTGTGGAATAATTGGATATATTGGTTCAAAAGAAGCAGTACAAGTTTTAATGTCTGGATTAAAAAAATTAGAGTACAGAGGATACGATTCTGCAGGTATTGCTGTATTTAAAGATAATAAAATTAGAATAGTAAAATGTAAAGGGAAGGTAGTTAAATTAGAAAATATATTAGAAAAAGGTGTCCCAGAAGGCAATATAGGATTAGGACATACCAGGTGGGCTACCCACGGAAAACCCAATAACTTAAATGCCCATCCGCATAATGGATGCAACTCAGAGGTAGTGGTAGTACATAACGGTATTATAGAGAACTATATGCCATTAAGAGAGAGATTAATTTCAGAAGGGCACATTTTTGTATCTGAAACAGATACCGAAGTTCTCCCTCATTTAATAGAAAGTAATTATCAGAATGATTTAACTTTGGCAGTGAAAGAATCTATAAAAGAAATTGAAGGGTCTTACGCTATCGGAGTCATTTCTACTCGTGATCCAGGGAAAATTGTCGCTTCACGTTGCGGGAGCCCTTTGATTATCGGAGTAGGAGAAGGAGAGATGTTTTTAGCTTCTGATATCCCCGCCTTACTTAGTTACACCAATAGAGTAATCTTTTTGGAGGAAAGAGAGATTGCTACTATAACTAAAGATGGAGTAGAGATAATCAATTCCGAAGGAAAAATTTTACATAAAGAAGTGGTAAATATTGATTGGGATGAAGAAATGACAGAAAAGAGCGGTTATAAACATTTTATGTTAAAAGAAATTTTCCAAGAAACCATGGTTATTCGTAATAATTTAGAAGGTAGAATTAATTTGTCTACAAAAACATTGGAACTTAACGACCTATCTCTTCCTTCAGATAAGATTAAAGAAATAGAAAGGATATCTATTTTAGCTTGTGGATCTTCTTATTATACAGCTTTAGCAGGTAAATATATTTTGGAGGAGTTAACCGGTATTCCGGTAGAAGTGGATTATAGTTCAGAATTCAGATACAGAAAAATATTACTGGGCAAAAAAGATTTAACCATTCTGATATCCCAATCAGGAGAAACTGCAGATACCATAGCTGCTTTAAGAGCTTGCCGGGAAGCTGGTTCTTACATATTGGCTCTTACCAATGTAAGGGGAAGTACCATCAGTCGAGAAGCAGATAGTGTAATGTATATTAAAGCGGGTCCGGAAATAGGGGTGGCTACCACAAAAGCTTTTATTGGTCAATTAATGTGCCTTTATATGCTATCTCTCTATTTTACTCAAGTTAGGGAGACTCTTAATTCGTCGGAGATTAATAAAATAATTTCCGAATTAATAAAGATTCCCCAAATGGTCGAGATTATTTTACTTAAAGACCCAGAGATTGTTAAATTAAGTGAAGAATTTTATAAATTTCATAATTTTCTTTACCTGGGGCGAGGAATTAATTACCCCATTGCTTTGGAGGGGGCTTTAAAGCTAAAGGAGATTTCTTATATCCACGCCGAAGGTTATCCAGCAGGAGAGATGAAACACGGGCCCATTGCTCTTCTAGATAAGACTTTCCCGGTAGTGGTAATCGTACCACGGGATAAGGTTTATATCAAAGTGATTAATAATATAAAAGAAGTTAAAGCTCGAGACACCCAGGTATTAGCCATTGCTACAGAAGGTGATAAAGAAATTATCAATATAGTAGATAAAGTATTTTATATCCCTAAAACTTCGGATATACTATATCCTATCCTATCGGTTATACCTTTACAATTATTTGCGTATCACGTTGCTAACATGTTGGGATGCGATGTAGATAAACCGAGAAATTTAGCTAAAAGTGTTACTGTGGAATAAAAGAACACGTATTTTCTTAATAAAAAATCTATTTTGTAAAATTAAAAAAGAAAGAGTATAATTGTAAAAACGTATTGAAAAATACTTTGAGGAGGAAGAGATAAATGAAAAAAATGACCAAAGAAATGATTTTAAATAAGGCTAAAGAGCTAAATATAAAATTTATAAGATTGAGATTTACAGATATTTTGGGAATGCCCAAGAATGTAGAAATCCCGGTAAGAGAACTGGAAAAAGCCCTTAATGGAGAGATTATGTTCGATGGTTCTTCTATCCAGGGTTTTGTACGGATTGAAGAATCAGATATGTTTTTAAAACCAGATTATTCCACCTTTACCGTAAATCCCTGGGAAGAAGAAAAAGATGTAGCCCGAATTACCTGTGATGTTTATAATCCTGATGGTTCGTCTTTTGATGGTTGTCCCAGGAATAATTTAAAGAAAGTGCTAAAAGAAATAGAAGATATGGGATATTCTACCAATCTTGGACCAGAAGTAGAATTCTTTTTATTTTATAGAGATCAAGAAGGGGAGGCGACCACTAAGACTCATGATCGAGGAGGATATTTCGACCTTTTACCGGTTGATTTAGGTGAAGAAGCGAGAAGAGATATGGTAATCGCTTTAGAAAAATTAGATTTTGAGATTGAAGCCTCACATCATGAAGTTGCTCCCGGTCAACATGAGATTGATTTTAGGTATTGTGATGCTCTCACTGCCGCCGATAGAATAATGACTTTAAAATTGACGGGTAAGACCATTGCTCTTAAACATAATTTACATGTTACCTTTATGCCTAAGCCTGTTTTCGTGATAAATGGTTCTGGTATGCACACCCATATTTCACTATTTAAAAATGGTAAGAATATTTTTTACAATCCTAATGGGAAGTATCAATTGAGTAAAGAAGCCTTATATTTTATCGGTGGCTTATTAAGACATGCCAAAGGTTTTACCGCTATTACCAATCCTTTGGTAAATTCTTATAAGAGGTTAACTCCAGGATTACTTGGGCAACAGCATATTCTTTGGTGTGAGTAATGCTAATAAAATATTTGCTAACTCCTTTTGCTGAAACGATATTTTTTAATTTTCCAGATGTGTCTATGACAGGTTGTCCTAATTCATTATTTTTTATCTCAATCTCTTTCCAGTTAGCTTCTCTTAATCCTAATCCCAATGCTTTTAATAGTGCTTCTTTGGCAGCAAATTTTCCTGCATAAGATTGATATTTATTACCCTTCTTTTTTTCACAATATTCTCTCTCCAAGGAGGTAAATATCCTGAAAATAAAATTATTTCCCCACTTCTTAATTATTTTTTCTATTCTTTCTATTTTAACTAAATCTATTCCACAACCTATAATCAATAATATTATTCCTTATTTCTTACTATTCTTTTAGTTGTAAACGAATAGGTATTTTTAAAACTCACTGTAATAAAAATTACCCTCTTTTATCTTTCCTTTTAGCCATTTTAATAAATATTTTTTAACTATATTTCTGCTAAGGGGTATTAAAAAAATAAAACCTAATATATCTGTAACAAAACCGGGAGTAAGAAGCAATATCCCTCCAGCCAGGATAATTGCTCCCTGAATTAAGCTGTCCCCTGGCATAATTCCCTCATTTAAATCATTCTGAATCTTCCTTAAAATCATAAAACCTTGACTTTTTACCAGGTATGCTCCAATTATCCCGGTTAAGATGATTATGCCAATTGTGGTTAGACTCCCTATCTTCTTCCCCACTTCAATTAGAATATATAGTTCTGTAACCGGAACTATTACAAATAATATTAATAGTTTAGTAAAAAACATCATCTGCTCCCATTCATAATTAAGGTAATTTTAGTAAAATATCCTTAAATTAGTCGTTAGTTTTAAGTACCATTTTTCAATTTTTAGTATATAGCTAAAAATTTAAAACTAAAAGCGAAAAACCATAATTCAAAACTTAAAACTTTTTCTCTCAATACTAAATTTTAAGTGTCATTTTTTATTTTTTCATCTTTT
>Ga0255384_10009_pt1 | contig 35672 bp, 31 predicted proteins | sample ANMaggSeSYBR01F7_FD_182106 | JGI IMG/M metagenome (GOLD analysis project Ga0255384, IMG submission 182106) | Sediment cell enrichment communities from methane seep in Santa Monica Basin, California, United Staets - ANME aggregate JGI... | ecosystem: Environmental > Aquatic > Marine > Cold seeps >... | reverse complement strand
TTAACTGATCCATTAAATTAAATTGGTGAATTGGAGAATTGGGAAATTGGAGAATTATTTTATTGGAGAATTAATCTATGGAAACATTAGTACAGAAATTATGTGTTTGGATGGAAGGTAAAATAATTGAAGCAAAGGCTAAAGGTATAGTATTTGGATTAAGCGGAGGATTAGATTCTGCTGTAGTAGCAGCCTTGAGCATAAGAATATTTCCCCAAAATACCTTAGCCATAATTATCCCTTGCCATAGTCTTCAAGCCGATATTAATGATGCCTTAGACTTTATTGATAAATTTAATATTCCTTACAAAATAATTGATGTATCAAAAGTATATGATTCGTTCATTGATCTGTTAAATGATAAAGAGAAAGAAAGAAGCTTCAAATTAGCGGAAGCAAACATAAAACCCCGATTAAGAATGACTACTTTGTACTATTTTGCCAATAAGTTAAATTATTTAGTAGTAGGAACCGGGAACAAAAGTGAGTTAATGATAGGATATTTTACTAAATATGGTGATGGCGGAGCAGATATTTTACCTTTAGGTAATTTATTAAAGAGTCAGGTTAGAGAATTAGCAGAATATTTAGGTATTCCCAAAAAAATTATAAAAAAACCTCCTTCTGCAGGCCTCTGGGAAGGTCAAACCGATGAAAAAGAAATTGGTATAAGTTATGAGCAATTAGATAAGTATTTAAAGACAGAAAAATTAAACAATAAAATAATAGAAAAAAAGATTCAAGACAAAATAACTAAAAGTGCGCATAAACGAATTATTCCTGCAAAACCTCCCTTTTAAATAAACACATTTCATATTTTTTATTTTATAATTACAATATTTCTCCCTACATCTTCATCGCTTAATAGTAACTATCAAAAACCAACGATTAATTGAGGCCCGAAATAGACAGGCTGACCTGTTCTCCGTTTTCGCAGGGACAGGTTTTGCGAAAACGGGGAACGCCTGCCCTATTGGGTGGGTGGTTTTAAGTTTTTTATCTCTTGTATTTTGAGTTTTCTTAACTAAATACTGAATACTAACGACTAACGACTAATTAGATTTATTGAATCTGCTCTTTTAATATGCTAAAATTATTAAAAATTATATACAATTAAAGTTTTAATAATTTTATATTCAAGGAGAAATAAAATATGTCTGGACATTCGAAGTGGAGTACCATCAAAAGAAAAAAAGGCAAAGCGGACGCACAAAGGGGAAAACTATTTACCAAAATAATTCGAGTGATAACTGTTGCTGCACGTTCAGGGGGAGGAGATCCCGAGACTAACGTAAAATTAAAAACTGCAATTCAATTGGCGAAAGAAAATAATATGCCTAACGAAAATATTGAAAGAGCTATTAAACGAGGAGCTGGTGGAGCCGATGGAGTTTTTTATGAAGAGCTATTATACGAAGGTTATGGACCGGGAGGGGTCGCAGTTTTAATAGAGGTTTTAACTGATAACAGAAATAGAACAGCTCCAGAGCTTAGAAAAATATTTTCTAAGAATGGTGGTAATTTAGGTGAAAGCGGTTGTGTTGCCTGGATGTTTGACAAAAGAGGATATTTTATCTTCGAAAAAGGGAAAGTTAGTGAAGACACTATTGTAGATTTAGCACTTGAAGCAGAAGCAGAAGATGTAAAAAGTGATAATGAAAATATTGAAGTTATCACTCCACCTGAAGATTACCAGAAGTTTAGCAATTTAATAAAAGAACAAAATATTGATTGTTTGCTTAGCGAAGTTACTTTAATTCCAAAAACTACTGTAGGTTTGGAAGGTAAAAAAGCAACACAAATGCTAAATTTAATGGAACAGTTGGAAGACCATGATGACGTGCAAAAAGTTTATGGTAATTTCAATATTGCTGATGAAATTATGGAAGAAATATCAGCCAGTAAGGATAATTCGTGATTATTTTAGGTATCGATCCCGGGCTCGCTAATGCCGGCTATGGTTTAATTCGGTATGAGAAAAAGAAAATTGAATTAATTGATTACGGATGCATATTAACTTACAAGAAAGATACTTTTAGTTTTAGAATAAAAAAAATACATTATAAGATAAAAGAACTTATAGAAAAACATAATCCTTATGAAGTCGCCATTGAGGAAATATTTTTTAATAAGAATGTTCGAAGTGCACTTACAGTCAGTAAGGTTCATGGCATAATTGCTATAACCGTTGCTCTAATAGGACTGCAACTTTATGAATATACTCCATTACAGATCAAGCAAGCTACTGTGGGAAATGGGAGAGCGGAAAAACATCAAGTTCAATCTATGGTTAAAATCCTGCTCAATTTATCTGAAATTCCTCAGCCGGACCATGCTGCAGATGCTTTAGCAGTGGCAATTTGCCATATACATACTAAATATTAAATAAGTATCGAGTATCGCGTTAAGAGGGTAGAAACCTGAAATCAGGAATCGAATTTGTTTATCGTATCTCGTGCGTTAGCGTACAGCGTTTAGCGTAGAGCGTTTAGTTAGGAAAAGAAGAACAAAATACAAAAACTGAAATAAATAATAACATATAGCGTAGGGTTAAGAAAAAAGAAGGCAAAGACGAAATACAAAAGCCAGAAAAAATTAGTATCGCATATAACGTAGAGGATTCAGTGATGAGTAATATGTAATGAGTAATAAGTTATAGGTTGCAAGTTACAAGTTTAGAAAAAGAGGGAAGGATTCGATAAATCGAACCCATTAGAAAAAAATTAATAAAATAACTTGGGGCGGACGAATCCGTTCTTTACATAGAAAATAATATATTATCCGAAAGGTTTTGAATTTTGAATTATGGTTTTTCGCTTTTAGCTTTAAATTTTTAGCTTAAAATCTCATTTGGAGGTTTAAATTTGATATCTTTTTTAGAAGGAATAGTTGATACAGTTGGTGTGAATTATCTTGTATTAAATACAAACGGCATAGGGTATCAAATTAATATCCCTGCTTATAATAATCTTTCCTTGAAAATCGGCGATAAGACTAAAATTTATACGTATTTATATTTAAGAGAAGATAAAATAATGCTTTATGGATTTTTAACCAAAGAAGAAGATAATTTCTTTGAATTGCTGATTAGCACACCGGGAGTTGGTCCGAAGGTAGGTTTAAATATTTTATCCAAAATGACTCCTGATGATTTTGGTAAAGCAATTCTCCAAGAAGATTTAGATTCAATTACAGCGATAGTAGGTATCGGGAATAAGTTAGCAAAAAAGATTGTATTAGAATTAAAAGAAAAAATAAGCAAGATCACCTTCCTGGAAGCAGGCGTAGAAAAAACTTTTAAATCTGAGAATATAAGCGATGCCATAGATGCTCTTAAAGTGTTAGGCTATACTTATAAAAAAGCAAAATCTGCAGTAGAAAAAACTCAAGAAAAATTTAAAGGGGAATTAACCGCAGAAGAATTAGTTCGAGAATCTCTGAAGATTATAGGATAATTATTAATTTTTATTTATTGAAAGTTTCTAATAATTGTAATTATTTATTTTAAAAATGTTTTATTTTAATACGTAGCAATGGAGTAATAGATGGAATTTAAAGAAAAAGCTATTGATTTAGGATTAAGGAAAGAAGAACCGGATTTAGATATAAACTTAAGGCCTAAATTTTTTAAAGAATTCATTGGACAAGAAAATATTAGAAAAAATTTTAATATATATATAAGTGCTGCCCGAAAAAGAGGAGAGCCCATTGATCACATTCTCTTATACGGTCCCCCCGGTTTAGGAAAAACTACCTTAGCTTATATAATATCTAATGAGATGGGAGTTAATATCAAGATGACTTCCGGCCCGGTTATTGAAAGGGCAGGTGATTTAGCAGCTATAATTACTAATTTGCAGGAAAATGATGTTTTATTTATTGATGAAATTCACCGGTTAAATCGAGCAGTAGAAGAAATACTATATCCCGCTATGGAAGATTATGAATTAGATATTCTGATCGGTAAAGGTCCAAGTGCTCGTTCTATACGTATAAGTTTACCAAAATTTACTCTTATTGGGGCTACAACTCGTACAGGGTTAATTACCTCACCCCTAAGAAGCCGCTTTGGAGTTATAACTCGAGTTGGTTATTATCAGGAAAATGAGCTTGAAGAGATAGTAATAAGATCTTCTAAAATATTAAAAGTTAAAATAACCGAAGAAGCAGCAAAAAAGATTTCTCTAAGGTCAAGGGGCACCCCTCGTATTGCCAATAGACTTTTAAGAAGACTTCGTGATTATGCTCAAATAAAAGGCGAAGGAGTTATTAACCAAGAAATCGCTGATTATGGTTTAAAAATGATGGAGATTGATGATTTTGGTTTGTGTGGCATAGACAAAAAATTGTTACTTACTATAGTAGAAAAATTTTCTGGCGGTCCAGTGGGTCTGCAAACATTAGCTGCCTCTATCAGCGAAGATACGGACACTATTTGTGACGTTTATGAACCGTATCTTTTGCAAAAGGGCTTTCTTCATCGAACTCCCAAGGGAAGAGTAGCCACAGACTTAACCTATAAATATTTTAGTAAAAAAAGGGATGTTCAGAGGGAATTGTTATAGAAAAAATTAACCTATAGCAAAACTAGCATAGAGCGTACAGCGGATAGCGTGTAGCATCACAGCGTTGCCGTGATAAAGAAAGAAAAAGAAAAGAAAATACATAGGAAATAATATAAAAAGTATCTCGGTTATCATAGTACTACGTGCTATAGTATGAATGAAATAGGAACGAAGAATTAAAAAGAGGAGATAAGTAGATTGGTAAAGTTAAACATAGGAAAAGTTAATAAATTTTTTTTATTTTTAGGAGTATTATGTATTTTTTCACTACTTATATTCACTAATAGTATATTAGCAGCAGAAAAACAGCCAATACTTCGAGTGGGTATATTCTTAAATCAAACTGAAATCAATATAAGCGGAGACGGCCCTTTTAAAATTTATAATTTAAAATCAAATAATCTTATAAGTGAAGAACACGATAAGATAGTCAAATTATTACCTCATGATAAGGGAATAGAGATATTAAAAAAGGGTGTTTACTCTGGTCCCATAAAGATTATTCCGGTAGGGGATGCCAAGGTTATAGTTATATTTAATGGACAAAAGTATCGCTATCGAGGAAATATTGAAATAAACATTGATAAAGAGCATAAAAAATTGAATGTCATCAATATTATTGGTATTGAGGAATATCTTTATGGAGTTCTAAAGAAAGAAATTTCTCCACGCTGGCCCGCAGAAGCTTTAAAGGCTCAAGCGGTTGCAGCCAGAACTTTCGCGATCTTTAATATAAATAAATACATTGATAAAGGTTACAATATTTGTGCTTCTACCAACAGCCAGGCTTATGGAGGAATAAACCACGAAGACCCTTTAACTAATAAAGCTGTTGATGAAACTCGAGGAATGATTATAACCTACAAAGGTAAACCCATTAACGCAGTCTACCATTCTGATAGCGGAGGATATACTGAGGATAGTGAGAATGTTTGGGGAAGCTTTTTGCCTTATTTAAGAAGTGTAGAATCAAAATTCGAAGAAAAAGTTTCTCCTCCGCATCACACCTGGTCTTTCTCTATAAACGAAAAGGATTTAACAAAAAAACTACAAAAGCAAGGTTATAAGATAAATTCAGTTGTTTCTATTGAACCAAATAAAAGAAGTGAAACCGGTAGAATAAGTGAATTAGCTTTTATTGTTGATAATAATAAAGTTATTAATATGAAAACAAATGATTTTAGAAGTTTAATAGGGGCAGATTTGATCAGGAGTACACTTATTAATATCGAAGTACTAGGGAAAGAATCAAGAATTACGGAAGAGACAGAAGATAAAAAGGAAATTGAAGACAAAGAAGAGCAAAAAGAATCCATAAAGGAAATTTTGGAACAAAAGAAAGACTGGACTATTAAAGAATTACTCGAATTGATGAAGAAAAATAAAGAAGAAAGAGAAGAGGAAAAAGAGGAGGAAGTGCTTAAAGTAGAAATCGTGAAATCAAATATTCCTTTTACCTTTATTATTTCTGGTTCAGGGAATGGGCATGGGGTTGGAATGTCCCAATGGGGCGCATATGGTATGGCACTTCAAGGATCTAGATATCAAGATATTTTAAAATATTATTACCAGGGAATAAATATTATAAAAAAATACTAAAAATAAACAGATGAGTGTAAAATGAAATTAGAAGAATTTGATTATTACCTTCCTTCGGGTTTTATTGCCCAAAAGCCGATTAAGCCAAGAGATCATAGCCGTTTAATGGTGTTGAATCGCTCTGGGGAAAAAATCCAACACAAAATTTTTAAAGACATTAAAAATTATCTTAAAAAAGACGATCTTTTAGTTTTAAATAATACTAAAGTTTTGCCAGCAAGGTTATATGGCTTTAAAGAGAAAACTAAAGGAAAAGTGGAAGTTTTACTTCTTAAATTTATAGAGGGTAAATGTTGGGAAGTTTTGGTAAGGCCGGGAAAGATTGTTCATTCAGGCACTAAGATAATTTTTGGACCTGAATTAGAGGGGATAATAAAAGATAAAAATGAAGAAAAAGGTAGTTATCTTATCCACTTTAACTGTAAGGGTAATTTTAAAGAAATCTTAAATAAAATAGGACAAATGCCTACCCCGCCTTACATTAAAGAAGAATTAAAAACGGGAAATGACTATCAAACGGTTTATGCTGTTCATGATGGCTCAATCGCTGCTCCTACTGCCGGACTTCATTTTACTAAACCTTTATTAAAAGAACTTACCCAAAAAGGAATTGAAATAATTTATTTAACTTTACACGTGGGCCGAGGAACTTTTGAACCTATAAGAGTTTCAAAAGTAGAAGAACATAAAATGGATTCGGAGTTCTATTCTATTTCCTCTGAGGTTGCTAAAAAAATTAACCAAGCTCATGCCGAAAAAAGGCGGATTATTTCAGTAGGGACTACTACAACCCGTACCCTGGAATCTGCTTTTAATTTTGATCAAGATGGAATTGTAAGCGGCAGTAATTGGAGCAATATATTTATCTATCCCGAATATAAATTTAAGGTAGTGGATGTATTAGTTACTAATTTTCATCTTCCCCAATCGACCCCCTTAATGCTTGCTGCTGCCTTTATTGGAAAGGATTTTCTCTTCAGGGCATACCAAGAGGCGATAAGAGAAAAATATAGATTTTACAGTTTTGGAGACGCGATGATTGTTATATAGTCATTAACAAAGAGAAAGCATAGAGAATAAATGCAAGCACATATTGGTATGAAGCGTTAAGCGTATAGTATATATAGCGAAAAACGAAAAGCGCAAAACGCAAAGCCATAACTTAAAATTCAAAATAAAAGACAAAATCGACTTGGAGATCGAAAAACTAAGCACATAATAAGTAATGTGTAACAAACTATAAGTAAATAAATAGAATTCAGAAGCCAGATGTAGGGACAAACCTTGGTGTAGCCAGGCAGATAAACATTTCGTTTATCAACTATACGCTAAAGAGGTTTTGAGTTTTGAATTATGGTTTTTCGCTTTTCGCTTTAAATTTTTAGTTTATTACAAACTGGTATATATACTAAAAAAATAAATAAATTATCAATTGATTAAAATGTAAATTAAGAGGTTATACATATTTGGCAATTAAATTTGAATTGATAAAAGAATCTAAAAGAACCAAGTCAAGGTTGGGAAAGTTATATACTTCTCATGGAATAATTGACACGCCGGTATTTATGCCAGTAGGAACCCAGGCTACAGTTAAAGCTATGACCCCTCGAGAATTAGAGAGATTGGGTATACAGATTATTTTATGTAATTCTTATCATCTATATTTAAGACCCGGGTATAATTTAATTGCTCAAGTTGGTGATTTGCATAAATTTATGGGCTGGAAAGGGGCTATATTAACCGATAGTGGAGGTTTTCAGATTTTCAGTTTAGGAAAACTCAATAAGATAAGCGATGAAGGGGTATTTTTCAATTCTCATATTGATGGATCTAAACATTTTATAAATCCCGAAAAAGCAATGGAGATTCAAATGGCTTTAGGCTCTGATATTGCTATGGCTTTTGACGAATGTGCTCCTTATCCTTCTGGCAAATATCAGGTAGAAGTTGCCGCACAAAGAACTTTCCAATGGGCTAAGAGATGCAAAGAAACGCATCATAGTTCCAGCCAAAGCTTATTTGGAATTGTTCAGGGAGGTGCCTTTAAAGATCTAAGAATTGAAAATGCTAATAAGTTAGTAGAATTAGATTTTCCCGGATATGCAATAGGGGGGTTAAGTGTAGGTGAACCAAAGTCGCTAATGTATGAAATTTTAAATTGTACAATTCCTTGTTTGCCGCACAATAAACCCCGATATCTAATGGGAGTGGGAGCACCTCAGAGTATCTTAGAAGGGGTCATAAGAGGGATTGATATGTTCGATTGTGTTCTGCCTACCAGAAACGCCAGAAATGGTTCGTTACTTACTTCATCCGGTAAGTTGTCTATAACTAACGCTAAATATAAGGATGACATTACACCCTTGGACAATAAATGTCAGTGTTATACTTGCCGAAATTTTACCAGAGCCTATCTTCGTCATTTATATATGTCCAATGAAATACTTGCTTCAATTTTAGGAACTATCCACAATCTTTATTTCATGTCTTCTTTAATGAAAAATATAAGATTAGCTTTATTAGAAGATAGATTATTAGAGCTTAAGGAAGAATTTCTTGCTAATTTTTTAAGCTAGCTATTAAAAGTACGAAAAATAATTTGCTAAATAAAATTAAATTATGTATAATTTAAAAGGTATTTTTTAAAAATAAAAAAAACGAAAGGATTGATTTAAAAAATGGAAGCTCTTCAACAATTTTTACCTTTGATTATTATATTTGGTATATTTTATTTTATCCTTATCCGCCCTCAACAACAAAAACAAAAAAAGCATAAGTCGATGTTAGCTAGTGTGCAAAAAGGCGATAAGGTCATTACTATCGGCGGTATTTATGGAATAATCAAAGATATTAAAGGCGAAACTTTAACTTTAGAGATTGCCAAAGATGTAGTTGTAAACACTACACGTAATGCTATCGGAGTTAAAAGGGAAAAATAATACCGCAAGTATTTTTTAAAAAGGAAAGAATATATATATAGAAATAAAAATAACAATGATAATTTAAAGGCAGGTATTTATTTTATACCTGCCTTTAAATTTTAATATATTAATCGAAGAAGTATTTTTCTTAAGTACTCTCGTTGACAAAGAAAATACTATAATATTATAATGATAAAGTTAAAGAATTTTATATTGATATATAATAAAAAATATAAAAGGTAAGAAAAATTAGAAAGAGAGGATTTTTATATGAATTGGACCAAAACCTTAAGATTGGCCAGCGTTTTTATTGTAATTTTTATTGCAATTATTTTATCATTTCCTCTAAACGAGAAGATTAATTTAGGGTTAGATTTACAAGGAGGTTCTCACGTTATCTTGGAGTGTGTAGATACCCCTAATGCTCCAGTAGACAATGATGCGGTAAACAGAGTATTAGAAATAATAAGAAACCGTATTGACCAATTAGGAGTTTCAGAACCGGTAATTCAGAGACAAGGCGCAACCCGCATCTTAGTTCAGTTACCTGGTGTGGAAGATCCGGAAGCAGCTGTAGATTTAATAGGTAAGACTGCACTCCTGGAATTTAAAAACGAGGAGGGAGAAACCCAACTAACAGGTGCCCATTTAATAGATGCCAAATCATCTTTTGACCAATTTAGTCGATCTATTGTCTTAATTGAATTTGACAAAATTGGAGCTAAAGAATTCGGAGAAGCAACTAAAAATAATGTGGGGAAAGTTTTAGCTATTACTTTGGACGGGAAAGAAATATCTGCTCCTGTAGTTCAGGAACCAATTCTCGATGGGAAAGCTCAGATTACCGGAAAATTTACTGTAGATAGTGCAAAACATTTAGCTATACTTTTACGGGCAGGTGCTCTTCCGGTAAAGGTGGAGATTTTGGAAAATAGGTCAGTTGGGCCAACATTGGGACGAGACTCTATTTCCAAGGGGATAAAAGCCGGGATAGTAGGATTGATATTAATCTTACTCTTTATGTTAATTTTTTATAAGGGTTTTGGATTAATAGCAGATTTTGCTTTGGTCGTATGCATGATAATAATTGTGGGAGCTTTGGCTGGTTTAAAAGCAACTTTAACTTTACCAGGAATAGCTGGAATGATTCTTACTATTGGTATGGCAGTAGATGCTAATATCCTGATCTTTGAGAGAATAAAAGAAGAATTGAGATTGGAAAAAACTTTTCGGGCTTCTATTGATGCAGGCTTCAACAAGGCTTTCCGTACTATATTTGATGCCAATGTTACTACTTTAATTGCAGCTCTTGCCTTATTTTATTTTGGCTCGGGATCAATTAAAGGATTTGCGATTACTTTGAGTATAGGTATTTTGGCCAGCATGTTTACCGCAATTGTGGTAACTAAGATTGTTTTAGAAGTAGCAGCTACTAAGTTTAGTTCCAAAGCTTTATTATAGACATAATTAAGGAGGATGTATTTAATGGATCTAATTGGAAAAAAGAAGTTCGATTTTATTAAAAATAGAAGGATGGCATATATTATCTCTGCAGTTATTATCCTGATTGGTTTAATTTCAATTATTTTTCAAGGATTTAATCTTGGAATTGATTTTGCCGGAGGGACTTTAATTCAAATAAGATTTGATAAATCAGTTTCCGTTACCGAAGTTCGAAACGTTTTAAGCGAATTTAATTTAAGTCAAAGCACTATTCAAAATTTATCAGAGAATGAATTTGTGATACGGACAGAAAAGATTGATTCAGAACAAAGAAAGGAAATATTGTCCGTTTTTAGAGAGAATTTAACTGATTTGGAGATATTACGTGTAGAAACAGTAGGACCGATTATTGGAGAAAATTTAAAAAAACTAGCTTTTTACGCCTTTCTTCTTGCTTTTATAGGAATCATTCTATATATCACTATGAGGTTTGAGTTTAAATTTTCTATTATCTCAATATTAGCGCTTTCCCATGACTGCTTAATTGTTTTGGGAATTTTTTCCTTATTGCAGAAGGAAATAACTATTTCGATAGTAGCAGCAGTTCTTACTATCGTAGGGTATTCTCTAAATAATACGATTGTAATTTTGGATAGACTTAGAGAAAATATTAAGTTTAAAACCAGAGAACCATTTGAAAATTTAATAAATATGAGCATTAATCAGTCTCTGTCCAGAACGATAAACACAGCCTTAACTACCATTATTCCCATTTTAGCCTTATATTTTTTCGGGGGAAATATACTTTCTGATTTTGCTTTAGCCTTATTTATAGGGATGATTGCCGGGACTTATTCTTCAATTTTCATTGCCAGTCCTTTATTAATAGAATGGAATAAAATATTTAAAATACATCAAAAAAGTATTAGAATTATCGGAAAAAAGGGTAAAAAATAAATTCAAAATATATCAGTATAACGTGTAAAGTTAGTATATAATATATAGCGCAAAGCGCAAAGCTATAGCTCAAAATTTAAAATTTAACTATGTATTATCGTATATTGAGTTTTATGTATTTTATTCGGTATAATATAATATAACGAAAATGAAAAACTAAAGAAGTAAAAACATAACTTAAATTTGTAATATAAAAAAGTTTTGAATTTTGAATTATAGTTTTTAGCTTTTCGCTTCAATTTTTAACTTGTTATACTATGCACTAAACGCTACACGTTATAATCTAAACGATATACGAGAAATGAGAAAGGAGCACAAATAAAATAGAGTGGTGTATATCAAAAGAAGATAAAAAATTACAATCAGAGTTATCCAAAGAATTAAATATCTCTCCAATTTTAGCTCAATTACTAATAAACAGGGAAACGAAGGAAGTTTTAAGTGCTAGAAAATTCTTAAAGGCAGATCTTAAAGATTTGAGAGATCCTTATATCTTTCAAGATATGGAGAAAGCTGTCGACAAAATATTAAGAGCGATAAATAACAATGAAAGAATATTAATCTACGGAGATTACGATGTCGATGGAATAACCAGCGTTGCCTTATTGTTTACGATTTTAAGAGAGCTTACTACTAATTTATACTACTATATACCTAATCGCTTTCAAGAGGGATATGGACTAAATGAAGAAGCCATAGATATCGCTTTTAAAAATAATATTAAATTAATCATTACCGTTGATTGTGGAATTAGTTCTATTTCTGAAATAGAGAAAGCAAATAATTATGGTATAGATGTTATAGTTACCGATCATCATCAACCCCAAAAAGACCTTCCTTCTGCAATAGCAATAATAAACCCCAAATGCGATACAAATTATCCTTTTAAAGAATTGGCAGGAGTTGGTGTAAGTTTTAAAGTGGCTCAAGCCCTATATTCAAAATTAAAAAAAAACCAGGATGATTTATGGAGTCTGCTTGATTATGTTGCCTTGGGGTCGATTGCTGATTCCGTTCCTTTTATTGATGAAAATCGTATCTTAATCAAATACGGATTAAAGACACTTAATCAAACCAAGAAAGAAGGTTTGAAGGCGTTAATAATAGAGAGTGGAGTAAATTATGGTAATTTAGGAACTAAAGAAGTTAATTTTGCTCTTGCTCCCCGAATAAATGCAGCAGGAAGGTTAGGTGATTCTAAATTAGCATTAGAATTGTTGCTAACTGATTCTGAATATAAGGCTAAACATTTATCCCGAAAATTAAGCGAAATAAACAAACATAGACAGGAAATTGGAAATAATATTTTAAAAGAAGCCAGGGAATTTGCTTCTATACAAGCAAAAGAAGAAGATAATAAAGTATTGGTTCTTGCATCAGAAAATTGGAATCAAGGGGTAATTGGCATAATAGCCTCCAGATTAGTAGATGAATTTAATCGTCCTGCAATTATTATTTCCAAAAAAGATGGAATAGCAAAAGGTTCGGGGAGGAGCATTAAAGGTTTTCATTTATATAACGTTTTAGAATCATGTCAGGATATTTTAATAAATTTTGGTGGGCATAAGTTAGCAGCAGGTATTACCATAGAGTCTAATAAAATTCCTGAGTTTAAATCAAAAATAAATAAAATATCTCAAGATTTCATTAAAGAAGATGATCTAAGTCCAGAATTAAAAATAGACGCTCAGATTTCACTAAGTAATATTAATTTTGGCTTGGTAAAAGATATTAATATTCTGGAACCATTTGGAATTGGGAATCCTCAACCTGTCTTTTGTAGTTACAAAAACATAATATCTAATTGGAGGTTGGTTGGTGGAAAGAGGGAGCACTTAAAAATAAAAATTAAGGAAGAGAATAGAACATTAGAGGGGATAGGATTTAAATTAAGCAGAATAGGAAACCAAATATTTTCTGAAAACAAAGTAGTAGATTTAGCTTTTAACATCGAATTAAATAAATGGAATGGAACGGAAAATATTCAATTAAATATAAAAGATATAAAAACTATTTTTTAGGAGGTAGATAAAAATGATAGATTTAAAAGATAAAATTAGAAATATTCCAGATTTTCCGGTAAAAGGCATCCAATTCAAAGACATTACTACTTTATTGAAAGATAAAAAGGCATTCAAATACAGTATTGATGAGATAACTAAGCATTGTAGTAAATACCAAATTGATTATATTGTAGGAATAGAAGCTCGCGGTTTTATTATAGGTGCTCCGGTAGCTTATCAATTAGGAATCGGATTTTTACCTGTTAGAAAGCCGGAAAAACTACCCAGTGAGGTGGAGAAGGTATCTTACGAATTAGAATATGGGAAAAGTGTTTTGGAAATGCATAAAGATGCTGTTGATAGCGGAGATAAGATTATGGTTATTGATGACCTTCTTGCTACAGGCGGTACCACAGCTGCAGTATTTGAACTAATTGAAAAATTAGGAGGAAAAGTTATAGGCGCTTCCTATATAATTGAACTTGAATTTTTAAATCCTCGAGAGAAATTAGAAGGATATGATGTTTTTTCTCTGGTGCAGTATAATTAGTATATAGTATTTAGTAAAGAGAAGGCTGAAGATAGGAAAGAGAAAAGAAAAGATAGAAAATAGCGGATAGAATAAATTTAAAAATGCGGAATTTTTATTTCCTTTCCCCTTCGAGAAGAGAGAATTAGGATGAGAGGGAAACAAACGAAATACGCAATGCGATATACGATATACGAGGAAGAGTTCTGAATTTTGAATTATGGTTTTTAGCTTTTCGCTTTAAACTTTTTGCTATACTCTTATTTCTGTTTTTTTGTCTAAAAACTAAAAACCAACAACTAAAAACTGTGAACTTTCATCTTACATCTTGCTTCTTGTATTTTAACTAACGGCTATTCACTATTCACTATCGACTAATAAAGAAGGTGTAAATTATTTCTCAATTAATTTTAATAAGATATATCTTAAAAAGAATATCCCAATATGCTCCTCAAGCTGCTCTAAGTTTAGTAAAAAAAGCCTACAGATATTCTGCAAAAGCCCACCGGGAACAAAAGAGATATTCCGGAGCACCTTACACTTCACATCTTTTGGAAGTAGCTAAAATATTGGCTGATTTGGAGCTTGACGCAATTACTATTGCAGCGGGGATTTTGCATGATACAATAGAGGATACTGATACTTCATCATCTACTATTGAAGAAGAATTTGGCGAAGAAATAGCAATGCTGGTTAACGGTGTCACAAAATTAAGTAAAATTTCTTTTAAAACAAGAGAAGAGCAGCAAGCTGAAAATTTCCGTAAAATGTTTTTAGCCATGGCAGAAGACGTAAGAGTCATTTTGATAAAATTAGCAGACCGCTTGAACAATATGAGAACTCTACAGTATATACCTCCCCACAAGAGAGTAAAAATAGCTCGAGAAACACTGGAAATTTATGTTCCTATCGCTAATAGGCTAGGTATTTCCAGGGTTAAATGGGAGTTGGAAGATCTTTCTTTGCGTTATTTAAAGCCAATGAAATATGGAGAGGTAGTTAATAGAATTGCAAAAAATCGCTTGGAAAGAGAAAGCTATGTAGAATCGATAAAAGAAATTATAAAAAAAGAGATACAAAAGGTAAAAATAAAGGCGGAAATTCAAGGTCGTCCTAAAAATATCTATAGTATTTATAAAAAAATGGAGAAGGGAAAAAAAGATTTTTTCCAAATATATGATTTAATTGCAATTAGAGTAATTTGTAATTCCGTTAGGGATTGTTATGCAGTTTTGGGATTATTACATTCAATTTGGAAGCCCCTGCCCGGCAGATTTAAAGACTATATTGCTATGCCCAAATCAAATATGTATCAGTCTTTACATACCACAGTGGTAACTCCTAAAGGCGAACCTTTAGAAATACAAATTCGCACCTGGGAAATGCACAAAACTGCTGAATATGGAATAGCTGCTCATTGGAAATATAAAGAAAAGATTGATTTAAAAAAAGATAAGAAATTAGAAGAGAGACTTTCCTGGTTAAGACAGATATTGGAATGGCAAAAAGATTTGAAAGACCCAAAGGAATTTATGGAAAACTTAAAAATAGGTCTTTTCCAGGATGAAGTTTTTACTTTTACTCCCAAAGGTGATGTGAAAATATTGCCTTTAGGTTCTACGCCTATAGATTTTGCCTATCTTATTCATACAGACGTAGGTCATAGATGTGCTGGGGCAAAAGTTAATAAAAAAATTGTTCCTTTAGATTATAAAATGAAGAGCGGAGATATTGTAGAGATATTAACTTCCAAATCAGGCCGAGGCCCCAGTAGGGATTGGTTGAAGATAGTCAAAACATCAGGGGCAAAAAATAGGATTAAAATCTGGTTTAAAAAGGAGATGCGGGAAGAGAATATTCAAAAAGGAAAGGAACTTTTTGAAAAAGAAATGGAAAAATATAAAATAGAAACCTCCTCCGAGCTTGCTAAAAAGTTAAAAGAAGTGAGCATTGAATTAGGTTTTACCGAATTAGAATCAATGTTTGAAAATGTTGGGTACGGTAAATTAACTCCCTATCAGATTTTATCTAAAGTAATCCCTCAAGACAAAATCTCTCCAGTTATTCCCTTGGTTAAACCAAAAAAAAGAATTGATCAAGGAATAAGAGTTCAAGAGGTTAATGATGTGATGATAAGATTTTCTCGATGTTGCAATCCAGTTCCCGGTGATGAAATAATTGGTTATATTACCAGGGGAAGAGGTGTATCTATACATAAAGCAGATTGTTCTAATGTAGATTTTATTTCTGCTGAAAAAGATCGGTTGGTTAAAGTAGAGTGGATAAAAACAGAAGAGTTATTTTACCCGGTAAAGATAAAAATAGTAGCTGATGATCGTCCGAATTTAGTATCTGATATCATGTTAATTTTTTCCAGTCTTAAAATTACAGTCAGTGCCATAAATGCCACAACTGACAAAAACAATATTGCCAATATAGATGTAATACTCTCTATCAACAATCTTGATCAATTTCAAGAAATTATTAAGAAAATAAAAAAAATAAAAAGTATATTAACTGTAAAAAGAGTAACAACTTTTTAATTGATAAATTAAGAAAAAAAATCTTTTATCCGAGGAATAAATAATGAGAGCAGTGGTACAGAGAGCAAAAAAAGGATCAGTAGAGATCGAAGAAAAAGAAATAGGGAAAATAGAAAAGGGTTTGGTAGTCCTTTTAGGGGTGGGTCAGAATGATAGCGAAAAGGATGCAGAGCACTTAATTGAAAAAATTGTGAATTTACGTATATTTGAAGATGAAGAGGGAAAGATGAATCTTTCCGTAAAAGATATAAATGGCCAGATTTTGATCATATCTCAATTTACTTTATATGGGGATTGTAAAAAGGGAAGGCGCCCGAGTTTTATTTCTGCGGCTCTTCCTGATAAGGCAGTAAAATTATATGATTATTTTGTAAAAAATATAAAAAATTGTGGTCTTAAAATTGAAACCGGAGAATTTCAAGCGATGATGTTGGTAAAAATTTTTAATGATGGCCCGGTTACCATTCTTTTGGATAGTGAAAAGTTAATTTAGAAATAAATCAAACTTTTCAGGGAGAAATTATAATGAAGTTACCTCTTATTATTGGGCATAGAGGAGTAAAGGGAATTGCTCCCGAAAATAGCCTTTCTGGTTTTAAAAAAGCAGTAGAGTTGGGGATAGACGGAGTGGAACTGGATGTGCACCTTACTAAGGATGAAAAGTTAGTCGTAATTCATGATATGGATTTAAAAAGGTTAACCGGACTAAAAATTCCTGTTAGGCAGCTTACTTTTAAGGAATTAAAAAAATACGATATTTCTGAATTGTTTACTAAAAATCAAGAAAAAACTATAGAGAAATTACCGGAAGAGAAGAAATATTTTTTAGAATTAAAAATAATTCAAGCTAATTCGTTTTATCTGAATATTTATGAGCAATTAATTAAGAAGAAAATTAGTTTTTATTTACATTGGGATGGTAAGCGGTTTGATGTAGTTAAAAAACTTTTTTTCTCAAGAAATGATGGGAAGAAGGTTTTCTTTAAACAGTTAAAAATTAAGAAGAGGGACATGCTTGACTTAGAAAAAGGTAAGGTGAGAAAATACCGCAATGAACAGATACCTTTGCTTAGTGATGTACTTAAAATATTAAAAGGAAAACTTTCTATAAATATAGAAATTAAAGGAGGGGAAAAGATTTATCCGGGCATTGTAGATAAATTAGTAGAAGAAACAGAGAGTTTTGGATATAACAATATTCTTTTTTCATCTTTTTATAGAGATACAGTAATCTTGCTAAAAGAGAGATATCCTAAACTTAAAGCAAATGGAATATATGCTAAAGGGATAAATCCCAGGAGATATATTAATGGGTTGGATGGATTAAACCCACATGTCTTTTTGTGTAAAGAAAAACTTATTTCTTGTTTACATCAGCTGGACAAAACAGTTTATGTATGGACGGTCGATAGAGATATAGATATAGTACGCTTTATTTTATATGGAGTAGATGGAATTATTACTAATTACCCTCAGATTTTAAAAAAAATAAGTAAAGCGATACAATCTGTTTTAGAGGATTTTCAATGAAGGATTTTTCTATCTGAGAAGATGAAACTATTTTAATAATTTAGATTGATTATAGAGGATTTTACTAAGCGAAAGGATTATAAAAGAAATGTTTCTAAAAAAAATAGTAGTAGGAATATTAGAAACTAATTGTTATTTAATTAGTTGTAAAAAGACTAAAAAAGCAGCGGTAATTGATCCCGGAGGAGAAGATGAGGTAGATTTGATTTTAAATCTTTTACAAAAAAATAATTTTGATTTGAAATATGTTATAAATACCCATGGACATATCGATCATATTGCTGGTAATAATTTGCTTAAAGCTAAGACCGAAGCTTTATTATTAATCCATAGATTAGATGCTGATATGTTAGTTGATGCCAATAAAAATTTCTCTTCCTTTATGGGCAAAGAAATATACTCACCTCCTGCAGATAAGCTCCTAGAAGAGGGAGATGAGATATCTTTAGGCAGATTAAATTTAATAGTAATTCACACACCGGGTCATACCCCGGGAGGAATTTCTCTTGTTTTAAATAATATTGTCTTTACGGGTGATACTTTATTTGCCGGGGGTATTGGTCGAACCGACCTGCCCGGTGGTTCTTACCAAGATTTGATAGAATCAATTAAAGAAAAATTATTGATTTTAGGTGATGATAAGATAATTTATCCCGGTCATGGTCCGGATTCGACTATAGGTGAGGAGAGAAGAACAAATTCATATATTTAATTGACCAATTGACCAATTTGCCAATTTACCAATTAATTAGTCAATAGTAAATAGTCGTTAGCATTCAATAGCAAAACGTCGTGTCTCGTTGAGTTAAATAGACATGATGCATCGTGTCTCTACCTTATCAAATTAAAAACTTAAAGCGAAAAGCGAAAAACCATAATTTAAAATTCAAAACCTTTTCATAGATTATAAATTTAAGTTCTGTTTTTGTTTCTTATCTTTTCGTTTTTGCTATATAGTATACGAGATAAGAAAGATTAAACTCAATAGATAAAACAACATATTTAAATTTTAAATTTTGAGCTATGGCTTTACGTTTTGCGCTTTTCGTTTTTCACTATATAATATATATACTATATACAAGAATGGAATGTTAAATACTATTCACTAATTAACCAACTAACCAGATAACCAATTAACAAATTTAGAAAGGAGTATAAAGAATGAATTATGGAATAAAGGATATTAATTTAGCCAATAAAGGGAAAGATAAAATTGAATGGGCTGAAAAACAGATGCCCGTTCTTTCAAGTATAAGAAAAAGATTTAGTAAGGAAAAACTTCTAAAGGGAATTAGAATAACTGCTTGCCTCCATGTAACTACCGAGACAGCTAATCTGGCAAGAGCCTTGAAAGAAGGGGGTGCGGAAGTATATTTATGTGCTTCCAATCCTTTAAGTACTCAGGATGATGTAGCGGCCTCCCTGGTTAAGGATTTTGGAATTCCAGTATTTGCCATCAAGGGAGAGGATAAAGATACTTATTATCAGCATATTGAAAAAGTGCTAAATTGTAAGCCTAATATCACTATGGATGATGGAGCAGATTTAGTTTCAACTATTCATTCTCAGAAGAAAGAACTAATTGAAGATGTCATTGCTGGTACCGAGGAAACCACTACCGGAGTTATCCGGTTAAGAAGCATGGAAAAAGATGAAGCTTTAAAGTTTCCCATTATTGCGGTAAATGATGCACAGACTAAATATCTCTTTGATAATAGATATGGTACCGGGCAGAGCACTATCGATGGCCTGTTGAGAGCTACCAACATTCTAATTGCCGGCAAAATATTTGTAATTTGTGGTTACGGTTGGTGTGCCCGAGGTCTGGCGATGAGAGCCAGTGGTATGGGCGCTCAGGTGATAATAACTGAAGTCGATCCCATGAAGGCCTTGGAGGCAGTAATGGATGGTTACCAGATTATGCCCATAAAAGAGGCAGCCAAAATCGGAGACATTTTTATAACCTTAACCGGTGATATAAACGTGATATCAGTAGAAGAATTTCCTTTAATGAAGGACGGAGCAATTTTGGCTAATTCAGGGCATTTTAATGTAGAGATTAACATAGAAGCCTTAGAAAGATTATCAGTAAACAAAAAGAAAATTAGAGAGTATATTGAGGAATATACTTTGGAAAACGGAAAAAAGATAAACCTTCTGGCAGAGGGAAGACTGCTGAATTTATCTGCCGCCGAAGGACATCCGGCAAGTGTAATGGATATGAGTTTTGCCAATCAGGCTTTATCCGCTGAATATTTGGTAAAAGAAGGAAAAGATTTAAAGAAAAAGGTTTATGGAGTTCCCGAGGTCATCGATAAAGAGATTGCCAGATTAAAATTAGAAACGATGGGAATACAGATCGATAAACTTACCGAGGAACAAGAAAGATATCTTTCTTCCTGGCAAATGGGAACCTAACTCGTATCGCGTATTCCGTAAAGGAAAATGCAGTGATAAGTGATATGTGAATAGTAAATAGGCATAATAACGAGTAGCGTTTAGCGCATAGGAGCGGGCAGAAGAGATAAAGGGAAAGATAAGCTTTTAGTTTGCAGTTTAAGATTAAGAAAATGAGATAGTCAGTTAATTAAATGGTTAATTGGTGAATTAGTTTTATTTCCCCTTTCTTCTCTTAACGATATACGATATACGCAATACTATATTTTAGGGTTAGTATGAATAATCAAAATATGATAGAATATATAACAGAAGGGTTGCTTAATATTGTCTTTCCCTTAGATTGTAAGATATGTGAAAAACCTATCCGGGAATCTAAAGGATATTCAATTTGTGAGGATTGTCTTAAAACCATTGAATTAATCGAACGGCCATATTGTATAAAGTGTGGGAAACCTTTAATACCTACCGATTTTTTTAAGCAAAACAGAGAAATTCTATGCCTTGATTGTAAAATAAAAAAATATTCCTTTAAATTCTCTCGTTCTACGGGAATATACGATAAGGTATTAAAAAAATCTATTCATCTCTTTAAATACTACAGAGAAAAAAAATTAGCTAAACCCTTAGGAAAGTTAATGGTGGATTATTTATTAAAGAATAATGAATTTGAAAATAAATTGGACTTAATTATCCCTGTTCCTTTACATAAGAATGATTTAAAGAAAAGAGGATTTAATCAGAGTGTCTTGCTGGGCAAAGTCGTAGGAGATTATTTTTCTATTCCGATTATAGAAAATATTTTAGTAAAGAAAAAGTTAACCCCTTTTCAGATTAATTTATCTAAAAAAGAAAGGGAGAAAAATATTCTTAGAGCTTTTTCAGTAGAGAAACCAGAAGAGATTAAAGGAAAAAATATTTTGATCTTGGATGATGTGTTTACTACCGGAGCTACTGTAGAAGAATGTGCTAAAGAATTAACGAAAGCCCAAGCTAAGAATATATTTGTTTTAACCTTAGCCCGAACCGTATAAAGTTTATATGCCGCCTCTCCTTAGAGCTGTGGTTGAAAGTCGAAGCCAGTCGCAGGCGAAACGACCCACGTAAGGTAACTTCGGTTACTGAGCATGGTGCGGCTTTGGAGTAAGTCCTGCCTTAACCCTAACGGGTTATAACAATAAGAGAAGAGTAGTAGTGAAGGATAAAGTTTCTGAGCAAACCTCTCAGCAGGCGAGTGTGGGGGCAAAGACCAGGTCAGTCTAAGGAAAGGCGGATAAAATATATTTATAAAGTTAATGAAGGGAAAATACTTAAAAGATAAGGGATAAATTAAATTAAAAATATTTTAAAAAAAATATAAAATAAAAAAGGGTTTTTTTGTTTAAACAGAGAATATATATATTAAGTAAAATAAACTATTACTAAGGAGGAAAGAGATATGAAAATTATTTTCAAAGGGAAACATATTGAAGTGACAGATGCAATGCGTAATTATATTGAAAAAAGGTTAAGCAAGATTGAAAGACATTTTGATCATATCTTAGAAGTAATAGTAACTTTAAGCGTAGAGAAAAATAGGCAGATTGTTGAAGCAACTTTGCAGGCAAGAAGAGCTTTGATTAGAGCAGAAGAGGAAACAGATGATATGTATACTTCCATAGATAAAGTAGCAGATAAATTAGAAAGACAGATACAGAAGTATAAAGAAAAATATTTTCAGAAACCTCACCCCGGCTCAGAAAAAAAGGGGTTAGCTAACCAAGAGGTTGATGCTGAAGATAGTGAGTCGGATAAAATTGCTAAAATTGTAAAGACTAAAAGATTTGCTATCAAGCCAATGTCAGTGGAAGAAGCGGCAATGCAAATGGATTTGTTAGGACACAATTTTTTTGTTTTTGCTAATGATAATACCAACAAAGTAAATGTTCTGTATAAAAGAAAAGATGGGAATTTCGGACTGATTGAGCCGGAATTTTAAGGAGGAATCTATGGAGAAAAATAAATTACATGCATTTCGTAATTTTATAATTCCCCGACGCTTTAATTACGAAGTAGAAGATATAGAAAAATCGTTAAAAGATTTAAGTGATATTCTATTTGCAAAAATAGTATTATCAGAGGATAGAGATATAAAAGAAATTCACATAATTACTAAAAATTCTTCTAACCCCAAAAGAATTACTCGGGATATTGAATCATTTTTATTAGCAAAATATAATATTCAAGTAGATTATAGAAAAATTAGTATAGCACAAGTAAAGGATAAAGAAATAAAAGATGAGCTAATGAAGGAAGAAGAATCAGAATCTTCTTTAAGACTCAAATTTTCTGATATTAAAGTGGGAGTTATCGGTAATCAATTTGAAGTTTGTGTAAAATTAGAAAGTAACGGAAAAATATATGAAGGTAAAGTATCTGGGAAAAATTGGGATGAAAATCAGGAATATTTAGTGGCTAAAGCTGCTTTAGAGGGGATAAGTTCTTATCTAGAGGGCTCAATTTTCTTTCAGGTAGATGAAATAAAAAAGATTGAGTTGGATAGCAAAGAAATACTAATAATCTCTATCAATCTAATCGATTCAAAAAGAAAGGAAAACCTGGTAGGCTCTACGGTAATTAAGGACGATCTTAATAAAGCAGTAGTAAAAGCAATCCTTAAAGCTACTAATCGTAGAGTTTTAGTAACAAAAATTAAATAAAACCTTAGGTCGGTGAGGCCTTTATTTTGAACTAATAATATAATAACTGACGTAGCAGTTTCTTGAGCGAAGCGAAGCGGTTTTAAATGTTGGAAAACAAATAGAAACCGTGGAGGTGCTAAAGATGAAGATTAATAAGGCAAAATTAATCAGCTTATTAATTAGTGTCATTGCTTTACTATTAGCTGGTGGCGCTAAATTTAGCTGGAGATAATATAGAATAATAAAGACCCACCGGCCTAATTTATTTATGATTAAAGGAGTGTAATACAGTTTGCCTTTAAAATTAAAAATTTATATTGGAGTAATAACAGTATCATCTATTACTCTTTTCATATATTTAACACCTTCCTTACCCTCATTTTCTAATATATGGTTAGCAATTTTATTTTTTGTTACCATATCTATTTTCGCTGAATTTATTCCTGTTGACTTACCTGTAGGAGGAGTAATAAGTATCGGTTTCCCCATAGATTTTGTGCTAATTTTAGTCTATGGGCCGGCCTTAGCAATGTTAATAACTGCTTTGGGTGCATTGATAGGTGAAATAATTGAGAAGAAAGTATCGTGGTATAAAATAATATTTAATACCTCTCAATATGCTTTAACAGCTGGCATTGCCGGTATTGCCTATCAACAGGCAGGAGGAGTTGTAGGAGCGCAAAATATTTTTAAATTTATTTTACCTGCTACCATATGCGCATTGACTTATTGCATTGTTAATATAACCTTTTTTGTTATGGTTGTTTCATTTGCTCAAAACGTTAGAATAAAAAAAATTTGGAGAACGAGTATCAAAGAGATGATACCCAGTTATATAGCAGAAGCTCCTATGGGTTTTCTTATGGCTATCGTCTATACAGAGGTCGGCATTGTAGGTATTTTATTGTTCTTTCTCCCTTTGTTGCTGGCTCGTCGTTCTTTTGAATTATATACCAAAATGCGCAAAGTATATTTAGATACTATTCGAGCTTTAGCGGCGGCTATAGATGCTAAAGACCCCTATACCAAAGGTCATTCGGAAAGAGTTTCCGAAATGTCTGTAGTTTTAGCTCAAGAATTGAATTTATCTGATAATGACATTGAGAATATAGAATATACTGCATTACTTCATGATATAGGAAAGATAGGCATAGATGATAGTATTTTAGGTAAGAAAAGCAGCTTGACAGATCAGGAATTTGATAAAATAAAAGAACATACAATTATGGGAGCAAACATTATACAACCGGTAGATTTTTTAAAGAATTCCTATAGGGCAATTTATCATCACCATGAAAGATATAATGGCGAAGGTTATCCGGATGGAATAAAAAGTGAAGATATACCTATATTAGCTCGAATAATTGCCGTAGCAGATGCCTATGATGCGATGAGCTCTGACCGTCCTTACAGAAAAAAGCTAAGTAAGGATAAAATATTAAAGGAATTAAAGGACCAATCTGGAAAACAGTTTGACCCCGAAATAGTTAAAGCTCTTATTTCGGTTCTTGATAGAGAAAGAGAAGAATAAATGTTTTATGTATATATTATAATTATTTCTATCATAATAGGACTGCTTCGTAATGGTAAATTAAGCAGTTTAAGTCAGATTTCACTGAAGAAAACAGAATTAATAGTGTTAGCTTGTTTAATTCAGGGTGGAATAATCTTTCTGGGGTCAAGAAACATTAAATTTGTTCTTGATCATAGTTCTTATATGATAATTTTCTCTTATATTGTTCTTCTGTTGGCAGTCTGGTATAATAAAAATCTAAAAGGAATAAATTTTGTTTCTCTGGGAATAATTTTCAATTTTATAGTAATTGTAGCTAATGGCGGTCATATGCCGGTATTATTGAGCAGTTTATACAAAGCAGGATTAAATGATTTTGCTCTTGTATTAAAAGAGGGTACCTATGTTACCCATACCCTGATAACTGAAAAGACTTTATTTAGATTTTTAGCTGATGTTATTCCCTTGTCTCCCCCCTTCCCTGATCCTTCAGTGGTAAGTGTGGGAGATTTTTTAATGTTTTACGGGGTGTTTAACTTAATTCAAAATGCAATGTTGAAAAGACAGAATTCAGAAATCAGGAGTCAAAATTCAGAGGATAAAGAATTATATCCAGAAATCTAATTAGTATCGAGCTGGAAATTGGTTAGTTGGTTAATTAGTTACCTGGTTATCTGGTTCAATTGCAATGATATTTCTATTTTTTTAATTATATCTTTTATTTTCTTAACTGATTAACCAGTTAACTAAGTAACTAATTAACCAATAACAACCCCAGGCGAATAATTTGTAGTATAAAAACAAAATTTCAAATAGTAGAATAAAAAGGAAAGGACAATTATGTTTGACTGGACAAAAAAGATATTTGGTGACCCTAACGAAAAGGAATTAAAAAGACTACAACCTATTGTAGAAAAGATAAACAGCTACGAACCAAATATTTCAAAATTAAATGATGAGGAATTAAAAAACAAGACTCCTGAATTTAGGGAGAGATTAAACAAAAAGGAAACTCTGGATGATATTCTTCCCGAGGTTTTCGCAGTCGTTCGGGAAGCAGCTAAACGAGTTACCAAGATGAGGCCTTTCGATGTTCAGCTTATTGGAGGGATTGTTTTACATCAGGGAAAGATAGCCGAAATGGCTACCGGAGAAGGTAAAACTTTAGTGGCTACCATGCCCGCTTATCTAAATGCTTTAAGTGGTAGAAGTGTGCATATCGTTACCGTAAATGACTACTTAGCGAAACGAGATAGATATTGGATGGGAGAAATTTATGAATTTTTAGGATTAAAAGTGGGCTTAATTCAACATGATATGGCAATCGATGAAAGGAGAAAAGCTTATGAAGCAGATATAACCTATGGGACTAATAATGAATTTGGTTTTGATTATTTAAGAGGTAATATGGCAGTTCGTCTGGAAGATGTGGTTCAAAAAGGTTATCATTTTGCTATTCTTGACGAAGTAGATAGTATTTTAATCGATGAAGCCAGGACTCCTTTGATTATTTCTGGCCCTTCTGAGGAGTCAACCAAAATATACCAGCAGGTAAACAGGATTGCTACTCGATTACAGAAAGAGGCAGATTACAAAGTACATGAAAAGGAAAAGACAATTACTATAACAGAAGAAGGGGTTAACCGCATCGAAGGATTGTTGCAGATAAATAACCTATATGATGAGAAAAATATGAATGTACAACATCATATTATCCAAGCCCTAAAAGCACAAAGGTTATTTAAAAAAGATGTTGATTATATAGTGAAAGATGGAGAAGTGATTATTGTAGATGAATTTACTGGAAGATTAATGTTTGGGAGACGCTACAGTGACGGTCTCCATCAAGCTATTGAGGCAAAAGAAGGAGTAGTGATTGCTCGCGAAAATCAGACTCTGGCTACTATAACTTTCCAGAATTATTTTAGATTATACAAAAAACTTAGTGGTATGACCGGTACTGCCAAGACTGAAGAGGAGGAATTTATTCATATCTACAACCTCCCGGTAATTGTTATTCCTCCTAATAAAAGATTAATTAGAAATAATTATGCAGATGTTATCTATAGAACCGAAAAAGAAAAGTTTAAAGCAGTTATTAAAGAGATAGTTGAAGTTCATAAGATGGGAAGACCTATTTTAGTTGGGACAGTATCAATTGATAAGTCAGAAACACTAAGTAGATTGTTAAAAAAAGAGACTATTGGGCATAATGTCTTAAATGCAAAAAATCACGAAAGAGAAGCAGAGATAATAACTCAAGCAGGTCAGGGTAAAAATGTAACTATTTCTACTAATATGGCTGGACGAGGAACTGATATTGTCCTGGGTGAAGGGATAGCTAAATTAGGAGGTTTACATGTAGTTGGAACGGAAAGACATGAGAGTAGGCGTATAGATAACCAATTAAGAGGTAGATCGGGAAGGCAGGGAGACCCCGGTTCTTCTCGTTTTTTCCTTTCTTTGGAAGATGACCTCATGCGGCTCTTTGGTTCTGATAAAATTTCTGGAATTATGGAAAAGCTAGGTATGGAGGAGGATATTCCTATTGAACATCCTTTGGTTACCAGATCGATAGAGAGTGCCCAGAAAAAAGTAGAAGGAAGAAATTTTGAGATAAGAAAACAGCTTTTAGATTTTGATAATGAAATGGAATACCAGAGGAAGGTAATTTATGAACAACGGAGGGTGGTATTAGAGAGTAAAGATGTTAAAAAACATATTTTGGAAATGGTAAAAGACACTATCGAAAATGTCTTAAACAATTATACCAATAAAGAAATTTATCCTGAAGAATGGGATTGGTCAGGGCTTAAAGATCATGTTATGCAAATCTTCTCTATTTCATTAGTTATCCCCAAGGAAGAAATACTTAAATTGTCTATTCCTAGATTACAGGACATTTTAACAGAAAAATCTTTTGAGGTATATGAATTACGGGAAAAAGAATTTACACCATCTTTGATGAGACAAATTGAAACGATGATTGTACTTCGGGTGGTAGATCGGGAATGGAAAGACAATCTGCGACGTTTAGATGAATTAAAACAGGGTATAGGTTTAAGGGCCTATGGACAGAAAGACCCTTTGATGGAATATCATTTTGAAGCCAACAATATGTTTCAAGATATGATCAACAGTATAAAAGAAGAAGTAGTAAAATTTATTTATAAAGTCAGGCTTAAAAAAGAAGAATCTCAAGGGTTTCGTCAAGCAAGAAGAGAAACACCCACTCCTATAATTAGCAGTAAAACAAAAAAATCCCCTATTGTTAAAGGGAAAGGATTAAAGGAAAAAGAAGAGCAAAAGAAGAAAAAGATAGGGAGAAACGACCCTTGCCCTTGTGGTAGTGGATTAAAGTATAAACATTGTTGCGGAAAAAATGTATAACAGAATTAGAGAAAAATCTTTTTACGATTATTTCGCTTGATGAAAAAATTATAAATTAAATTATTTATCAGGATTATAATTTCGGAGTAATCTAATTTTATTTTAGGTAAAAGTGATAAAGATTTACCGGAATTGAAAAACTAAAATTAAGAGAAGCAGGAAATTGAAAGAAAGGTGGATAAAATGATAGAGGAATTACAAAATAAGCTGGAGCAACTTCATAAAAAAATTGACGAAATGGGGACTTATCTTTGACTTATCTACAAAAGAGGAAGAAGTAAAAAAATTAGAAAAAGAAATGTCCCAAGGTTCTTTCTGGTCTAATCAGGAAAAAGCTCAGAAAGTTACAAGAAGAGTTAAGGAGTTAAAAGATACCATAGGCGAATTTAATAAGTTAAAGGATAACTTAGAAGAATTAACAATATTCTTAGAGCTTAATCTGGAAGAAGACAGGAAAGAAATTTGGGAGGAGATAGAACAAAAAATAAAAGTTTTAGAAAAAGATATTGAAAAAAAAGAATTAATTGTTTTGCTTGATGGTAAATATGATGCCAATAATGCCATAGCTACTATTCGGCCAGGTGCCGGTGGCACAGAATCTCAGGATTGGGCTGAAATGTTACTGAGGATGTATCTGAGATGGGCAGAGAAAAATAAGTATATTGCCAAGATAATTGAGATCTCACCCGGTGATGAAGCCGGGATAAAGAATGTTACTTTCACTATTAGTGGCAACTACGCTTTTGGATATTTAAAAGCAGAAAAAGGAATACACCGTCTGGTTAGAATTTCTCCCTTTGATGCTAATAGAAGAAGACACACTTCTTTTGCTTCTGTAGAGGTTATCCCTGAAATTGATCAAGAAGTAGAGATTGAGATTAAGGAATCAGATTTAAGGATAGATACTTATCGAGCTACAGGAGCGGGAGGTCAGCATGTTAACACCACTGATTCTGCAGTAAGAATAACCCATTTACCTACCAATATTGTAGCACAATGTCAAAATGAAAGATCACAATACAGCAACAAAATGACTGCAATGAATATTTTACGGGCAAAATTGTTTGAACATTACCAGCAAGAAAAAGAAAAAGATTTAAAAGAAGTTAGAGGGAAAAAGAAAGATATTGCTTGGGGAAGTCAGATACGTTCTTACGTATTTCATCCCTATCAGATGGTGAAAGACCATCGAACAGAAGTGGAAAGCGGAAACCTGCAGGCAATTATGGATGGCGAAATAAATTGCTTTATCGAAGCCTATTTAAAGAGCAGGAAAAAAGATTAAATTATATAACTAAAGCAGGGAAGGTTCGTCCACGAGTAACAAATGATTGTTCTTGAGCTGTTGTTGATGTGGGTTGGTTCCCTTTTCCCATCTTTTATTTTTCTTAATTACTTAACCGGTTAACAGGAAAACTGGCAAACCAAGATATTAACTTGGCTTAAAGGAGGGAGAAATGATTAAAACTTATAATCCCAAAGAAACCAAGAAGTGGTTGGAATATTCTTCTTTATTGGTGGGAATTATTATAATAATATGGGGAGTCACCAGCCACCAAACCATTTTATTGGTTTTAGGGTTTTTTTTTATATTAGTTGTGTCTAATAAAACTGAAATAATTATTGATAAGAAAGGAATATTAATCACTACTACGACTTTGTTTATGATGAAAAGAAAAGATAGGCTTAATTTTAAAGAAATGAACTCTGTAGAGATTAGAGAAAGCGTAGAGAAATCTTTAGTATATTTTATGAGGGGATGGAAGGGCAGAAAAGTATTAATTGATACCGTCGATTTAAATAAATTGATAGAATATATAAAAAACGAAAACCCTGATTTAATAAAAAAAGAATAAAAGATATAAAAACCAGTAGTCAGAATTCAGAAGCCATAATATTATTAACCATATAGCATTTAGTATATATTGAAGAAAGAAGAAGTTAAAAAAAGTTTTGAATTTTGAATTGTGGTTTTTAGCTTTTCACTGAATATTATACACTCCTTTTTGAACTTGCAACTGGTAACCTTTTACTTATTACATATTACATAATTGTCGTTCTAAATATTTTCCATCCCTAATTAGTTTTAGGTTTTGAGTTATAGTTTTGCGTTTTTCGCTTTTAATTTTAAATTTTACTAAATAATATACATAAAATATAATAAACGTTTTTTAGTAAAAATGATGTTAAAATAAATCAAGGAGAGGATATCAATGTTAATCGATAAAAAAGTCAGTAATTTTTTAGATGAGTTAGCTTCTAATTCACCAACTCCCGGCGGAGGAAGTGTGGCTGCATTAGCCGGTGCACTGGGGGCAGCTTTAATTTCAATGGTTGGTAATTTAACTGTAGGCAAGAAAAAATATGAAGATGTAGAAGAAGATATTAAGAAAATTATAAGCTCTTCGGAAAAATTACGCTATGAATTAAGTCAGTTGATAGAAGAGGATGTTAAAGTTTTTAATAATTTTATGGCTACTTATAAAATGCCCAAGGATACTGAAGATGAAAAAAAGATGAGGACGAAGAAGATACAAGAAGCGCTTGTAGAAGCAGCAAAAGTTCCCCTGAAAACAGCTTATAAATGTTTGGATATCATGATTCTTTCCCAAGAAGCTGCAGAAAAAGGCAATATTAATGTAATAAGTGACGCTGGAGTCGCGGTCTTAATGGCAGAAGCCGCCTTGGAGAGTGCAATATTAAATGTGAAGATAAATTTGAGAATGATTAAAAATGAGAAAATAAGAGAAGAGCTTTCCTCTTCTATAAAAGAATTACTATTAAAAGAAAAAGGGCAGAAAGAGAAAGTATTAAAAAAAATAGAGGAAAAAATAAGATAAAAAATTATTTAAAGGCAAGAGTGTGTTAAAATGAAAAAATAGAGCTTCTCAGTTAAATAAGAGAAAAATCAAGGAGTTAGATATATTTCAAAAACACATCTGACCCTATTTTTATATATACTTTAGAAAGTATTTAAAATATTTTTTTAAAAAAAAGAAGGATTTTTCAAATTTATGTAGTATAGTATAATACAATAGAAGGAAAAATTGCATTAAAAAAATATATTGGTGCAATTCTTGCATTATCATTATTGTTTAGTAAGTAATAATTGAAATTTATTGTATAGGATTTCCCTTTTTCCGTAATCCCTGTTTTAGTAGATACTCGCTTATCAAGGCAAGCAAAAGGCAGTAAAACAGAGAGGGCACAATTCATTGTGCCTCTACAAAGGAAAAGTAGAGACACGGTGTGTCCGTCTTTTTGTACTAACGACTATTCACTATTCACTAACGACTAATTTAAGGGAGTTATAAATTGAATCCTGAAAAAGAGAAAAATTATATTGGTTTAACCTCGCGCATAAAAAATAATTATAAAAAATTCAGTGAAGGTCAAAAATTAATTGCTACCTATTTATTGAAACATTCTGATAAAGCTACCTTTTTTACCGCGGCTAATTTGGGGAAAGTAGTAGGAGTTAGCGAGTCTACTGTTGTGAGATTTGCTGATTTTTTAGGCTATGAAGGTTACCCAGCCTTACAAAAAGACTTACAGAACAGAATCAAAAACAAATTAAATACCGTTAGCCGGCTAAAAAAGATCTATAAAAATAGCTAACGGTGGGGAAAGCATTTTGTACGAAGTTTTACGTAATGATATTGATAATATCCAAAAAACTATGGATAATATATCTCGAGAATCTTTTAATAAATTAGTAGAAGAAATGTTGAATGCAGATTGCATATATATTGTAGGTCTTCGAACTGCCACCTCATTAGCTTATTTCATGGGTTACACCCTCCATTTGATTTTAAAAAATGTAACTACCATAACTTTTGGAGTTAGCGATCTCTTTGAAAGGTTGATTAATATAAATAGAAAAGATCTGATAATAGGCATTACTTTCCCTCGATATACTCTACAGACTGTGGAAATTATGGAATATGCCAAAAAGAAAGGAGCAAAGACAGCTGCAATTACCGATAGTGTATTGTCTCCTTTAGCTCAACTTGCCGACGTTAGCGTATTTGCTGAAAGCAATCTTAATTCTTTTATCGATTCTTTTACCGCACCTTTGAGTTTGATAAATGCGTTAGTAACTGCAGTGGGGGTAAGAAGAAGAAAGGAAAATTTAGAATCTTTATCTGAATTAGAAGAAATTTGGGAAAAGTATAAGGTATTTTATTAAGATTTATATTGTAAATTTTTTTAACTTAATATTAAGGAAATAAATATTATAAACAAATTATTTTTTAGAAAGGGGAAAAATAAATTAAAATGAATAAGAGCTTAATTGAAGAGCTGTGGAAAGAAAATCTAGAAATTTTTAGATTATTAAAAGAAAGTGAGGATTTAGAGAAAGCTCGGCAGAGTCTTTTTAAATTTTCTAAAGGCTTAGAATGGAAGCATAGAGAAGGAGAAGAAGAATTACATAAATTAGAATACGCCACCGCCTTAGAGGCCATAAAAGTATTTAATAACTTTATTTCTCCTCGAAATGAGGAGATTTCTGGTTTTAGCACTTTAGACCATTTAAGGCAAGTTGCTAAGGAAAATCAGAAAATTATCAAAGAAATCGATGAAGGTTTTTTGAAAGAGATTATCCATCTTTTTAAGGCAATGAAGGGAAAAGCAGATATTTCTTCAGGATGGCTAAGGCCATTACTGGAAAAAGACGGGGTTAAGATAGTAGATTTTTCTAAGATCACAGGGAGAGAAGCAGGAATATCTCGTTCAAATTATTTAGATAAACTTTACGAAAAAGTTCATAATTTTATTAACCGTTATCCTTCCGGATGTGATGTTAACATGATAAAGGAGCGAGAAGAGAATCGCAAAAAGATTTTAAATTATTTTGGAGCAACTATAGATAATTGGAAGGATTATAAATGGCAATTAAAACATATTTTCTACAACATGAATCATTTAGGAATTCTTAAGAAATTAGTTCCTCTTAGTAATGAGGATTTAGAGGCTATTAAAATTGCTATTGAAAATAAAATACCCTTTGGTATTACGCCTTATTATCTTTCTTTGTTCGATTTTTCTCGCAGTGATAGAAAATATGACTATCAGGTAAGATCTCAGGTAATTCCTCCCATGCATTATGTAACTTTAATGAAAGAACATCGTAAAGAAAGGTCATATTACTTTGATTTTATGGGTGAGCACGACACTTCGCCTAAAGAATTGATTACCAGAAGATATCCTATGATATCTATCCTAAAGCCTTACGATACTTGTCCGCAAATTTGTGTCTACTGTCAGAGGAATTGGGAAATAACCGGTCCGATGATGCCCGAAGGGATGGTAAGTAAAGAGGCATTGGATAAAGCATTAGATTGGTTTGCTGAACATACCTCTATGAGAGATGTATTGATTACCGGGGGCGACCCCTTGGCCTTAGATGATGAGCGAATAAAATATATAATGGATAGATTGTGTCAGATGGAGCATGTAGTAAATATCAGGTGGGGTACAAGAACTCCAGTAACTGTTCCCATGAGAATAACCGATAAATCGGCTAAATTAATTGGAAGTTATATAGAACCAGGTAAAAGAAATATCTGTGTAGTTACTCATATCGAAGGAGCGTCTGAAGTTACTCCGGAATTAGCTGAGGCAGTGATGAAATTTAGAAAACAGGGCATATATGTGTATAATCAATTAGTATATACTTTAGAAACCAGTAGAAGATTTCAGAATGTAGCAGCGAGAATAGCGATGAAGAAGGCAGGAGTAGATCCCTATTATACTTTTTACCCTAAAGGAAAAGAAGAACACAAGGATTATCTTGTTCCAGTAGCCCGCTTATGGCAAGAGAGAAAAGAAGAAGCAAGATTGATACCTGGTATTTTTCGGACCGATGAACCGGTATTTAATGTTCCTCGTTTGGGCAAAAATCATGTAAGGGCGTGGCAAGATAGAGAATTAATTGCTCTCAACAAGGAAGGAAGGAGAATTTATTTATGGCATCCCTGGGAAAAAGGAATTGCTTTAGTTGAACCTTATGTTTATAAAGACCTTCCCATTTATAAATATCTTCAAGAATTAGCGAAGAGAGGGGAAGATACCGAAGAATACAAGTCAATTTGGTACTATTATTAAATAAACTTCCGAGAAGAAAAATTGACTAAAGGAGGTGATATAAAATAATAAAGATGAGTTAAGCTCGAAATTTAGAGCAGATTTTTGTTAGTACACCTAATAAATTTAAAAAATTAAAAAACGGAGGTATTGAAATGAAGAAATCTTTAAGCATAATATTAATGGTTAGTTTATTAGTATTTTTATTTTCCGGAATTAGTTTAGCTGCTACTCATATTACTTTTGGAACTGGCAGCCCTGGAGGGACTTACTATCCTTTAGGTGGAGCAATGGCTGATCTCTGGACTAAATTATTGAAAGCAGAAGGAATTGAAGTTACAGCAGAATCTACTGCTGCCTCAGTGGAAAATAGCCGATTAGTAGGCAGCAACGAAATTCAGATCGGAATGGCAATGTCCAGTGTTTCCTTTAAAGCTTATAAAGGAGAAGTAGATCCGTTTAAGGGAACTCCCCAACCGATATTAGGACTATTTTCTATGTATCCTGCACCCCAACATATTTTAACATTAGATCCTGATATTAAATCTATTGGAGATTTAAAAGGGAAAAAAGTTTCAGTAGGTGCACCGGGAAGTGGATGTGAGACTATCTCTCGACTGATTATAGAAACTGCTGGATTAACTTATGATGATATAAAAATCAGTTATTATTCTCAGCCAGAGGCAGCTCAAGCTTTAAAAGATAGGAATGTTGATGTAGTATTCTGGAATTTCTCCCTTCCAGGTTCTGCCGTAAGTGAAGTTACCGCAGTAAGAGATGTCTATTTTGTATCAGTAGATAAAGATATTGTTGAAAAATTAACTTCCGAATTTACTTATTACAAGGAAGGTAAAATACCTGCTAATACTTATAAGGGACAAGATTATGATGTCGTAGCCATTCAAGATGGAAATGATGTGGTTATAAATAAGGATATTGATGAAAATACTGCATATCTATTAGTATCAACACTATTTGAAAATGCGGAAAATATATTTGATGTCCATCCTTCAGCAAAGAAATTAATTCCTGAAAATGGCGTAAAAGTAGGTATTGAAATGCATCCTGGTGCAGAAAAATACTTTAAGGAGAAGGGATTACTTTAATGTTTCGTAGAATAATCAGGGGAATCTTTATGGTTTCCCTGATTATTTTTTTTATCACAATATTATATTTTATTAATAATAAAGAAAATAACCGGACACAATATTATTTAGAGATTATCAACAGGGAGAATGATTCTATATTAGTTAAAATTGAAGTTGCTGTTGGCGATAAATTTTATTTGGAATATATAAATTCAAAAGATTTAAATCCGGTATATGATACTTTTGAAATAAGAGAAAACGGAATATTTTGTCTGCTTACCGAGGAATATCCCTGGTATGGCGTGGGACAAGAATCCCATCCTTCTAAAGATATAAAATATTCAGATAAATTAGTAATAGTAAATGTAAATAGGGAGATGAAAATACTTCCTTTACGGGTAGCTTTTACCGTAGAACAAAAAATAA
>Ga0255384_10008_pt1 | contig 36109 bp, 38 predicted proteins | sample ANMaggSeSYBR01F7_FD_182106 | JGI IMG/M metagenome (GOLD analysis project Ga0255384, IMG submission 182106) | Sediment cell enrichment communities from methane seep in Santa Monica Basin, California, United Staets - ANME aggregate JGI... | ecosystem: Environmental > Aquatic > Marine > Cold seeps >... | reverse complement strand
TTTCAAGATCATCCTTACAACCGCAATTTGGTTTTCCGCATTTTCGATACAAGGACATAATGCTCAAAAAAATAAAGACTAAGAAAAAAAGAAAAGCGAAATTATATGGAAATTCTATGTTATCATTTCCTAGAATATTCTTTACAATTAATCCGGAGCCGATGGCTAAAATGCCTCCCCATAATTGGCGATAGCCAAAAAATCTTCCTCTTAAATTGGATGGCAATGACTTACCCCAGATATCATAGAAGGGAACAGCCGCAATCCCTCCCATAAATGTATGCAGAATTAGTGTAACAAACAGAAAAAAAATGGTTAGATTTGGATATGTGTTATTAAATATATAGGTTGTAAAAGCTAGAAGTCCCCAGCTTAATGCGCGTACGGTGATAGCAAATATTAAAAGAGGTTTTTTATGAGTTTTGTTTTCAATTTTATTAGCTACCAACAATTGAGGAAATACGGAAGCTATACCACCAAGCCTGCCAATTAAAGTAGACGACAAGCCTATAAGTGTTTTAGATTTAGTAAAATGATCGAGGAATATAGGAAGTATGGTATCAGGATTATAAAAAGCCTCTCCGCCAAGGTACAATATGCCATGAATAAGACCCATGGCGAAATTCCATTTTTTATTATTATTAATATTATTTTTTTTCAACATAAGTTATCCTTTGTTTTTTTTATTTTTTCCTATAATCATTTTTGATTTTTCTTAAATATCAGAATAATCGGATGAGTAATTATTATATTTTACTTTCCTTCCTCAAAGATTTGTATACTGATTTTTTTCATTTCTTCAATGACTTTTTCCATTTTTTTTAAATTTTGTATATATCCCAAGCATTGTTCAGCTTGTTTTTTTGAAAGGGAACGGGTGACTGTTTTTCCGTTTATTTTCTTTGTCCAAATGTGGTAGGGACCGTGTCGCATTTCAAGATCATCCTTACAACCGCAATTTGGTTTTCCGCATTTTCGATACAAGGACATAATGCTCCCACAGCAAATATAACCTATTTGAGTCAACTCTTTCTGAAGATCACGATATTTTTTTTCTAATTGATCAAGATTCACAATTTAAATCCCCTTTCTTTAAATGAAAATTGCTTAAAGAAAACTTTAAGTATTATAAACTTAAAGAAATAAAATGTCAAATAATATTTTTTTCAGATGTAATAAAAAAAATTCGCAGAAAGAAAACAGTTTTCATTTCTGCGAATTTTTTGTAAGTACTATTGGTGTTAGTTTAAAATCTAAACCCATGATTAAGGAAATAAGATTCTTTTAACTTAACAAAGTAAATAAAAATCCCTTTTTTAGGAAAAAACCTTAGATGTGATAACTATTGCCTCTCCGAATGGTAATTTCTTACCGAATAGGGCATGCTCCGTTAGAACATGATTCATCTCCTAGATCAATTTCCGTTTCTTCCTGTTCGTATTTTGAGATAAGTGAAGGAATAAAAGGTAACATTTCTTTTACCCTCTTCTCATATTCTTTTTTTGTTATCGCCTCATAAGGCATTTGAGCATAAAAACTATTATCTAAAGAGACAAAACTTACCGCTACCGCTTCATCCCAGTTATTCCATAACCATTCTTCTACTTCTTCCCATTCATGGTTTTGCACATGAACAGTAATAGAAGTATTATGATCTGTGTATTCTTTTTGGAAAGAACGGTAAATTTCCAATTGTTCTATTGCGGAAATATCTTTTTTGGTTTTCCCTTCCGGAGCGCAACAAGGAAAAGAGATTACTTTTGTTTGGCAATTTTCCTCAGTCTGTCCATTCTCCGGTTTTATATCATATCCCAATTCTTCACAAACCTTAAGTAAGGGGTCGTTGGCATTAATACGAACCCTCCTGATAAAATAAGGAGAATGAGAATGATGTATTCCACTGGAAACGGTTGGTAATTGTGAAAGAGTACCCTCCGGTTTCACTGTGGTCATAAGCAAAGGAGGTTCAACACCTAATTTTTGCGCATAGGACTCTGCTTCTTGATGAATAATATCTCTTAATTTTTTCCGTAATTCTGATTCTTTTTCTTTGGTCATTTCAGTAGCATTTACCATATCCTGCCATCCGGTCAAACTACAACCTACCAATCTATCTCTTTTTTGCTTTACATCCCATTGATCTAATTCCAGGTCTAAAAAGGTCATTCGAAACCCTGCTCGTAAAGAAAGTCGTTGAGCTTCAAATAATTTTTTCTTATCTAATTTAGCATCTTGCACAAAACCTAATACATTTACAGTAGTCAGATTACACATTTGGTCTCTATCAAGCAGCACCTCCATACAGGGATTAGCTCCTTGCAAATTAGGTCTTCTTTTAGCAGCTGCTTCTGCATTCATAAAACCAGGCTCGCCACTATATCTCATTTGCTTTACATGCCAGGAAAGTTGTTCCCGAGTTGGTTTAGAAGTATAAAAAATACTATTATTACTCATTTCTCGATAGGAAATAGCTTCATTTTTTATCCATTTACCATCTACCTGTTCATAGAGATTATTCTTAGCATTTAAAATTCCCTGGTCATCTTTGTCAAATAATACCACTTCACTGGTCCGCCTAACTCCCCCTACTACTACATTTTGGCCAATGATATTAGCTATATCCAGACAATCTATTGGTCGCAATTTTTTTAAATTATCAAAACAATTAATTTTAACTATTTTATCAATTTTATAAAACATCTCCCTTAAGCTTTCATATCCGGAAGCAGTACCACCAAAAGTTTTTAACTTTTCTCCTTTTGGCCTAACATAATTATAATTAAAAATAATGGTTTTTACTTCCCTGTATTCCTTTTTATATAGTATATTTAAATAGTAATCTAATGATTCTACCCAGCCTTCTTTACTATCCCCGACTATGATATGGGCAGTATTAGATTCAAAAGTAATACTGGTTAAATCTTCTCTCTTATCTTTAGGAGTTGGGGAATATGACTCATGTATAAACTTTATGTCTGTTCTTATTTTCGGTAATTTATTTACATCTGATTTTAAAATTCTTATCCCTACCCCGGCTCCGATCATCAATAAATAAAACAGGTCTTTAAAAGCATTAAAATTATCTAAAATCGTAAAACTGCAATTAAAATTTGCCATAGGATATTTTAAACTAACTTCCGTTCCACCTGTCCAAAGGGTTCTACCGGCTAAAAATTGTCTTAAATGGAAGAGGTTATCGTAAAGAAGTTCAGCTTCATGTTGAGTAGTTCTAACCAAACCACAATTAAACTCCACAGCTCTTCTTACTGTTTCCCACCAGTATTCTCTTCTTTTTTCGAGAGGTAACCATCGGGAATAAGTTCGGTAATAAACAAATTGACCTAATTGACTGGGAAATGGATTGGGAAGGTGTTTGTATTGGCTGATAAAGTCATCCGTTAACAACTTGTGGTTTTTTCTGGAGATTTCCCTTAATTCGTCACGCTGTTTTCTGTATAAGATATAAATCTTTGCAACATCTTTCCTTTCGCTATTCATTAGTTCTGTTTCTACCTGTTCCTGTATATCATTAACTGTTACGCTTTTTTTGGAAGCCTGTAAGTCTTTTTTTATTTTTGCAGCAATAGATACGCATAGCTCTTTATCTACTCCCTTTATGGTTTCGCGCATCGCCTGAGTAATAGCATTTATTATCTTATTTGGATCAAAATATTGTACTGTATTATTACGTTTAATTACTTCTATCATTTTTATCCTTCCATTATCGTAACCAGGGATGACTTATCACATTCCTCATTTTTCACTATTAGTAATTTTATTCTATTTTTAATATTTTAACATAAAAAAATATAAATCAGGAAAAAATAAATAATAAATATCAGAAAATATTTCTTTGCGTAAATAATCTAATGATTAACTCCCAAAGACCAAGATTTTTTATATTTTTTCCCTTTAGTAATTTTTTCTTCCTTTAGGCAACAAGACATAATTTCCTGTTTTATTTGAAAATTATCGCTAAACTTGTAATAATTATAGAAATAATTATATTTTTTAAGAGAGGGGATAATTATTATGATTAAAGAATTAATTAAAAAGAACAGAACGTATCGGAGGTTTTATGAGGATTTTGAAATTAAACGGAATATTTTGGAAGAGCTGGTAGATTTAGCCAGACTTTCAGCATCTGCTGCTAACAGGCAATCTTTAAAATATATCTTATCTTGTGAGAAGAATAAAAATGATCTAATTTTTCCTACTTTAGCCTGGGCAGGTTATCTGAAAGATTGGCGAGGTCCTGATGAAGGGGAAAGACCTTCTGCTTATATTGTTATGTTGAACGATACAGAAATCACTAAAAATTACTGGTGTGACCCGGGTATTGCCGCTCAAAGCATTCTTCTGGGAGCAACAGAGAAGGGATTAAGGGGATGTATATTTGCCGCAGTAAAAAAGGATGAGTTGAGGCTCGCCTTAAAAATTGATGAAAGATATGAGATTTTGTATGTATTGGCTATTGGTAAGCCCGGGGAGAAGGTGGTACTTGAAACAGTTGGAACCGATGGAGATATAAAGTATTGGCGGGACAGTCAGGGAGTTCATCATGTACCCAAAAGACTTCTTAAAGATATTATTCTTGTTAATGAAAACTTTAGTGGGGTAGTTAAATAGAAAGAAGAATGCCACTTTTCTATCTTTTTTTCTCTTTCTTAACTCGATACTCGATACACGATACTCGATACTTTCTTCTTGAGTGATTTAAATTAAAAGATAAATATAGTTATATTTTAAAATGAAAATAAAGCAGAAAATATGCTATCATTAGAAGGTAGGCTAATTTCTATTATGAAAGGAAAAAAAAATGAGTAAAAATCCAATTGCTACAATAACTATGGAAAATGAAAAATCGATAACAATTGAGCTGTATCCCGAGATTGCCCCCGATACTGTAAATAATTTTATTTCACTTGTAAAGAAAAAATTTTATGATGGTCTTTTATTTCATAGAGTTATTGCTGATTTTATGATTCAAGGAGGGTGTCCTGAGGGAACAGGAGCTGGCGGCCCCGGCTATAAAATAAAAGGGGAATTTTTGTCGAATGGTTTTAAGAATGATTTAAAACATAAAGAAGGCGTGATAAGTATGGCGCGCAGCAGTGAACCAGATAGTGCAGGCTCGCAATTTTTTATAATGCACAAATATGCACAACATCTGGACGGAAATTATGCAGCATTCGGTAAGGTAATTGAAGGGATGGATGAAGTTGATAGAATGGTAAATGTTAAGAAAGATAGAAATGACAAGCCGATTATTTCTGAGATAATAAAGGAAATAACTGTTGACTGCTTTGGGGAAAATTATCCCGAACCCGAAATAGAAATGAGTTAAAAAGAGGACAGCCTACTTTTTGCAAGTTATAATACGTAGGGGCGTATTGCTATACGCCCCTAAAAAAGTAGCCTGTCCCCTTTTTTTAGGGTTAAAATTTTGACAGAAGAGGATTATTGTGTTATCTTTTTTAAAATAGTAATACCTATAGGAGAGATTAATGTCTGATATAGTCCGCTTCGGAGTATCATTAGAAAAAGAACTATTAGATAAATTTGATAGGCTTATCAAAGAGAAGAAATATCCCAATCGCTCAGAGGCAATACGAGATTTAATCAGAGAGAATTTAGTTAAAAGAGAGTGGGTTAAAGGAAAAAAAGTTGCCGGAGCAATTACCCTGGTCTTTGACCATCATAAAAGAGATCTGGTAAATAACCTAACTGATATCCAGCATGATTTTCACACATTAATTATCTCTAGCCAGCACATTCACCTGGACCATGATAATTGTTTGGAGATAATAGTGGTAAGAGGGAAACCCACAGAGGTGAGAGAACTGGCGGATAAATTAAGAGCAGCTAAAGGGGTAAAATACGGATCTTTATCTATAGCTACTACCGGGAAAGAGTTAGTGTAAAAAGAGAATAGTTTTCAGTTTTCGGTTAACAGTTTTCAGATTTAAATTACAATAAAAAGGCTAATGGCCTTATATTTTTTTACCTTATGCGTAGCACGAAAATGAAAATAGTATATAGGGAAGAATAGCGTGGAGCGTATAGCGTTCAGGTGCGAGCAGTAAATACAGTAATAAGTAATGAGTGATAAGTAATAGGAAAAGAGTTAGTTGGTTCGTTGGTTAGCTAGTTAAGAAAATAGAAATTAGAAGCCAGGAGAAAAATGTATAGTGAGGGAGATAAGATTAAGATTAGTTTGTCAGTTTACCAGTTAAAATACAAGTTGCAAGTTGCAAGTTTACAGAAAGAAGTAGGGGCGTATTGCCATACGCCCTCATGAAGTAGAGACTAATAATTATTTATTCTTTACTTGTACTAATTTAATTGGACAATTGGTAAATCGGCAAATTGGTGAATCGATTTATTGCTCAATTGGCGAATTACTTAATTGTATTTTACTTACACTTGTAGCCCGCAAACTATACGCTAAACGCTGTACGCTATACGCTAATATTAAAATATACAGGAGGAAAGATGTGAAGAATTTAAAATTTAAAGTAGGTTTAATTTTTAGTTTATTGGCAATATTTTTACTCGGGAGTTTGATGGTAGTCAGTGCTCATTTCGGGATGGTAATCCCCTCTGATGATATGGTAACCAAGGATGACAATAAAAGTATTGGTTTAACAGTACAATTTATTCATCCTATGGAAGGGGATTATATGGATATAGTTAAACCTGCGCAATTTGGAGTCTTGGTTCAGAGCGAGAAAATTGACTTACTAAGTACACTTCAAGAAAAAAAGATTAATGATTGTACTACCTGGAAGACAAATTATCAGATAAAACGTCCGGGTGACTATATTTTTTATGTAGAACCTCAACCTTATTGGGAACCGGCAGAGGATTGTTTTATCATTCACTATACTAAAGTTATTGTAAATGCCCTTGGTATGGAAGTGGGTTGGGATGAAGAACTAGGACTAAGGACTGAAATTATTCCCCTGACTCGGCCCTATGGCCTTTGGACTGGAAATGTTTTTCAGGGGATAGTAAAAGTCAAAGGAGAAGCGGTGCCTTATGCGGAAATAGAAGTGGAATATTACAATCAAGATGGCCAGGTTAAATGGCCTGCTGACCCCATGATCACTCAGGTAATTAAAGCTGACCAGAATGGCGTATTCACTTATGCTATGCCCAGGGCAGGTTGGTGGGGGTTTGCAGCCCTTAATGAAGATGAAGAAAAGATAAAACATAACGGAGAAGAAAAGTCGGTAGAAATAGGAGCGGTGCTCTGGGTCAAAACTTATGATATGGAATAAATAAGTAGAAGGGAAATACTTTATGCATATTTCAGAAGGAATACTATCTGCGCCTGTATTAGTTACAGGTGCAGGACTGGCTGCTACAGCAGTAGGATATAGCTTAAAAAAGATGGAACATAAGGAAGTGCCTAAAGTAGCCATTTTGTCTTCTGTTTTTTTCGTGGCTTCTTTAATTCACGTTCCTGTCGGTCCTTCAAGTGTGCATATGGTTTTAAATGGAATTTTAGGAGTATTATTGGGTTGGGCTGCCTTTCCGGCAATATTAGTTGCCCTTGCCCTACAAGGAGTACTATTTCAATTTGGAGGTATTACCACTTTAGGAGTAAATACTTTTAATATGGCTTTACCGGCAATTATCTGTTTCTATCTTTTTAATCGAGGGATTAAAGGGGAGAATAATTTTATTGCCTTGATACTGGCTTTTGTTTGTGGATTTTTAGCGGTATTATTAAGCGGAACAATGGTGGCAGCTGCCCTGGTCTTTACCGGAGAACCTTTTAAACAGGTAGCTAAATTAGTGCTAATCGCTCATCTACCGGTGATGATTTTAGAAGGAGTGTTAACTGTGTTTTGTGTTGGATTTTTGAGGAAAGTTAGACCGGAAATATTAAATGTTTGATTACGCGATTTAATATAGATTACACAGATTAATTCAGTATATTTATAATATATCGGAGAGATAAGATGAAAAACAAACTATATTTAATTTTGATATTTGCTTTTTTAATCATTATAATGATGGATGTCTCGATATTTGCTCACAAAGTAAATGTCTTTGCCTATGTAGAAGGAGATAAAGTTTACACTGAAAGTTATTTTAACGATGGTAAAATGTGTGTGGATTCAAAGATTGAAGTATTTAACAACCAGGGAAATACACTGTTAGAAGGTCTAACTGATGAAGAAGGAATGTTTTCTTTTAAGATTCCTTCAGAAGATGTAATAGATGGAGATTTAAAAGTAGTTCTTACCGCCAGCATGGGACATAGAGCAGAATATGTTATCCCAACTAATGAACTAAGAAGTATTGCGGGGTTAATTAAAGAAAAGTTTGAAGAACCTATACCTGTAGTTTCTCCTGAAATTTCTTCGTTCAATTTAAAAGAAATCCAATCATTAATCGAAGACGCTTTGGATAAAAAATTAGAGCCGATTACGAGAGAGATGAGAGAGATTAAGAAGTCTCAAGAGGATAAGGTTTCTCCCACCGAGATAATCGGGGGGATAGGTTATATAATTGGTATTTTTGGAATTGTCGCTTATTTTTTAAGCCGCAGAAGATAGTTTAAAATATTTTTTTAGGTGATTAATTTGATTAAAGAAAAATTTTCAGAAGGAGATTCTTTTTTTCATAAGCTCGATCCACGGGTAAAGATTATTGTGGCTTTATTGTTTTCAGTAATTGTTGCGGTCAGCGATAAATATACTTCATTGTGGGGTGCTTTATTCCTTGCTGCAGCAGTAGTGATTGTTGCCCGTTTAAGGACCAAAGAAGTGCTCTCCCGTCTTTTAGTGGTGAACAGCTTTATCTTTTTATTATGGTTGATGCTCCCCTTTACCTTTCAGGGTGAAAAAATTTATACTTTAGGATCGTTAGGTATTTCTCAAGAAGGTATCAAATATGCCCTTTTAATTACTATAAAATCTAACTCTATTGTTTTAGTTGGGATTGCTTTCCTTTCCACCACTTCAATATTTAATCTGGTTCATGCCCTGCGACATTTGCATCTTCCTGATAAATTGGTTCAGTTATTTTTCTTTACTTATCGTTATATCCATACCATTCATTCTGAATATATCAGATTAAATAATGCTTTGAAAATACGGGGATTTAAACCGCAGACCAATCTCCATACTTACAAGACTTATGCCTATTTAGTAGGAATGATGTTGGTTCGAAGTTATGACCGCTCAAAGAGAGTATATAATGCTATGTTGTGCCGGGGATTCAAGGGCAAATTTTGGACTTTAAATCATTTTGTTTCCAAAAAAGCTGATTTTGCAGCAGGGATTGTGATGATAAGTTGTATTATGGGATTGGTGTTATTGCCATGAAAGAAAGAGAGGATAAAGCTGTAATCAAAATTGCTGACCTTTCCTTTGCCTATCCCTCCCGGGATTATGTATTTGAAAAGTTCAATTTTAATTTTTTTAAAGGAGAGAGGATTGGCCTGGTTGGGCTCAATGGAAGTGGAAAGACTACTCTATTCCATCTTATTATGGGACTTTTACATCCAACAGAAGGAAAGATTGATATTTTTGGAAAAGAACGAAAAGTAGAAAGCGATTTTGCAGAAGTTAGAGAAAGAATCGGCCTTGTATTTCAGGATCCCGATGATCAATTATTCAGTCCTACTGTAGCCGAAGATATTGCCTTTGGTCCTCTAAATTTGAGAAAAAATCATCAGGAAACTAAAAAAATCTTGAAAGAAACTTTAGAGACTCTCGGGTTAGCTGGCTTTGAAGATAGAATTACTTACAATCTTTCCTATGGAGAAAAAAGATTAGTTTCTCTGGCTACGGTATGGGCGATGCAACCGGAAATTTTATTGCTTGATGAACCTACTATCTGGCTTGATGAGGGAACTATTGAAAAGATAGTTCAAATATTAAACAGAAATCCCCGTTTATCCTACATAATTATTTCTCATGATAAAAAATTTTTGAAGGAGACTACTGATAGTATTTGTTTAATGGACAATGGGAAGATAAGGAAAATATAGATAGACAGGCGAGACGCCTGTCCTACGAAGGAGGGGTGGTATTTTTCATTTTAGATTTTTTTCTTTCTTTATACAGTAAGCGATACCCAATATCCAATACAAATAAAAGGAAGTTAGTGTAAAATTTAATTGAGTAGTTAGATAAAGAAAAGAATATTTATTTCTTTTGTTCTCCTATCTTTTTTTCTCTAGTTTTTCTTCACGCAATACGCGATACGAAAAAGTAATTCTTATTTTTATTTTTGAAATGCATTTGTTATAATGAAGTTACAATGTTTTTTTACGAGATATGATTCACGAGATACGAGATACGAGATGAAGGGGAGAAGAAATGAAAATTGGAATTGTGGGGATGCCTTTAACAGGGAAGACCACCCTATTTAATCTTTTAACCGGCCAGCATAAGGAGACTTCTGCTTATTCCTCAAAGGGTACTAAAAATATGGGAGTAGCCGCTGTTTATGATCAGCGAGTTGATTTTTTAACTTCCATTTATCATCCCAAAAAGACCACTTATGCCGCTATTGAATTTATGGACATCGGGGGAATTTCTCCGGAATTGCCAGCAAAAGAGAAGGCAGAAATATTTAGTCTTATCCAGGATGCCGAGGCTCTGCTGTTTGTAATCAGATTATTTGAAGACCCGACGATTGCTGGCGAGAAAGACCCGATTGTTCAGTTAGAAAACTTAAAGTGTGAACTTTTACTTAGGGATTTGGAAGTAGTAGAAAATCGGATAGAACGGTTAAAAAAGTCTAAGAAAAAATTGACCCATGAAGAATTAGTAGAAATTGAGATTTTGGAAAAATGCAACCAGGGATTGAGCGATGATCAATTTCTTTCTAATCTTGAATTTTCCGAGGATGAAATAAAAAAGATAAGCGGTTTCAGTTTTTATACTCTAAAACCGATTATTACCGCCCTGAATCTTGGTGAAGAACAATTCAAGACAAAATCATATTCCCAAAAAGAGAAATTAGAGCAGGTTATTCAGGATGGGGATATGGCCAGTTTAAATATCTGCGGCAAGACGGAAATGGAAATAAGTGAACTGGAACCAGATGAGAGACAAATATTTTTAGAAGATTTAGGATTGAAAGAATCAGGAATTGAAAGATTATCACGAGTGTGTTATAAACACCTGGGGTTAATATCTTTTTTCACTGTAGGCGAAGATGAAGTTAAAGCCTGGACTATTAGGAAAGGTACTATAGCCAAAAAAGCTGCGGGAAAAGTACATTCCGACATAGAAAGAGGTTTTATCCGGGCTGAAATTGTCAGATATCAGGATTTGGTTACTCTTGATTCTATGCACGCAATAAAAGAAAAAGGCTTACTAAAAATTGAGGGGAAAGATGCTATAATCGAAGACGGTGATATTGTCAATTTTCGATTTAATGTTTAAAGCAAGTTTTTGGTTAATAGTTGCAAGATGCGAGATACAAGGTGCAAAATTATTTAATTAACCAATTGACCGATTAAAAATACGAGTTACAAGATAATTTAGTCGCTGGTATAAGATTAGCGTAGAGCGTACAGCGTTTAGCGTATAGCTGCAGGCTACAAGTGTAAGTAAAATACAATTAAGTAATTCTCCAATTAAGGTAAAGATCAAGACTAATTGAATAATTAATTAACTAATAAAATTGTAGGGGTAGACCTTATGTCTATCCTCCGTAGGACAGGCCCCCGCCTGTCTATTTCTTCGACACGGCAACGCCGTGTTGCTACCTTATGAGGACGTATAACAATATGTCCTTACTTCTCTCTGTAAACTTGAAACTCGTAACTTGCAACCCGAAACCTGTTAACTGGCTAACTGGATAACTAATATCATATACGCTACGCGCTCTACTATCCTATACGATAACTACTTTGATTTATTTTTCTCTTTACTCGATACTCGATACTATATACTTGATACTTTCTTTTTAAATAGTTGACAAAAATATTTTTTTATATTATAATCACTACTAAAGTAGTAGTAATAGTAGTAATTAAGCGGGGTGAATTTTATGAGGCTTTCTACCAGAGCAAGATATGGGACAAGGTTAATGTTAGAATTAGCCTTAAATTTTGATAAGGGGACTATCTTTTTAAAGGATATTGCCGAAAAGGAAGAGATTTCCGAAAAATATTTAAGTCACCTGGTTATCCCCCTTAGGGCAAGCGGGTTGATAAGCTCCTCTCGGGGAGCCCACGGAGGGTATCAGTTAGCCAAATCTCCTTCCCAAATAACTCTCAAAGAGATTGTGCAAACTTTGGAAGGCGGGATAAGTTGTGTGGAATGCGTAAAAAATCCCTCTGTTTGTCCCAGGGTTTCCAAATGTGCAACACGAGGTATCTGGGAAAAATTAGATGAAAAAATTTCCGATGAACTTAGCTCTATTAGTTTAGCGGATTTGATGAACTCGCAAAAAGAAATAAACTAATTATTGCTATAGTATCTCGCGAATAGTTAGATAAACGAAAGAGGTAAAATTTATGAAAGTATTGATTATGGTTTTTGTAATATTATTTATGTTTCCGGTTCTTGCATTTGCTGATGTAGAGGGATGTGGATTTACATGGGGGTGGAATCAAATGATGAATTTTGGAAATGGAGGAATGTTTATGATGTTCATGTTCGCAATTGTTATTGGATTAATAATTTATTTTATCATCACCAATACAAAATCTAATAGAAATACCGGGGGATTTAGCGAAACTTCCTTGGATATTATCAAAGAACGATTTGCAAAGGGAAAAATTACCGAAAAAGAATTTGAAAAAATGAAAATAGCTTTGAAAGGTTAATTAATTCCTTATACAGGATGTAGGATAATTATATAAAATTAGGAAATAAAAAGATGTTTAGGAGAAAACCATGAACCTGTTATCAGCTATCGGCAGTGTGCCTCTTGTTGAGTTAAATAATCTAAATGGAAATTCAAAGGTAAGAATTTTTGGCAAGCTTGAAGGAAGTAATCTTGGTGGTTCAGTTAAAGATCGTCCTGCCTACTATATGCTCAAAAAAGCAGAAGAGTCAGGGGAACTTATCAAAGGAAAAATAATACTTGAACCTACTTCGGGAAATACCGGAATTGCCCTGGCGATGATAGGAGCAGCCAAGGGATACAAAGTAAAACTTTGCATGCCTGAGTGCGTGAGTTTAGAAAGGCGTCGGATTATTGAATCCTTTGGGGCCGAAGCAGTGCTTACTTCGGCAAATGAAGGGACTGATGGTGCCATCAGGAAAGCTCATCAGCTCATTGCCGAAGAGCGGGGTAAATATTATATGCCCAATCAATTCGAAAATGAGAATAATGTTCTTGCTCATTACGAGACCACCGGGCCAGAAATATTTTCGCAAACTAAAGGAGAAATAGATGTATTTGTAGCAGGTATGGGGACCGGAGGAACTCTAATGGGAACGGGTAAATATCTCAAGGAGAAGAAGCCGCGAATTAAAGTTGTAGGAGTTGAACCAACGGTAGGGCATAAAATACAGGGGCTTAAAAATATGCAGGAATCAATTGTTCCCAAAATATACCACCCCGAAAAATTAGATGAGAAAATTACCGTTGAGGATAACCCGGCTTATGAGTTTACCAGATTACTTGCTACCAAAGAAGGTATTTTTGTAGGCATGTCCGGTGGCGCAGCAATTGTAGGAGCCTTGCACATGGCCAAAAAGATGGATTCCGGAATAATCGTAGTAATTTTACCTGATCGGGGAGACCGTTACTTGAGTACTAATTTATTCAGATCAACGTGCGGCAAATGTCCGCCATAAAGAGTTGTTTTAAAAAAATACGAATGGATAAAAAGGAGGTGACAAATATGGCTATTGATCCGGCATGTAAGATGGAAGTAAATAAATTGACAGCAAAATTTAAAAGTACATACAATGATAGAATTTTATATTTCTGTTCTGCAGGATGCAAAAAAGAATTTGATGATAATCCTGAAAAATATATTAAGAAATCAGATAAACATCAGCCACCACTGTATGGACCCTGTTAGTTTGAGAGTAGGATGAAAAAAACATATTTGATTTAGAGAAATAAAACTAATCACTAACCCAAGAACTTATAATTCGAGACGAAAAATAAATCCGCAAACAAGGGTAGTGTTTTATTTTTAAATTTATATACTACTTATTGAATAAGATAAGTAGTATTACATAAAAGAGTTTTTCCGAAACCATTTGTAATGCCTAAATATGAATTAGACTAGGTGTTATGATTATTTGTAGTAAAAGGAGAGAAGATGGGAAAAACAAAGAACATTAGATTAATTGGTGTATTACTAATTATTTTATTAGTCATATTGGGTGTTTCGGGTTGTAGTGGTAATAGCAACGATAATAGCGAAAGATACGGCGTTAATATTACTGAAAAAAAAGTTGTCAGTGTAAAAGATATTTATTCTAATCCAAATGAATATCTTAACCAAACAATCAGATTGGAGGGGGAGATTGTCCGAGAATGCTCCTCAGGATGTTGGTTCTTTTTAGAAGATAAGACAGGTACAATTTATGTAGACATTAATCCTTCGGGTCTCAGCATTCCTCCAAAAGTCGGGAAAAAGGTAGTTGTGGAAGGTGTACCGGAGAATAAAAATGGGAGAATAAGCATTGTTGGAAAAGGAGTCGAGTTTTAATGAAATTTTTTATTTTAGCTTATAAAAATTTAAAACGGAGAAAATCTCGTTCTTTTTTAACCATTGGTGGAGTAGCAGTAGCGGTAGCAGTTTTAGTAGCTCTTCTAGGTTTTAATGCCGGGTATCAAGAGGCACTAACCTCTGATGTCGATAAAATGGGATATCAAGTTGTTGTAACTGCTAAAGGTTGTCCTTATGAGGCAGCAACCATGATACTTAATGGAGAAGCAGGTCTTAGGTTTATAGATGAGGATATCTATAAACAAATAACCAGCGATCCTGATATTGATAAGATTACGCCTCTTCTTGCTCAGTTAGCCTATGATTCGGAAAAACAAGATGGCAGAGGTGGTTTTATCAATTATTTAGGAATCGAGAAAAGCTATATTGAACTTAAACCAAATGTTGAGTTTAAATCCGGAGGATGGTTCTCAGGCGAAAATACCAATGAAGTAATTTTGGGATACGAAGCAGCAGAATCAGAACAAAAGTCAGTTGGAGATAAAATTTTTATCCCGGATAAAGATATTACTTTAACTATTGTAGGCATCTTTGAAAGAACAGCTACCCAGGAAGATGGGACAGTATTTTTACCTCTAGAAACAACTCAAAGAATCTTTGATGTAGAAGGTAAACTGACAGGTATCGGGATTAAACTGAAGCAGATTGAAAAAATTTCAGAATTTGAAGAGAGACTTTATCCGATTGCCAGTATTCAAGTAATAAGTATGAATCAGGTCAAAGGGACAATTTTAAATCTGGTAAATTCAGCAAAAATATTGATTATGTCCGTTGCTTTCATCGCAATATTTGTAGCTATTATTGGGGTTATCAATACCATATTAATGAGCGTCTTTGAACGAACACGAGAAATAGGTATTATGAAGGCAATAGGAGCCTCAAGATTAGATATTTTTCAACTCATCTGGATGGAAACACTTATTGTTTGTACCTTAGGAGGTATTTTTGGTTCAGCTATTGCGATTTTTGGTGGAAATTTGATCGAACTTTTAGTGAGAAATGTAATGCCTTATACCCCAAGTGGTAAATTACTTTTAATTACTCCAGATCTTTTACTTTTTTCTTTTCTGGGAGTAATAGTTGTGGGAATAATTTCCGGAGTGTATCCCGCATTTAAAGCAGCGTCGATGAGGCCCATAGAAGTAATAAGGAGTGGAGAATAATGAGAGAGTTGGCCGTAAAAGTAAGCAAGCTAAAGAAGGAGTATTCTTCTGCATCCCAAAAATTAATAGCCTTGAAGGAGGTTGATCTCAAAATAGAAAAAGGTGAATTTGTCACTATAATGGGGCCTTCAGGAGCAGGAAAGACTACCTTTCTAAATTTAGTTGGATGTTTAGACAGACCTACCTCAGGTAAATTAGATATTTTAGGATGTGACCCTACCGAATTTAATGAAGAAAAACTTAGCCGTATTAGAGTCGAGGAAATTGGGTTTGTATTTGAGGATTTTTTCTTAATTTCATTTTTAAATGCATTGGAAAATGTTCAATTACCTCTGATTTTTGCCCGAAATTATATAAATAATGATAGATCAAGAGATCTCCTGAAAAGAGTTGGATTAGATCATAGATTAACTCATTTTCCTAATGAATTAAGCGGAGGAGAATTACAGAGAGTAGCGGTGGCCAGAGCTTTAGCTAATAATCCTGAGATTCTTCTTGCCGATGAGCCAACAGGTAATTTAGATACCAAGAATGCACAAGAACTTTTTAGTCTTTTTCGAAATCTCAATAGGGAAGAGGGCTTAACCATTGTGGTTGCTACTCATAATATTAAATTAGGTTATTCAACAGATAGAGTTATTCATTTAAATGATGGAAAAATAGAAAAGGACGAAAGGTTGGGAAAACAAGATGGAAGATAAAGTAATTCTGGAAGCAAAAAATTTAAAAAAATACTATAGACGTGGTTCTGAAATTGTTAGGGCACTCGATGGGGTAGATTTTAAAATTAAAGAGAGCGAAATTGTATCAATTATTGGCCCTTCTGGTTCAGGAAAAACCACTTTAATGAACTTGATTGGCTGCCTTGATAAGGCTACAGAGGGAGTTTTAAAGATTGGCAATACTAATGTTATTTTTCTTGGTGAAAATGATTTAATAAAAATCAGAAGGGAAAATATTGGTTTTGTTTTCCAGAGATTTTACTTGATTCCTACCTTAACTGTTAGAGAAAACTTAGAATTACCTTTAATTTTTGCAAATAAAAGCGTAAATACGAAAAAAATATTAGATTTGCTAAAAGAAGTGAATCTTGAAAATAAAGAAGGAATTCAGATAAAACATTTATCCGGTGGAGATAAACAGAGGGCAGGTATTGCCCGAGCTTTGGTTAATGATCCCAAGATACTTGTTGCTGATGAACCTACTGGTAAATTAGAGACAAAAGTTGGAGAGCAAATTTTAAAACTTTTTAAGAGTTTGAGCGAAAAAAGCCTGGCTATAGTTATTGCTACTCATGATTTGGAATTAGCTCAGGCTACTCAAAGGATAATCCATCTCCAGGATGGAAAGGTCATCCCTAAAGAAAAATCTGATCTATATTATTGATATAAATTTATTTTTGAAAAAAAAGATGAAAGGAGGTGAAGACAATGCCTAAAAATATAATAATATTTATTCTTATAGTAGTGGTAATTATATTGGGGAGCGTTTTGGTATTTAGTAATATTCAAAATAATCCTTCTAATACTATCCAAAATAATTCTGGGCCTCAACCAAGGATTTTAGTTTCAGAAAAAGAATGGGATTTTGGGAAGGTGACTCAAGGCGAAAAGCCCACTCATATTTTTATTGTAAAAAATGAGGGAGAAGGAGATCTAATCATTGAAAGCTTGAAAGAATCTTGTGCCTGCATAGAGGTTTCAATTTCTACTACCCGCATTCAACCGGGAGAATCAGCAGAACTTAAAGTGACCTATGATACTACTGATTATGTGGGAAAAGATGAAAAACATATCCATATTTATTCAAATGATCCTCAGATACCAGAAAAAAGAATTAACTTATATGTTGAAATAGAAGTGTTCCAAATACCTAATCTAACACCTGATTTACAGGATTAAATTAAGATGAAAAGGTCTGTTTTAGTTTAAAGTTAAATCGAGAATCCTACAAGGAGAAAAAAATGAATGGATATAGTAGAAGAAATTATTAGACTGAAAAAAGAAAAGAATGCTATTATTTTAGTTCACAATTACCAAAGGTCAGAGATTCAGGATATTGCTGATTTTTTGGGTGATTCGTTAGGACTTTCCAGGAAAGCGGTGAAAACGGATGCAAAAATAATCGTTTTTTGTGGTGTCCGTTTTATGGCAGAGACTGCAAAGATACTTTCACCTGAAAAGATGGTTCTCCTTCCCAGGAAGGAAGCAGGATGTCCTATGGCAGATATGATAACTGCTGAGGACTTGAGAATATTAAAAGAAAAATATCCTGGTGCCAAAGTAGTTTCCTATGTAAATACTAATGCGGATGTAAAGGCTGAATCGGATATTTGCTGTACTTCGGCAAATGCAATAAAGGTGGTAAGGAACATTAAGGCAGAAAAAATAATTTTTACTCCAGATAAAAACCTTGCTGCATACTGTCAGAGATTTACAGATAAGGAGATAATTCCTTGGAATGGTTACTGCTATGTCCATGAGAAAATAAGGGAAGAAGAGGTTCGTCTAGCCAAGGAAAAATTTCCCGATGCTCTTCTTCTTGTCCATCCGGAGTGTAATACATCAGTTATTGACCTTGCTGATGAGGTGTTATCGACCAGTGGTATGTTGAACTTTGCGAAAAAAACGGATAAGAAGAGATTTCTCATAGGAACAGAGGAAGGGCTCATCTATCGATTAAAAAAGGAAAATCCGGGGAAGAAATTTTATACCGTTGGTACAGCCAAGATATGCCGAAACATGAAGATGACTACTCTAAATGATGTATATTTATCGCTGAAGGAGGAACGCTACGCCATCAAATTACCAGAAGATATCATTAAATTTGCTCAAAAGGCATTAACGGCGATGTTAAGAAATATTTATGGATAATTTTAGAATAAAAAATAAAATGTTGTTATTATAATAATTTGCCATAAATTTATTGGAAAGGAAAAATAAAGTATAGAGTATATGATAATAGAATTCTTTACAATATTTAAAGGATATCTTGTTGAAGTATTGCCATTCTTGATTGTAGGGTTTGTTTTAAGTGGCTTGATTCATGAATTTATTCCGGCGAAATTAGTGGAAAGACATCTCGGCGGTAAAGGAATAAAACCTATTCTTTATTCTACCCTTGCCGGGACACTTCTCCCTATCTGTTGTATAGGGTCACTTCCAGTAGCACTGAGTCTACACCAGAAAGGAGCAAGGCTTGGACCTGTTTTAGCTTTCTTGGTAGCCACACCCACTACTTCTATAACTGCTCTTCTGGTATGTTACGGTCTTTTAGGGCTAAAATTTACGGTGTTTATATTTTTTGCTGTAATTTTAATGGGGTTGCTTATGGGAGTCATGGGCAATTTGATTAAGTTTGCTCCCCCTCCCCCCAAAAGCTTGGCTAATCCTGCTTGCTGTCAAGAGAAAGAGCTGGCTGTAGACCCTATCTGCGGAATGAATGTGGATATAAATAAAGGATTAAAAACAGAGCACCAAGGAGAGTACTACTATTTTTGTTCAGCTCATTGTCAAGACGTTTTTGAAAAAAATTCCGAGAAATATGTTGATACTAAAGAATATACACGTGCAAAAAGCATTGAAGAGAGGTTAAGGTCCGTATTTAAGTATGCATTTATAGATATGTTTAGAAAGATAGGACCCGAAATATTTTTAGGATTAGTATTGGCGGCATTAGTGTCCACAATTGCTCCGGTGGGGGAATTTGTAGGGAGCCACTTTGGTGGTGGTCTTGGTTATCTGTTCAGTCTTGTTTTTGGCTTGGCAATGTATATCTGTTCTACCGCCAGTGTGCCATTAGTTCATGCCTTCATTTCCCAGGGAATGAATGTTGGTGCCGGGATGGTTTTGCTTTTGGCAGGACCGGTTACCAGTTGGGGAGTCATTCTGGTTTTAAGAAAGGTCTTTGGCAATAAAACATTGGCTGTTTATTTGGTTCTTATTAGTATTCTGTCTTTACTTTTTGGTTATTTATATTCTATAATTTAGAAAGTTATAAGTAATATGATAAAATGAAAATAGATCATTTATAAAAAAAATATAATAGGGATTTATAATTGTTTCAATAAGATATAAGAATACGTATATTTTATATTTTAAAAAGGAGGATTTAAATTATGCAAGAATTCTTGATAGAGATGTTGGAATGTCCGATTTGTCACGGTGAGCTAATTTGGAAAATCAATCATCGTATAGAGAATAGAATAGAAGAAGCCGAAGCAGTTTGTAAAAACTGCAGTGCAGTTTATCCCGTTCAAAAAGGCATTGGCATTTTTCTTACCCCTGATTTACAGCGTAATGATTTTTGGGAACAGGTAGGTAGTCAATTAGCACAATTCCTTCAAAAAAATCCCCTAATCGAAAAAAAGTTAATGGATACACCATTAAATGAGCTTAATCCCACTGACCAAAATTTCAGGGCTTCAATTTTAGAGGAAAGAGGAAAATATTTTCTGGCGAAAGCAACGATTGATGTAGCCTTATCAAAGACCTATACTCAGGAATATCTAAAATGTTTTAACTCCCAAATAGATTACCTGATTGCCCAGCTTTCCTCATTTGATGCCCCCATTGTTGATCTTGCTTCAGGACGGGTTGAATTTGCCGAAATTATATTGGGTAAATTAAATCAGGCAGTCGTAATTACAGATTTCAGCCCTCGCATTTTATATCGTAATCGTAAATGGCTGGAATTTTTTGATTTATATGATAAGGTAAGCCTATTGGCCTTTGATGCCCGGAGAACTCCTTTTAAGGATGGGGCAGTTGAAGTGATGACGACGAATTTAGGGCTGGCAAATATCGAAAAACCTGGAAATATTACCCTTGAACTCAGGAGAATCATTTCAGGAAAATTTTTTGCCATTTCCTTTTTTTTCCAAGAAAATGATGAGGAAAATACAAAAATAATAAAAAAATTTGGGATGGATAAATTTTTATTTAAACATTCTGCACTGGAAGCTTTTCGTTCTGCCGGATGGAAGGTAAAAATAAAAAATATGATGATTGGGAAAGCCTCTCCCACCCCAAAGGGGGAAATAATAGAAGAAGGTGCATTGGATGCATTACCGGTAAATAATACCAGGTTGGAATGGGGAGTTTTGACAGCCCAATAACGAAATTAAAAGGCGGTAAATAAATAATGGCAACTTTTGAAGATTTTGAAAAAATAGATATTCGAGTCGGTAAAATAATAGAAGTAGAAGATTTCCCCGAAACAAGAAGCCCTTCTTATAAATTAAAAGTAGATTTTGGAGAATTAGGTGTAAAAGTTTCGTCTGCTCAATTAACTAAATTATATCCTAAAGAAGATTTGCTTAACCGACAGATTGTGGCGGTAGTTAATTTTCCTCCCAAAAGGATAGCCGGGTTTAAATCAGAAGTTTTAATTTTAGGAGTAATGAAAGAGGATGGAGAAGTTATTCTGCTTCAGCCTGATAGGGAAGCCCCTTTAGGTTATAAAATAGGATAGAATAAGATAATTAGAAAACTTCAAAGTTGAAGGTATTTTAAATGGAGAACACCATTGATAATGAAAAAGCTCATCAGGTAGCAGAGTTAATTAAAGAATCTAAATATACAGTTGTACTAACCGGAGCGGGAGTAAGCACCGGATCAGGAATAGCAGATTTTAGAACCCCCGGTAAAGGCATCTGGGAGAAGGTAGACCCCTTTAAAGTTACTTCTATAACAGCATTTGAGGAAAACCCACAGCGTTTTTATCATTTTTATCGACCTCGTATCGAGATATTGTCTCGAGTTTCTCCCAATTCTGCACACAAGGCTATTGCCCGGTTGGAAGAGATGGGTTATATTAAATGTCTCATTACCCAAAATATCGATAATCTTCACCAGAGAGCAGGCTCGAAGAAAATTATTGAAGTTCATGGAACTTTAAGAGAAGCTGTTTGCCGAAAATGTGGAAAGATAATCCCTTCGAAAGTATTGCTAAAAAAGATAGAAACAAGTGAAGAGAAAGTTCCCTATTGTGAATGTGGCGGAGTGTTTAAACCAAATGTAGTCCTCTTTGGAGAGATGCTTCCCAATTTAGATAGTGCCATTTATCAATCTATGCGAGCAGATTTAATGCTGACTGTCGGTTCATCACTCCAGGTTAGCCCGGTGAACATGTTACCACAATATTGTCTGGATAGAGGAGGAAAACTAACCATTGTTAATTTTATGTCTACCCATCTGGATTACTTAGCTGAGGTAGTGGTAAAGGAAGATGTCTGTGATTTTTTACCGGCAGTTATAGAAATCTTGAAAAGAAAGTAGGTTAGTGTAAATTTTAGTGTGGCAATAAGAAAGGGGAAAGAATATTTATTGTTTTTGTTTTCCTATCTTCTTTTTCCTACGGTATTTTTCTTTGTTTTTACTCGATACTCGATACTATATACTCGATACTTATAAAGGTAAAAGTTGACAAAATTGTTAAAATGAGTAAAATAAAACATACAGAGACAATATTCAAATGGCTGGTCCTTCTTGCTTAAAAGAGATGCTAAAAACAATCCATTAGTCCTATAAAAACAGAGATTGTTTATGAGGGATCTCTTGTGTTTTAATAATGTTATCGTTAAGAGGTTGGAATCACTGTTTTTGTTTCTACCTCCTATAAGAAACGTTATTGGACTAAAGAGAAATAATAACGAAAAGGAGGTAGGAAATATGGAAGGTAGTAAATTATATGTAGGAAATCTTAAATATTCTGTAACTAACGAGCAACTAACAGAAATATTCTCCGCTTACGGTGAAGTTAAGAGTGTCAACATCATCGAAGGTAAAGGCTTTGGATTTGTAGAAATGTCTTCTCCGGAAGAAGCTGGAAAAGCCAAAGATGCTTTAAATAATACCGATTTCGAAGGTCGTCCTTTAAAGATTGACGAAGCCCGTCCACCGAGACCAAGAAGCGAATATCGTAGATACTAGTTTAGTATTTTACAATTGATATATATGAAAAAATGGGGCCAGCCATTTTAAATGTATTTAAAAAATAGAATAATACAATAGGGGAGCTTGTTAAGGCTGAGAGTGTTTTTAATAAACAGACCCTTATAACCTGATCTGGATAATACCAGCGGAGGGAATTAAAACATAATGTTTTGGTTAAACCGTAGATTAGATTAAAAGATCAGGTCTGCGGTTTTTTTATTCGAAATAAATTAATCTAAAAGAAAAGGAAGTTTATGATGAAAAAAAATCAAATAAGGATTATGACAGAGATTGGTATGGCGGTGGCGTTGTCTGTTATTTTAAATTTTATTCCTTTGTGGAGGATGCCTCAGGGAGGGTCGGTTAGCCTTGAAATGCTGCCGATTTTAATTATAGCTTTACGCTGGGGAGCCGGCCCGGGTATGATGGCCGGAGTAGTATATGGTTTAGTTCAATTAGCATTTGGTCCTTTCATTATCCATCCAGCACAACTGGTATTAGATTATCCTTTATCTTATATGCTGGTTGGATTAGCAGGAATATTCTCAAACAAGATTAATTTAAAGACAAAAGGCAGTACATATGGCTGGTTATTATTAGCCGTCTTTACTGGTGGACTGGGAAGGTTTATTAGCCACTTCCTTTCCGGGGTTATATTTTTTGCTCAATACGCTCCGGAAGGTCAAAGTCCGTGGATATATTCAGCAGTATATAATATTAGTTACCTTTTGCCATCACTGTTGTTAAGTTATATAATTATAATACCGTTAATAAAGAACCTGATAATTAATGAGGGTGAAAACCAAAGATGAGAGGATAATCTATGTCAACGAATAAAGCGGTTGTTGCCTTAAACGGAGAATTAAGAGGGAATAAGGAAGAATATAAAAAACTAATCGGAGGGAAAGATTTATTTTTTATTGCCGCTGATGGCGGTGCTTTATTTCTGGAGAATATAGGTTTCTCCCCCGATGTGATTATAGGTGATCTTGATTCACTTACCAAGGCACAATATCAACGTTATGAAAAATTGGGAACTAAAATTATAAAATTCCCTGTTGAAAAAGATGAAACTGACGGTGAACTGGCACTTCAATATTGTCAGGAAAGAGGTTTTAATAATATTATTATCATTGGCTTTGCAGGGGGGAGATTAGATCAGCAGTTAGCCAATATCTTTCTCCTGGAATATGCTTTTAGAAATGGGATAACGGCATTTATTAAGGAACCGGGACTGGAAATGGGGATAATAGAAAAAGAAAAAGTTTTTCTTCAAAAAATTGGTGCCGGGCTTTCTTTGATTCCCTTAGATGAAAAAGTTATCGGAGTTACTATTACGGGATGTAAATATTCGCTCGAATCAGGAAGCCTATTAAGATATAAAACCAGAGGTATCAGCAATATAATCGAGCAGGGAAAAGCTGTTATTACCGTTGAGAAAGGTTTATTATTATATGTTCTAAATCAGTCGGAATAATCCCCAGCCCCCTCAGTCATTTAATCCATTTGTAATTTTCTTTCTAATTACCCCACTTAAGTTTATATTAGCTATTAAATACGTATCGTGTATCGCGTTAAAAAAAAAGAAGGAAATTAAAAAAGGATATAAAAAAACAATAGTGATAATTTCTTTTTTATCTAACTATCCTATTAAAGCTTACTCTAACAAAGAAAGTATATAGTAAAGAATAGCGTGGAGCGTATACATTTAGTTATATAGTTAGTTAGATAAAAAATCAGTAGAAACCAGTTTACTAATCAACTATATGAACGTTCAATTATCTAATAAATATTGATTGGTAATAGATATGGCTTTGATTTATCAAACCTGTTTCAACTAGAATAGATTAGATATTAGAAAATCGTAAAATATATAATAGACATTTTATTTATGATACTATACGCTAAACGCTGTACGCTCCACGCTATATAAGTTTTGAATTTTGAATTATGGTTTTTCGTTTTTCGCTTTAAGTTTTTAGTTTTAATGTGGTGTTCGATTCATTGAACCTGCTAGAGAAATTATCAAGGTAAATCGGGGCGGATAAATCCGCCTCTTACATAGGAAAATACATTTTTATCATTGCGATAGAAAAAACAGCATTCTTCTCTTTATCTTACTACCCCACTAAAACTTACACTAATAATAAAATATAAAATAAAAAAGTTTGTAGAGATAAAAAAATAAGTGTAAAATACTAAATATCAATACTTGGAAGAGAAGGATAAATTTAAATTGTTTAACAAAATTACTAATATAGTAAGAGGATTGGCTGTGGATATGATAGAGACGGCCAACTCCGGTCATCCTAAATACCAAGAGACCCCCGGGGTAGAAGTCACTACCGGGCCTTTGGGACAGGGTTTTGCCAATGCTGAACTTTGTCAGGGTTGTCAGGAGACGGTCCTTTGACAAAATCTTTTCTTATGACTACAGGAACAGTTTTTAATATTCAAAGATATTCGATTCATGATGGACCTGGAATTCGAACCACAGTCTTTTTAAAAGGATGTCCGCTTGATTGTTGGTGGTGTCAAAATCCTGAAAGTCAATTAAGCGGGCAGGAAATGGTATTCTGGGGGAATAGATGTATAGGTTGCGGAGCATGTTCTTTGAATTGCCCTTCTGGTGCTATTCAGATAAAAAATGGTATTCCAATTACTGAAAAAGAGAAATGTATTCTTTGCGAAAAGTGTATAGAAAAAATGTCCGGCTCTGGCCCGGGAAATGATAGGGAAAAAACTAACCACCGAAGAGGTTATAAAAGAGATAGAAAAAGATCTAGTATTTTATAAAGAATCCGGCGGAGGAGTAACCTTCTCCGGTGGGGAACCATTGGGGCAATCTGAATTCTTAGAGGGTCTCCTTAGTGGTTGCAGAAAAAAGAAGATTCACACTGCAGTCGATACTTCCGGATATATTTCCTGGGAAATTTTAAATAAAATAAGCCCCAAAGTAGATTTATTTCTCTATGACTTAAAATTGATGGATAATGAAAGGCATAAGAAATATACCGGGGAATTCAATGAGCTCATTTTAGAAAATTTAAAGAAACTTTCCTCGATACACAATAATATTTTAGTTCGTTTTCCGGTTATCCCCGGTATAAATGATGATTATCAAAACATCAAGGAAATAGGAAAATTTTTATCTTCCTTAAAGATAACTCAAGTGAGCCTTCTCCCTTATCACTATATAGGTATAGATAAATACAGAAGATTGGGAATGACCTATAGATTAGCAGGGATCCAATCTCCTTCAGAAGAAAGATTATCCGAGATATCCGTGATTTTAAGTAAGTTTAATTTGAATGTAAAATTAAGAGGTTAATATATATGAATGAAAGAGTTAAAAAGTTAAGGCAGGAAAGTTTAAATACTCAACCTTATATTTCTATCCAGCGGGCAAGTTTAGTAACCGAGGCCTATAAAAAATATGAGGGAACAGTTTCGATTCCCGTTCTTCGTGCTTTAGCTTTTGAACACTTAATGGAAAATAAAAACATATGTATTGGCGAGGGAGAACTTATTGTAGGAGAAAGAGGGGAACTCCCTCAGGCAACTCCCACCTTTCCAGAGTTATGTTGTCATTCTCTGGAAGATCTCGAGCTGATTAATAATCGAAAAAAGATTTCTTTTAAGGTAAATCAAGAAATAAAGGAAATTCAAAAAGAGAAGATTATCCCTTATTGGAAGAACAGATCGATACGCAGTCGGATATTTAAGGAGATGACTCCGGAGTGGAAGGAATGTTACACAGCCGGAATATTTACCGAATTTATGGAGCAGAGAGCCCCCGGGCATACAGTGGCCGATGATAAGATATATTACAAAGGTTTTTCTAATTTTATCCAGGATATAGAAAAAAGTATACAGAATATTGATTATTTAAATGATTTCGAAGCTTATGATAAACAGGAAGAATTAAAAGCCATGCTTATCTGTGCTAAAGCTATAATCAGGTTTGCTGAACGTTATGCTGAAAAGGCTTTAGAGATGGCTGAAGGCGAAAAAAACCCTCGAAGAAAAAAAGAGTTAAAAAAAATTGCTGAAGTTTGCCTGTATGTTCCTGCTCATCCTCCCCGTAATTTTTGGGAAGCCCTTCAGATGTACTGGTTCGTTCATATAGGAGTTATTGGCGAACTTAATACCTGGGACTCCTTTAATCCAGGTAGATTAGATCAACATCTATATCCCTTTTATAAAAAAGGATTAGAAGAGGAAACACTGACTTGGGAGAAGGCAAAGGAGCTATTAGAGTGTTTCTGGATAAAATTTAACAATCAACCGGCACCACCCAAAGTAGGAGTAACTTTAGCAGAAAGTGGGACCTATACTGATTTTGCCAATATTAATACTGGTGGATTAAAAGTAGACGGTTCTGATGGAGTAAACGACCTGACCTATCTGATACTTGATGTAATCGATGAAATGAGATTATTGCAGCCCAGTACCAATATCCAATTGAGCAAGAAAAGTCCGGATAGGTTTTTAAAGCGAGCTGGTGAGATAATTAGAAAGGGTTGGGGGCAGCCCTCGGTATTTAATGCCGAAGAAGTTATCGAGGAGATGCTCAGGCAGGGTAAATCTTTAGAGGATGCACGCTGTGGCGGTACCAGTGGTTGTGTGGAGACCGGTGCCTTTGGTAAGGAGAGCTATATTTTAACCGGCTATTTTAATTTAGTGAAAGTTCTGGAGATAACTTTAAATAACGGTATCGACCCTCAAACTGGCAAAAAAATAGGGATGGAAAGCGGTGAACTAATCCAGTTTAATTCTTTTAAAGAATTACTGGCTGCCTTTAAAAGACAGCTTCACTATTTTATCGATATAAAAATAAGAGGAAATAATATAATTGAAAGGTTATATGCCATCCATATACCGGCACCATTCCTTTCTATAATAATTAGTGATTGTATTGAAAAAGGGAAGGATTATAATGCCGGAGGTGCTCGCTATAATACCGATTATATTCAGGGTGTAGGGATTGGAACTATTACCGATAGTTTATCAGCAATTAAATACCATGTCTTCGACCAGAAAAATATAAATATGAAAAAATTAAAAGAGGTGTTAAAAAATAATTTCGTTGGCCACGAAGAAGTACGCCAATTGTTTTTAAACAAAACTCCCAGATATGGAAATGATGATGATTATGCCGATGACATTATGAAATTAGTATTTAATGCTTTTTACAAGGAAGTAAACGGAAGAAAGAATACCAAAGGCGGAGTTTACAGGATTAATATGCTCCCTACAACCTGTCATATTTATTTTGGTTCAGTAGTGGGAGCTACACCGGATGGGAGAAGAGAGGAGCAACCGTTATCCGAAGGTATTTCCCCGGTGCAGGGGGCAGACCGTTTAGGACCCACAGCAGTTATCAAATCAGCAGCCAAGATGGACCAGGTAAAAACAGGCGGGACTCTCTTAAATCAAAAATTCACCCCCCAATTACTGGAGGGAGAAAAAGGCATAGACAGCCTTGCTCATCTAATTAAGGCCTATTTTAAATTAGGGGGGCATCATATACAATTTAATGTAATTAGCGCTGATACTTTAAGAGCTGCTCAGAAAGAACCCGAAAAATACCGAAATCTTATTGTACGGGTAGCAGGTTACAGTGATTATTTTAATAATCTCAGCAAGACCTTGCAGGATGAGATAATTAGCCGAACAGAACATCAATCTTGTTAAATGATTATTCTAAAATTTAGTAGGGTAGTAAATAAATAAATTGTTAGTTAAAAAAATTTGACAAAATTAAAAGTTGTGGTATACTTGTAAAGTTAAAGTCTGTTAGATAAAAACGACTGGCCTTTGTTACTTAAAAGAGATGCTAACAACAATCAACTGAATTCTTTATAACAGATTGTTAAAAAAGGATCTCTTGTGTTTTAATAATGTTATCGTTAAGAGGTTAGAATCATTTCCTTGCTTCTTCTCTCCCAAAGAAACGTTATTGGACTTAAGAGAAATATCGAAAAGGAGGGAAAAAGTATGCAAGGTAGTAAATTATATGTAGGAAATCTTAAATATTCTGTAACTAATGATCAATTAAGTGAAATATTTGGCAATCATGGTGAAGTTAAGAGTGTCAACATTATCGAAGGCAAAGGTTTTGGATTTGTAGAAATGTCTTCACCAGAAGAAGCTGGAAAAGCTAAAGATGCGTTAAATGATACCGATTTTGAAGGTCGTCCATTAAAGATTGATGAAGCCCGTCCACCTAGACCAAGAACCGAATATCGTAGTAGATACTAAAAAACTAAATAGTAAATTAATTTAAATTTAATGTAATTCTGTTATATCAATAAAGGCCAGTCATTTTATATAACAGTTCAATTAAATCTTCATCAGATGTATCCCGCGGATTATTATTTAAAGACCCCCCTTTTGCACCTTTAACTAATTTTTGAAAATCTTCTTTTTTTATTCCCCATTCTGATAGATTATTTTTAATTCCAGCTTGAGAAAGTATTTCTTTTATCTTTTCTACTGCCCTGTGGGCGGCTTCTGTCTCCGACAATGAAGAAATATTTTCTCCCAAGCATTCAGCTATTTTAGCTAATCTTTTAGTAACTATGGGCAGATTATATTCCATTACATAAGGTAACAGTACTGCACAGGATAGACCATGAGGAATTTTGTAGTATACTCCCAAAGGGTGAGAGAGGGCGTGAGCTGCCCCTAAACCTGAATTTGACAGGCAAAGCCCACTCAAAAGTGCAGCCATAGCCATATCTTTACGTGCTTCTAAATTTTTCCCTTCTTTTACTGCTTTGACCAAACTTTTACCGATTAGTCTTATGGCATGCAGGGCCAGGGCATCGGTGATTTCCTGACTTTTCTCGCCTAAATAAGATTCTATACATTGAGTTAAAGCATCACCGCCACAGACGGCTGTTATGTGAGGGGGCAAGGATAAAGTGAGTTCGGGGTCAACCAGAGCTACTTCCGGAATGAGCCAGGGGTCTCTTATACTCTTCTTTAAATCAAGTTTAGTGTTAGTGATTACCGCATTTTTAGTCGCCTCTGAGCCGGTACCTGAAGTAGTGGGAATGGCGATAAAGGGGATGGGTTTGTGTTGAAATTTTCTGCCTTTTCCTTCAATTTCCTGATAATCGGCTACTGAACCTTCATTGGTCACCATTGCTGAAATAGCCTTACCGGTATCCAGGACGCTTCCTCCCCCCAGGGCTATAACTAGATTACAGCTTCCTTTTCGGGCTAAACTTACTCCGGTATCCACTGTTTCTACCGTAGGATCAGAGGGGATATTTTCATAGATTATATATTCTGAATTATTTTTCTTAAGTAAACGAGTTAAACGGTCCAGTATCCCGTTTTTTCTCATCGCACCTCTGCCTAATACCACCATAACTTTATTTCCCAATCTTTTTGCCTCTGCGTCAATTTGAGATAATCCTCCCGGACCAAAGATAATTTTCCCCGGAGCATAAAATTCTCCTATTTTAATCAAAACCAACCTCCTTACAAAAATAAAATTAACTTAAATTAATTTTATAATTATTTTTCTGTTAAATACATACGAAGCATATTCAGAGCGCGGCGGGCTGAGCGTAGGCGGATCAATTGACGATTTCCGAATAGCTGGTGTTTTTGGGCAACAGTCTTTTTGCCATCAGCCAAAGCCATATAAACCAGTCCCACTTTCTTCTTTTCCGTTGCTCCTCCCGGACCGGCAATGCCGGTAATGCTAATCCCTATATTACTGTGGCAGTACTTTTGTACGCCTTCCGCCATTAATTTAGCCACTTGCCTGCTTACTTCTCCATATTTTTTTATTACTTTCGACGGTACTTTTAGCAGGTCTTCTTTAACCCTGACATTATAACTTATCACCCCGCCTTGAAAGTATTCAGAACTTCCCGGTATGCGGGTAATTATCTCTCCCATCATGCCCCCGGTGCAAGATTCTGCCACTGCTACTTTTAATTTCTTAGTCTTTAGTAAATTTCCCACTACTTCTTCGATGGTCTCTTCGTTGCTTCCATAAACGTAATTATCCAATATTTTGGTTAATTGATTAACCGAAGATTGTAATAGTTTTTCTACTTCTTTTTCAGTGGGAGCCTGGGTAGTTATCTGGACCTGAATATCCTCCGGATTAGCATAGATACCAAAAGAAAAGTTAGTTTGTTTGTTTATATAGTCGCGAATAAGTTCATTGACCGATGATTCTCCAAGACCAGTAATCTTTAAAATTTTTGATTTTTTAATTACAGAGGGTGGAAATTTTTCTTTTAGATAAGGGACTAAATTTTCTTCTATCAGATTTTTCATCTCATGGGGGACACCGGGAAAAGAACATACAATTTTGTTATCTTTTTCCAGAATCATGGCCGGGGCAGTGCCATATTGATTGATGATAATTTTTGCTCCTTCCGGAAGGTAGATCTGTTTGAGATTGCTCGGAGAAATTGTTCTATTAATTTTTTTAAAAAATTTTTTTAAATTTTCTTCAGCTTCCGGATATTTTATTAGTTTAAGATTTAAAGCTCTGGCGATGGTATGGTAGGTAATATCATCTTCCGTAGGTCCCAGGCCACCGGTGGTGATTATTAAGTCAGAACGTTGAAGGGCGAGTTTCAAAGTGGATAATAAAGATTCAGGATTATCACTAACAGCCGAAATATGTTCTAAATCAATACCCAATTCAACTAATTTTTTGGCAATAAAATTAGCGTTAGTGTCGGTGATTTGCCCTCTTAGTATTTCACTGCCAATACTGATAATTTCTGCTTTCATCAATTTATTTACCTCTCTTTATTTAATTGTCTATATGTCCTTGTCCAACACCTGTCTGACGTTTTTATGTATATCGTTGAGAGCGTATGCAATACGCTTCTACTTCTTTGTTCAAAATTTAAAACTTATTACTCATTACTTATTACTGTATTTTATACTCGATACTCTATAGGCGATACAAACTTATTTAGGCCACTGTTTTTTTGGAAAATAATTGTAATTAAGAAAATACCGGTTAATTACTGCATTTGGCCATTGGCTGATTATTACCATTTTTTTCTTGGTTAGGAATCTGCGTATTTCAATATACTTAGCAAAAGTAATAAAATCTTTATAGTTTCCCACAAATTTTTTAGGCCAGTCTTTGGCCAGGGGATGGAGGGGGTTTTTAATGCTTTTATTTAATTCTCGGTATCTTTGGGGCATATCTTTTATTTTGATTCTTTTACCAATCTTTTCAAAGATTGCTTCCGGATGTAATTTCTCCCATCCCAAAGGCAGCGACCCGTGTTCACCCCATTGGATATTTATCCTGGCCCTTTGGTTGCGGAGATCGGCATCTTTAACTGCTTCTTCGGTGGAGAGAATAGCCTGATGAAAATAAGTATATACTCCGGTTACTTTACCTTTGGTTTTATTATACTCTATCCATACCACCTCATGATCTGAAGGGTCATTATCTCCCGGATAGTCTATATCATCTTCCCAGAAAAGATTATAGGCAATAATCGTTTTTTTTGGGTGGATTACTACTGCCAAATCTTTCAGTTTGAAAAATTCTTTAGAGTTTAAAAATAATCTGGGAGCGTATTTTTCTACCAATTTTAAATCATCCTCTGAAGCCATATGAGGAGGGTCTAATTTTAGAACTATTTCATATTCACTACTTGCTTCCATTAATCTCCTCATTAAGTGGTAGGCATAACCAAGACGATAATGATAGAGAATATTTTTAGGTTGTGATTTTAAACCCTTTTTATAATTTTCAATAACTCTATTAAATATTATCGGGTTTCTTCCATAAGCCTCATATGTGGATAGAGCTTTATCGCCTTTTTCGAAATAATTTTCTAACATTTTTTATAGCCTCTTATTTAAGGAAAATTCTGTTTGATTTTTCTGCATCCTTATTTATTATTCGACATTTTTTTAAAAAATCCTTCTTTTTTCTTTAGTCGTTAGTATATGGTATAGCGTATAGCGTTTAGTACGATAAATTAAAAACTTAAAGCGAAAAGCGAAAAACCATAATTTAAAATTCAAAACTTTTTTCTTAGTTTTTAGTTTTGAGTTGTACTTTTGCGTTTTGCGCTTTTAACTTTACATTTTATATAATACGCCCCTACTTTTTTTAAAATTGAAATTTGTAACTAGCGATTTGTACCAGTAACTCATTACATATTACACGTCACTTATCACTGAATTATAATTTATGTTCTATAATATTATAAATAAAATTAAAAATTTTTAAAAGAGCGGTTGCATAATCAATTTTTCTGTATTATAATTGCCAGTGATTTCAAAATAAAGTAAAATAAATAAGATATTAGGATAAACATAAAGAGGGAAAGAGGAAAAAGACTATGGAAATAATAATGGATATGATTGATAAAGTTATGAGTAGCAATATCTATTTAGGGGCAGGAATTATTTTTTTATCGAGAGTTTTGGATGTAGCTATGGGAACTTTTAGAGTTCAGATGATAGTAAGAAGAAAAAAGCTTATCGCCGGTGTACTCGGTTTTTTTGAGGTTTTAATTTTTATCCTCATAGTAAGTAAAGTGATACAGGATATTGGGAATTGGCCTAATGTTATTGCCTATTGTGCAGGTTTTGCTGTCGGAAATATGTTTGGGATATATATATCTGAAAAAATTACTAAGGAGATAATTTCTATAGGTATTATTTCCAGAGATAAATGGCAGGGAATCGAAGAGAAACTTCGGGAAGAAGGATTTGGAGTTACCCGTTCTGTGGGATATGGCAAAGATGGAGAAGTTCAGATTCTCAAGATAATATGTGAAAGAAATTATTTTCCCAAAGTAAGGGATGTCGCTTTAGAACATGATAGTGAAGTCTTTATTACTTCCTATCTTCTTACCGGAAAAAATGGCGGCCGTATGTATGGGGTAAAGAGTAAGATTTAATAATTATGCCAAAGAGCTTTTAAATGCCTGGGTTTATCGATATCCAGAGCGATTTCTGGAGGAGAGAGGATTGCTTTCCCTTTATAACCCCCTAACAATTCTGGGACTCTCTTTTCCAGATCCTGAATAGATAGATATTTTCGTAAGTATTTCATGGTAATTTGAGCCCCTAAAAGTCGAACCATTTTCAAAGGGTGTTTTCTAAAATAGATAAAATCGTTAATTGTTTCTCCGAAATCAGTGATAATCCGAGGATTTATTAAAAGAATATTTCCCCCGGTAAAAGTTCCCTCAATAAGATTGGCATAAACCCTCTTTAAATCTGAAGAAGGATAAGATTTCTGATAGGTTTCCTTATCAATTATAGGATAATAAATATCAAACCCTGTTAACCTGTAACACTCTTCTATGAAATAATTGATATGTTTTTCGGTTATTAAAGGGGCATCACAGGTTGAAGTGAATACTAATGGGTCTTTTTTGAAGGGCAAAATTCCTGATTTCAAGGTATCAAAAATGCTTTGACCATCGGAAATGGTTAAATATACCAAATCTTTTACTAATTTTTGCACCTCTTCTGACCCTGCTACTATAATTTTATCAGTATATTTTGATTTTTTTAGAGATTCTATTACATAAAGTATCATAGGTTTGCGGTAAGGACCTATTTCAATTAAAGCTTTATTTTCTTTTCCGGTAAATTTTCTCATGCTTATTTTGCTTTTTCCACCTGCCAGCAGCAAGACATTTATTTTTTTTAGCATAATTAATTCTATCCTGATTTTTAAATTTATTGTATAGGAATTTCCTTTTCCTCTAAGCCCTGATTCGTGTATAGTATATAGCGAAAAACGAAAAGCGCAAAACGTAAAGCCATAGCTCAAAATTTAAAATTTAAATATATTGTTTTATATATTGAGTTCATCTTTCTTATCTCGTATACTATATAGCAAAGACAAAAAGATAAAGAAGTAAAAATTAAAACTTAAAATTTAATATTGAGAGAAATAAGTTTTGAATTTTGAATTATGGTTTTTCGCTTTTCGTTTTAAGTTTTTAGTTGTATAATGATAACTGAAAAATTCTATTTGAGACTAATAAATAATTTGCATTTTTATATTTCTTACACTTATTACCCGCACCTATACGCTAAACGCTCCACGCTAGGGTTATTCACTAACGACTAATTTAAATTATATAATAAAAACATTAACAAAACAAAAGAGGAGAAAATATATGTTGGAAAATATTTTTAAATATGCTATTTTTTTGACTGCCTGGGGATGGACAGGGTTTGTAGTTGACCGAAAAGGCTTGCGGATCTTTATTTTACCGGAAGAGAGAAAAGAAGGTGTTCTTTTTAGAATAAGAAAAGAGTTAAAATGTAATAATCTTTTAGAAGATAGTAGAGGATGGGAAAATTTAATTAAAAAAGTTAAAGAATATTTTACCGGAAAGAAAGTTGATTTCATAGATTACCAGTTGAATTTAGTTAATTATACAAATTTTCAGAAGAAAATCTTACAGACAGTTAAGAAAATTCCTTATGGTGAAACTAAGTCCTATAAAGAGGCAGCAGAAGCAGCCGGTTATCCTAAGGCATGTCGAGCAGTAGGAAACACCATGAGAAATAATCGTCTGCCCTTAATTATCCCCTGTCATCGAGTCATAAAAAGTGACGGTAGTTTAGGAGGTTTTTCCGCTGAAGGAAGTATTGCTTTAAAAAAGAAGATGATAGATTTGGAATTTAAAGGAAAATAAGGGGTAGATAGAGATAGATGAAAATTTAAAAAAAAGAGGTAGTTTGTGCTACCTCTTTTTTAATAACAATAATTTACTTAAATTAAAGCCATTTCCGTATCTTATCGTCTTTATCAGCATAATAGGTTGCAAGCTTGGCTTGAATTTTAGATATAATATCTTCCAGAAGATAGGTGGGGGCTAAATTATATCGGACGATACTTTCGTAAAAAATCAGCCTAATTAATTGGCTATGGGTTAATCCTATTTTACTTGCCATAAAAGTTAAAGAACCAGTTAGAGATAAAGCAGGTGTACCGTTCACATCTATAACGTAGGGATTTCCTGATTCATCTTCCATAGAGTCAATTCTGATAGCATCACTGGCTCCCACGGCATCAAAGGTATTTATTGCTATTTGGGCAAGTTTTTTAAACCTTTCATCATCCCGATAGATTATTTCAAATTTTTCCCTCATCTTATATTCTTTATTTTTAGTGGAAGTATATCTGATGCCATGGTTTTTAGGGAAAGCGATAATGGGTAAAATGTATTTTTTAGCTTTACTGCCCAGGACTCCAACAGTATATTCTCTTCCGGGTAAATATTTTTCGATGATTAATTTTTCAGGGCCCAGTTCTTTTTTTAGGCCGATAAACCTATTTTTTAGTTCTTGTA
>Ga0255384_10007_pt1 | contig 38040 bp, 28 predicted proteins | sample ANMaggSeSYBR01F7_FD_182106 | JGI IMG/M metagenome (GOLD analysis project Ga0255384, IMG submission 182106) | Sediment cell enrichment communities from methane seep in Santa Monica Basin, California, United Staets - ANME aggregate JGI... | ecosystem: Environmental > Aquatic > Marine > Cold seeps >... | reverse complement strand
TCACAAAGTATAAGTGTAATGGCATAATAGGGACAGCTTGGATTTAAGTTGCAAATACAACACTTAATTTTGGTATAATATACCAAAAGAAAAGATGAAACAATATGCGAAAGAATATCTTTTTTCAATCTTAATGTTTCTATCTAAAAGTGTCAAAGGAACGGTTTTTTTGACAAAGTGAAAGCAGAGCATAAACCATTGATTTTATAAATAGATCTAAATTAGGGTATTCGGTTAGATAATATAGATAATTTCTTAAGAAGATATTGGATTCCCGCTTTCGCGGGAATGGTAAAACCCTTTATTTACAAGTGTTTAAGACCCCCTTCAGGAATGCCCTTTTAACGCACGTAGAATGCCTTTAAACGCGTCTTAATTTTCGAAAAATCGGCAATTTGCCACCCTGTTTTTGGGGTATTTTTGCCTCCTCCAAATCCTGAAACCCTTATAAATAGCCAATTTCAGTTTTTAAAATAGTGAAATTTTAATCGAAAAAGTGCCGTTTTTGAGGGGTAAAGTATAGGTTAAGACAAAATTTGCTCGTATAAGCAAAATCTCGCATTCTTTTCTTAAGACCCTTTGTTTATAAGGCTTTCAGGAAGACCTTTTTCTACAGTTTTCTACAGTTTCCCCTCTGTTATTCCCGCGCAGGAGGGAATCCATCTTCTCTATCATTGCGAAAAATACGGTATAAACAAGAGAGATAAATTTACATAGAATTAGAGCATTATCGGTTTTTCTGAGAAAAAATGGCAAGGCTCTAAAACGCAGAAAACATAAGGGTTTCTGCGTTTTTTGTTATATGGGATGGTGATAGTGGTTCTAAGAAATGGAGAAAATAAGGCAAAAAAGGGCTAAAAGTGGGATTTTTAGCAGTCTGAAAGCCTTGCAAGATAAGGGTTTTAGCGAAATATTGTCGTAGCGGCGTTTTTTAAGGCGGCCTGGAGTGATTGTTCATATTTTTTAAAATAAGCGCTTAAAAGGGCTAAAAATAGCCTATTTTAGATGTAGGCGGAAATCCTTATTTTATAAGGGTTTAAGTGAGATTAAATTTGAAAGTGTTATAAAAAAAAGGATTTTCAAGAGTTTTGTATAATATAGACAAACAGTATTATAATTTTAAAAATAATTTACGATTGTGGAGGCTATATATAGAAGAAAAAAATAATAGGTTTTTATTAATAATGAAGGGAAGTAGACCAGGCATTCGCTTGACTCGATCAAAGATCTTATCTATAATTTAAGAAATTTCTTATTTGAATATATCCACTTAAGGAGACACATGCTTATCAGACCGCTTACGAAAAGTTAGAAAAAATTACCTAATTATCGAGATAGTGCATCCTTCCATTACAATTAGAAACTGCTTTTTAATTTAGCTTATAAAGAAAGGAATTTATAAAATATGAAAAAATATTCTTTAGGAAAAACAGGAATCAAAGTAACTGAGTTATGTTTTGGTGCACTACCCATGGGACCTTTACAGGCAAATATATCTGTTGAAAAAGGGGCGAAACTTATTTGTATCGCTCTGGAGAGGGGTATTAATTTTATTGATACTGCAGAAGCTTATAATACTTATCCTTATATTAGAAAAGCTTTGGAAGGTTATGATAAGGAGGTGGTTATTGCGACTAAATCTAGTGCCGAAACATATAAAAAAATGGAGCAAAGCATCAAAGATGCGCTTGAATCCCTGGGACGGTCTTATATAGATATTTTTCTCTTACATGCCGCCAGGGTTACTCCTTCGGTCTTTGAAGAAAGGGCGGGGGCATTGCAATGTTTAAAAGATTATAAAACAAAGGGAATTGTTCGGGCAATTGGAATTTCCACTCATGCGGTTGGAATAGTTAAACAAGCCACAGAAATTAAGGAGATTGATATTATTTTCCCCATCATTAATAGACTCGGTATGGGTATCATCGGTGGCAGTGTTGACGATATGGTTGAAGCAATCTCGGAGGCACATAAGGCAGGAAAAGGTTTGTACGCCATGAAAGCCTTGGCCGGAGGACATTTGATTGACCAGTTAGAAGAATCTTTTAATTTTGTAAGAAACATTGAAGGTATCAGCTCCATAGCGGTTGGCATGGTTAATCAAGAAGAATTGGAGCTAAATTTAAAAATATTTAGTGATGAAGGAATTTCCCAAGAACTGTTGGCTCAAAAAATAAAACCTCGCAAAAAACTATTTATTTTACATTTTTGCAAAGGTTGCGGCACCTGTATTAAGACCTGTCCCAATAATGCCTTATCTTTGCAAAATGGAAAGGCAGTGGTTGACCATAAATTATGTATCTTGTGTGGTTATTGTAACCCGGTTTGCCCCGAATTTGCTATTAGATTAATTTGATAAATCTTCCAAACTCCCAAACCATCTTCTGTTGATATTTGCTTTTTCATCCAGCCCCACCTCGCACCTTGTCTCTCATATCTTGCAGCTTTAAGTTGATAATTTATTTTACTAATTAAAAAATATATCCCCTCATGAAGGCCCCAAAAATGTGCGGAAAGTGTCCCTTTTTCTTTTTTCTCCCTATAATTTACTGATTTTTATAAATAGTATATCTAATTTCTCCAAGAAATATTGTTAGAGAAATAAAAAACGTATTTTTTCTTGACATATATTATTGTATATTATAAAATAATTTCAGGATATGCAATAAATTTCATATAAAGGGATAAATTTCATATAATGAAAAAAAATGTTTCTTTAATCGCCGAGATGTGCAGAATGCATTATCTAGATAATTTAAGTCAAAATGAAATTTCATCTAATTTAAGGATATCCAAGTCAGCCGTATCCCGTCTACTAAAAGAAGCAAGGGATAAAGGGATAATTACTTTTCATATTAAAGATTATGAAGACCGCTTGAGTTCTTTAGAAGGCAAACTTGAACAATCTTTTAAATTGAAAGAGGCGGTTGTAGTTTCTGATGAAGGAATAATATCTGAAAAATCCCTTAAAGAAAAGGTGGCGAAAGCAGCCGCCATACTCTTACAGAGAAGAATTAGGGAAAACGATACTATTGCTGTTTCGTGGGGAACTACTTTAATTGAAGTAGCGAAAGCACTAAATCCTCCGTCCTATTTAAATATCGATATTGTTCCTCTTTTGGGAGGGATTGATATTACCGGCAGAGATATCCATTCTAACGAGATAGCAAGGCGGGTAAGCGAAATCTTTAAGGGAAAATATTACGTATTAAACGCTCCGGTATTTGTAAGTAATCTTCAGATAAAAGAAGCATTTGAGAAAGAAAAAAGCATTAAAGCAGTCATTGATAAAGCTAAATCAGCTGATATCGCAGTGGTGGGCATAGGTAGTCCAAAAGAAAGTTCTACTATGATAAAGAGAGGATATTTCTCTATTAAAGAATTTGCCAAACTGACTGATAAGGGAGTAGTTGGAGATATCTGTACTAACTTCTATGATATTAAGGGAAACACTATTAAGTTTTCCTTACATAATAAAATGATAGGTTTGGGATTAAAAGAATTAAAGCGCATACCAATTGTGATAGGTGTGGCATGTGGCGAAGATAAACAGGAAGCAATTTTAGGTGCACTACGTGGTGGTTATGTAAATATAATTGTTACTAATAAAAAGGTAGCGGAGTATCTAATAAATAGTAAATAATTAAGATTGGTTTAGTACATATTAAAAAAAATAATAAATAATAATTTTACAAAGGATTATATGTCTAATATAAACAATTTACCAAAAAAAGAAATATTATTAGAAAAGGTTTATCGATTAGCTTTTGATTTTGAAAAAGAAAAACATTGCTGTTCGCAGTGCACCGTAGCTGCTCTTCAAGCAGTTTTTCAAATAAAAAGCGAGGAAATTTTTTCAGCTTCATTCGCTTTAGGAGGAGGATTCGCCAATACAAGTGAAGGAACATGCGGAGCTCTTGCCGGAGGAGCAATGGTAATAAGTTATTTTTACGGACGTCGATGTGAAGAATTTTTTAAAGATATTCCGAATAAAAAAGCGAATTATTTAACTAAAGAACTTTACGATAGATTTGTTCAAGAATATGGAAGCTGTCTATGTAAAGATGTGCAAAAGAAAATCTTTGGACGTTCTTTTAATTTTTGGGACAAAAAAGAGAAAGAAATATTCGAAAAATCTGGCGGACATATAGATAAATGTCCTACTGTGGTGGCTAAAGCTGCTAAATGGACAGCGGAAATTATATTCCAGGAAATGAAAAATAAGTAAGTGATAGATTTTTTAAAAACGGAGGCTTAAATAAAAATGATTGATTTTAATGTTAATTTACAAGGAGAGGTAGCTATTGTTACGGGAGCAGGCGGAATTGGAGGCGCTATAATTAAAGATCTTATTAGAAATGGAGCCTTTGTTATTGTCGGTGATGTTAAATTAGATAAAATAAAGAAGGAAATAGGCGAGGATAATTTCTATAAAGATAAAATATCCTTTTTGCAAATAGATATAAGTGATTTTCATCAAGTTACTGAAATGATAAATAAAACAATAGAAACACACGGTAAGATTGATATTTTAATAAATACAGTTGGCATTCTAAGAGAATCTTCAATTTTAGAAACTTCGAAAGATGAATGGGATAAAACGCTACATATTAATTTGGACAGTGTCTTTAATCTTTGTAAAGGGGTAATCCCTTACATGGTAAAACAGAAAAAGGGTAAGATTGTTAATTTTACCTCTATAGCCGGCCAAAGGGGATCATCTTTATCTGTTCACTACGGATCTTCTAAAGCAGGGATTATAGGTTTTACCATGTCCTTAGCCAAGGAGGTTGCTCGTTACGGCATAAATGTCAATGCAATTGCTCCAGGGATAATTAAAAGTGATATGTCGAAGAAGAAAATTACTACCGCTACCGAAAAATATTTAAATCAGATTCCTTTACAAAGATTTGGTGAACCAGAGGATATTGTTGGAATGGTTCTTTTGTTAGTTTCTCGTGCCGGGAATTATGTTACCGGGCAGATTATAAATATAAATGGAGGTATGGGGTAACTCTGCCGTTTAGTATTATACCTATTTTGTGAATTAGTGCTATGAATTATTAAAGTATTAGGTATTATCATTAAAAAAATGCCCAAGAGAATTAGGATTATTTATAAATTATTTAAAAAATATTAATGCAAAAGGATAAAAAAATGGATTTGAATAAACAAAAAAAGATTAAAATGTTTAAAAGTATGTTTAAAATCCGTGAATTCGAAGATGTAGTTAAACAAATATACCGGGATGGAAAATTAAAAGGACATTTACAAACCTGTCAAGGAGAAGAAGCAATGGAAGTCGGAGCCATAGAAGCTCTTTCTGAAGAAGATATAGTCTTTTCAAATCATCGGGGGCACGGACATTATTTGGCTCGGGGGACTTCTCCCAAGAAAATTATGGCTGAATTTTACGGAAAGGTTACCGGGACCAATCAGGGAAGAAGTGGGGGAATGTATCTTGTTGATGCAAAAAGAGGAATGCCAGTAGCTAGTGGAATTGTAGGAGGTAATATTTGTGTAGCTACCGGTTCAGCTTTAGCCAGTAAAATAAAAAAAGATAATAGAGTAACCTTAAGTTTTTTTGGAGATGGAGCAACCAATATAGGCTTTTTTCATGAGGCACTAAACATGGCTTCTCTATGGAATTTACCCATTATTTTTCTTTGCGAGAATAATCAATATGCTGAAGCTACCAAAAGAGAGCAACATCAAAAAGTAAAAAAGATATCTGACCGGGCAATTGGTTATGCAATGCCGGGAGTAACTGTTGATGGAACGGATGTACTTAAAGTATATAGAACAGTTAAAGAAGCAGTAGAAAAGATTCATCTGGGAGAAGGACCTATTTTGATAGAATGTGTAGCTTATCGATTATTGGGGCATTCAGCAGGGGATTTAGGTATTTACAGACCAAGAGGAGAAGAAGAAGAGTGGAACGAGATTCACGACCCTATTAAAAAATATAAAAAGAAACTTCTTGAAGAAGGAATATTAACTCTTTTAGAAATAGAAAAAATAGAAGAAGGAATTCAAAAAGAGATAGAAGAAGCAGTAAAATTTGCTATTGAAAGCGAAGAACCACTTGCTAAGACAGTTGGTAAGTATGTATATCAGGAGGAAGGTAATGAGTAATATTACTTATATCGAAGCTCTAAAAGCTGCTTTGAGAGAAGAGATGCGTAGAGATAAAAATGTTTTTATTATGGGAGAAGATGTAACCAGATATGGATTTGGTGTAAATAGAGGTTTGGTAGATGAATTTGGTTCAGATAGAGTAAGAAATACTCCTATTTCAGAAGCAGCAATTATAGGTTCAGCAGTAGGTGCTGCTCTACGAGGGATGAGACCGGTGGCGGAAATAATGTTTGTGGATTTTATTATGATTGGAATGGACCAAATCGTAAACCAAGCTGCCAAAATGAGTTACCTGTCCAATGGTGAATTATCTGTCCCTATGGTCATTCGAACACCTGAAGGAACAGAATGGTTTGGCGGAGGGGCACAGCACTCTCAAACTCTTCATTCTATGTTTATGAATATTCCTGGGTTAAAATTAGTTATTCCTTCTGATCCCTATGATGCCAAAGGTCTTCTTAAAAGTGCTATTCGAGATAATAATCCGGTGATTTTTTTTGAACATAAACAGCTTTATACCCAGAAAGGAGAGGTTCCGGAAGAAGAATATATTATTCCTCTCAGTAAAGCAGCAATTAAAAAAGAAGGGAAAGACCTTACTTTAGTGGCTACTTCCTGGATGGTTAAACATAGTTTAGAAGTTGCTGAAGATTTAAAAAATAAAATAAGTATAGAAGTAATTGATCCCCGCACCTTAATTCCATTAGATAAAGAAACTATTATTAATTCCGTTAAAAAAACCGGGAGGTTGTTAGTTGTTGATGAATCTCCGGTAAGCGGCGGGATGCAAGGAGAAATAATTTCTGTGGTTATGCAAGAAGCTTTTTGGAATATGGAATTTCCTCCCAGGAGGATAGGTTCTCTAAATACTCCGGTTCCCTTTAGTGAATCTTTAGAAAAAGAAGTTATTCCAACCAAAGAAAAGATTAAAGAAGAAATTTTAAATATGTTTTCCAATTAAAAGAAAGGAAAAAGGAAAAAATATGTGGAAGATTCAGATTCCTAAAACGGAATCAAAAGTTGAAGAAGCTACTCTTTTTAAATGGCATAAAAAAGAAGGAGATAAAGTTATTAAAGGAGAACTTGTTGCCGAAATAGAAACATTTAAGGCAGCAGTGGAAATAAATTCTCCTGCCGCCGGTATTTTTTATAAAATATTAATTAAAGAAGGAGAAACAGTACCGGTAAATACAGTTATAGCGATTTTGGTTGAAGAAGGAGAAGAAATTTCTCCTGAAGACATAAAATCTTTTTTGAGAAATCAAAAAAAAGAGAATATTCCTTTAGAAGAAGAAAAATCGCTTTCTTCTAGGAAAGATATAATTTCTGGTAATATTAAAAAGGAAAAAATTAAAATAGCACCTATTGCTCGTAGATTAGCTTTAGAAAAAGGAGTAGATTTATCTCTAATTAATGGTTCTGGCCCTGCAGGAGCAATTACCAAAAAAGATATAGAGGAATACCTCTCTAAAATAGAAAAAAAGACAAATTTTACCATCAAAGAAGTAGGTAAATTAAGCGGAGTGCAAAAAATAATTGCTGAAAGACTTACCCATAGTTATAAAAATATCCCCCAGTTTACCCTTTGTCGAAAAATTGATGTTTCTTCAGTTTTAAATTTAAAAAAAGATTATAATGCCCAGTTAAACCACCATATTTCTTTAATTGATTTTATTATTAAAGCTTTGGTTATTGCTCTTAAGAAATTCCCCGAGTTTAATGCAGTATTTGAAGGAGAAAATTACAAATTTATCCGAGAGATAAATATTAATTTAGCAGTTGCTGCAGAGAAGGGACTAATGGTTCCAGTACTTAGGAATTTAGAAGAAAAAAATATTTTTGAAATAACTGAAATAAGAAGAGATATTACTGAAAAAAGCTTAGAAGGAAAGTTGCAACCTCAGGATTTTGAAGAAGGCACATTTACCTTAACAAATTTAGGATTACAAGGAATAGAATATTTTACCCCCTTAATAAATCCTCCCCAGGTTGCTATCCTTGGGATGGGTAAAACAGAGAATATATCTCTCCCTTTGAGCCTTACTATGGACCATAGAATACTGGATGGATCAAAAGGAGCAAATTTTTTGCAATTTATAGCTGATTTATTAGCACATCCTTTAGAGAGCCTTGATTTAAGTTTTGATTAATTAGTGAATTATTATCTCTCAAACTGAATAAACTTAATTAAATATTTATTTTAGAATAATTAACCAATATTTTACTTAATTAATATATTTATACTATTGATCTTAGACAGAAAAGACAATATTAGGAGGATTTAAATGGATTATGTCTTAGGCGTTGATATCGGTACCCAAGGAATTAAAGGGGTAATTTTAAATGAGGATTTAAAAACGGTTGCAAAGACATATATGGAACATGATTATTTTCAGCCCCGATCTAATTGGTATGAACATGATGTGGAGAAGATTTGGTGGGGTGGTTTTAAACAGATAGTTCGACAGTTATTAAAGAAAGTTGATTTTTCTTCTGAACATATTATTGGAGTGGGATGTAGTGGTCTTTCACCTTGTTTTTTGCCACTTGATAAAAATGATCGTCCATTGAGAAATGCCATTCTATATGGAATTGATACCAGAGCAATGAAAGAGATCAAGGAAATTACCAAAGAATTAGGGGAAGAACACATACTGAATAATAATAAACAGCCGATAACTACTCAAACAGTGGGACCAAAAATACTTTGGTTTAAAAAGAACGAACCAGAAAAATTTAAACAAACGAAAAAGATATTTACTACTACAAATTATATAGTTTATAAATTAACCGGGAATTATGTTCTTGATCATACTCAGGCGGCTTTCTTTGGTCCTTTTTATAATTTTAACAACCATTCTTGGGATCAGGAAATGTGTAGTTTATTTAAAGTCCCATACGAGTTGTTCCCTCCTTTAAAAAAATCAATTGATATCGCAGGAACTATTACTACTCAGGTAGCTGCTGAAACTGGTTTAGCAAAAGGTACACCGGTGATTATCGGCACAGCTGATGGACTTGCCGAGATATTTAGTGCTGGTGGCTTCGAAAAAGGAGAAGTTACTTTAATTTATGGAACAACCGGCATCATCGTAATTAATACAGACAAATGCCCGATTATGAAAGAATTGTGGATCGCACCTCATCCCATAAATGATAATGCCTATCTTGTAGCAGGTGGTACTGTGGCAACCGGTGCTCTAACTAAGTGGTATCGGAATAATTTCGGGGTTATCGAACAGGCAATGCAGGAACGGATTAATATTAATGCTTATGATTTGTTATCAAAACAAGCTGAAAATATCTCTGCTGGTTCTGGCGGTTTAATAACTCTTCCTTATTTTAGTGGCGAGAGAACTCCAATTAATGATCCCCTGGCTCGAGGGCTTATTTTAGGGTTAACAGTTTATCATACCAGAGAGCATGTTTACCGATCACTATTGGAAGGAGCAGCTTATAGTTTTCAACATCACCTTGACGTTTTTAAGCAATATGGTTTTCGGATTTCTAGAGTTATCGCTTGCGGAGGTGGGACCAAAGGTAACCTTTGGCCCCAAATTGTTAGCGATGTTATCGGATATGACCAATTTATTCCTAGTTCTCCTTTGGGAGCGGAGATTGGTTCCGCATATATGGCGGCAGTAGCTGTGGACTTGGTAAGTGACTTAAAATTTATTAGGCGATTTATCGAGAATGAAGGCTTTCATTGCATTAAAACTAATTATAAAAATCATGAAGTTTATCAACAATATTATCGCTTATATCGGAGCATATATGAAAATATTAAAGAAGATATGCATCAGTTAGCAGCTTACTCCGAAAAATCTATTGAGAAGGAAGAACGGTAAGTAAAAAAATCATAACAAGTTTTCGCAATATATTGTTTAATTGGAGGTTATTAAGGGTGATGTTAAGTTTGACCGATTTTAATTTAGTAACCTAAACATAGGGAGAAATTTTTGTTACAGTATTTTTTAAAGTAAGAGAAAGGAGCAATTAACGATGAAAGGCAATATGAAATTTGGTGTTATCGTTGCCGGAAAAAGGGCAGAAGTACATGAACATGAAATTCCCCAATTAGAGGAATCAGATGAAATATTGATAAATAATAAAGCTTGTAATATTTGTACCCATGATTATCAACAATGGCAGGGATTTAGGAGTCATCAGCCATTTCCAAATGCTTGGGGACATGAAAATGCAGGAATAGTTATGGAAGTTGGGGATAAGGTAAAAAGTATTAAAGTAGGGGATCATGTAGTTGAAAATGTTTATATACCTTGTTTGAAGTGTTCTAATTGCAGGAAAGGAATAAATATGAATTTATGTGAACTTCTGGGTTCACGTTATGAAGAAAAAAATAAGTATGGTTATTATGGACCTTATGGATGCGCTCAGTATAAAGTAGTATCAAGTAAACATGTTTTTAAAATTAGTAGTGAATTGCCTTTTGAAGAAGCAGGCTTTTGTGAGCCCTTAGCTACAGTTATACATGGTATCCATAGATTAAGAGTACAACCAGGAGAAAATATCTTGGTAATTGGTGCAGGAACAATGGGATTATTGAATGCTCAGGTAGCAAGGTATTATGGAGCAGAAGTAATAATATCCGAATTGCTAAAAAAGAAAAGAAAAACAGCAAAAGAATTAGGTTTTAAGAAGATCATTGATCCTTCTCAGGGAAATTTTGTCGATAAAATTAACAATTATACAAAAAATTCTAAATTGAGTTCGATTATTATTTCCGTTGGAGCAGACAAAGCTTACGAACAAGCATTTAAGGTAGCCCCAATGCTCTGTAAATTCCTAATTTTTGCAGCTTCTTTTCCGCCTCCAAAGTGGGATATTGACCCCAATTTAGTACATTACAAAATATGGGAAATAATAGGTACTTATGGAGCTAATTTGAAAGATTATCAGGAATCATCAGAATTATTAAGTAAAAAAGTATTTGATTTAAAACCATTAATTGAAAAAAAGTTCACACTAACTGATATTCAGGATGCTTTTGAAAAAGCTTCTTCGCTTGGTAGTTATAGGGTTTCGATAATTTTATAAGATGAATAATATATTTCAATTTTAAGAATCAAAATGATAAAAGGAATTAAAACGAAAAATATTTTAGGTATAAATTTTAGTTCTACTCAAGTAAGATTTGCACTTATACAATACTCTTAACTCTTACGCAGGGTAGGAAAAAAGGAGGTAAATATCTACGAAAAGAGGTCTCGTTAAATACTTAAGAAAATAATAAGATAAGATATTGTTTAAGGCCAAAATTTTTTAAAATTGTAGTATTTTGGAGGATACTATTATATAGAAAAAAAAAAGGAGGAAAGAAGAAACATGAAAAAGGTATTAATTATTTTACTGTTGACTATTTTGTTAGTTAGCGTTTTTACCTTTGCTGGATTTGCCAAAGCTCTTAAAATTGGTTTTGTTGCTGCAAATATGGGGGCAGACTCCAATGTATTAGCCTATCAGGGTATGGAAGATTATTGTAAGAGAATGGGATGGGAAATACAGTTACTTGATAACCAAGGAGATGTTACTAAATATTCTCCCAATATGATTAACTTTGTTAGTGCTAAAGTAGATGCTATTGTGTTAACTTGCGGAGAAAAAACCCTTGTTGAAGAAGGAGTAGTAGCTGCCGAAAAAGCTGGCATTCCAGTATTTTTTTCAGATACAGAGAATGTTGGAAATACAATTGTAAATGCTACTAGTAATTGTTGGGCTATGGGAGCTCTTTTAGCAAGTCATACAGTCGATATAATGAGAGCGTCGGATCCAGATAAAAAAGTACATAATGTTTGTATAATTGGTATGCCTGACCTTTATGTACATAGACAAAGACAACAAATGATGGAAGCTGTATTCAATAGTCCGGAGAATAAAGATGTTCATATACTTGCAACAGAAACTTGTACCGTTGCTAATTGGCCGGATGCTCCTTATGATATTACGAAAATTTGGATTGCAAAATATGGAGATGAAATAGATGCTATATTAGGTACTTGGGATGGAATTGGCTGGGGCGTTGCTAGAGCTGTATCTGATTCAGGGATGACTAAAGATAATATATTCACCGTAGCCATTGATGGTTCGGAGCAAACTTATGACTTGATTAGAAGAGGAGAACCTTTTGTAGGCGTAGTTGCTCAGAATTTTGCTGGTTGGTCTGAAGTAGATGGAGATGCAATTCAAGCAGTAGTAGTAGAAGGTAAAGATCCCAAAGATGTAGTCCCCCTCAGTAGAACTGTCTATGTGCCTTTTATGTGGATAGATTCTACTAATGTACCAGAAAAAGGTGAGGGTGTTGATTTTAATTATATCGGATTATTTGAATAAAGAAATATAGAAAAATGATTTCTAAATAAAATTAATAAAATATAATAGTGTCCTCCAAATTAATTCTTACAATTTGTGAAGTATATAAAGGAGAAGGAGTATGTATAAATGAACAACAAGAAACCTATTTTTTCTTGTAATAACTTAAATAAACATTTTGGAGCCACCCATGCAGTTAATAATGTTAGTTTTACCTTGAATCAAGGTGATATATTTGGTCTGGTAGGCGAAAATGGTGCTGGTAAATCTACTTTAATTAAAATAATTGGTGGTGAGTGTATTCCCGATAGTGGCAATATGTTTTATAAAAGTTCTGAGATAAAATGGATAAAATCGTCCGAGGCCTTAAAAAACAAAATATCGATTGCTCATCAAGAACCATTATTAGTTTTTTCTTTAAGTGCTGCAGAAAATATATTTTTAGGACAAGAATGTACAAAAGGCATTTTTATAGATGAAGAAGAAATGTTAAGAAAAGCAAGATTATTGTTAAAGAAATATCCTATTTATCCTGAGCTTATTTTAGATAAAAAAGTTGATGAATTATCACTAGATGAAAGGATGATAGTTGAAATATTAAAAGCTCTTTCGTACGAACCTAATATTTTAATATTAGATGAACCGACCGCAAGCTTACCCAGGAAAGCGAGTGAAGTATTGTTGAAGTTATTAGAAGATTTAAGTAAAGAAAAAAAGATAACTTTTATTTACATTTCTCATAAGCTGGAAGAAGCGATTGAAGTATGTAATAAAATAATGGTTATGAGAAATGGCGAAAAAGTAGGTATATTACAAAAAGAAGAGATTGATAGAAATTTGGTAATAAGAATGATGATAAATCGGGATTTAAATCAATTCTATCCTAAAAAATCAGAAAATATAGAAAATACTGTCTTGCAGGTTGAAAATCTAAATACAGAAAACTTAAAAAATATTAATATTGAGGTAAAAACAGGAGAAATTGTAGGATTATATGGATTATTGGGTGCCGGAATGAATGAAATTGCTTTATCTATTTTTGGGATTAACAATTTTAAAGAAGGAGTAATTTCTGTCAATGGAGAAAAATTACATAGAGTAGAAGTTTCAGATATGATTAATAAAGGAGTATATCTTATCCCTCCTGATAAACATAGATTTAGTCTATTTGATTCTTTCACTATAGGCGAAAATATAACTATAACTCACTTATATAATGTCTTTCCAGAATTTTTAATATCCAAAATTAAGGAGAATAGATTTGCAGAGAAACAAGCAGATAAATTTGGAGTTAAATATGAAAACATAAACCAATTGATAAATGAGTTAAGCGGGGGTAATCAACAAAAGATAATTTTGACCAGGTGGTTATTTAAAGAATGTAATATATTGATATTAGTTGACCCCACAGTAGGAATTGATATAGGAGCTAAACGAGATATATATAACTTATTGAGAAGTTTGACTGATAATAAAAAGGCGGTATTATTAATCTCATCAGAGATTAATGAAATTGTTGGGATATCTGACAGAATCTATACTATGCGTCGAGGGAAAATAACGGCTGAAATTAAGAAAGATCAAATTACTCAAGAAAATATTTTGAAGAATATTTTGTAAATATAAAATACATAAGAAGAAAGGATATAGATGGAAAAAATGGATAATAAAAAAGATTTTAGCGCCAATTTAGCAAAATTAATTAAAAATAGGGAATTACTAATAATTTTAATAATATTAATAGTATTTTTTTCTGTTATGTCAGATACTTTTTTTACCACTTCAAATATTACTAATATACTTTTAACTACTTCTATTGGTGGGTTATTAGCCTTAGGCTTAGCCCTGGTTATGATGTGTGGTGATTTTGATCTTTCGTTTGCAAGCGCTTGTGGTCTAATCAATATTATTATTTTGATTCTTATAGATAAAGGACTTAGTTTATGGATAGTATTTCCATTGGGTATATTAGCCGGTGTATTGTGGGCTGGTTTAAATAGTCTATTGATAGTTAAACTGGGAATGCATGCTTTTGTAGCTACTATTGCCACTTGGACAATGTGTACGGGATTTATTTACTGGATATCTGGCGGGGCAACTTTTTATGGGGATTATCCTAAAAGTTTAACTTTTATAGGAAGAGGGACTATAGGCATATTTCCCGTTAGTTCCATAATTTTTGCTGTTTTTGCTGTTATCACTATTTTATTAACAAATTATAGTAAGTTTGGTAGGCATATATATGCTGTAGGGGATAATAGCGAAGCAGCAGAATATGTTGGAATAGATAGCAAAAAAATTAGAATAATTTCCTTTTTATTAGAAGGTTTTTTTATTGGTCTAGCCGCAGTTATTTTATCTTCAAAATTATGTAGTGGCCCTGCTACCGGGGGGTCAGGATTTCAAATGCCTGTAATTGCCTCAGCCTTTTTAGGAGCAACCGTTTTTAGGCCTGGCTTGGTTAACGTTGGAGGCTCTATTTTAGGTGTATTTTTATTAAGTATTATTGAAAACGGATTAGTAATGCTTAATGTGCGTTGGTACTTTAAATATATAATACAAGGTTTAATAATTATTGGGGCAATTACTTCTATTTCTTTAAGAGGCAAAAGTAAAGGCGAAGGACCGAAGTTCTTATAATTAAAACTTTATATAAAATTATTCACGAAGGGTTTTCAATTAGTGAATGTCAAAATAAAGTATATATCTTTAGACTAAATATGAGGATGAGAAGAAGAGAATAAATCTGTACACGTGTAGGAGTTTCTATCTGGAAAATGGTAACTAGAGGAGGTTACATAAGATGATTCCCAATTGTAAGATAACAGAGGAAGTGGAATCTAATATAAAAGAAGGTCGAATTGTTGCGTTAGAATCAAGCATGGTTACCCAAGGATTGCCATGGCCAAAAAATTTTGAGACTATGTTGAAAATGGAAGAAGCAATTTATACTGAAGGTGCTATACCAGCGATTATTGCATTTTTAGCTGGTGAGATACGAGTTGGTTTAAGCCATGCGGAATTAGAGAACCTTGCAAAATCAAAAGAAGCTATTAAAATAACTATAAGTGAAATTCCTTGGGCTCAAGCAAAAAAACTAACGGGTGGGACAACTGTTTCATCAACAGTAGCAATTGCTTCAAGATTAGGAATAAATATTTTTGCGACAGGAGGTATGGGCGGAGTACATAGAGGTAAGAGAACAGATATTTCTTCTGACCTTGTTGCCCTCTCTCGTTTTGATATGATTGTAGTATGTAGTGGAATCAAGGCGTTTTTAGATATCGATGCCACATTAGAAATATTAGAAATGCTTGGTGTACCGGTAGTAACCTATCAAAGTGATAAAATCCCAGCTTTCTTTGGTCCCAATACCTGCTTTAAATCTAAGCAACGTATTGATCATTTTAGTGAAATAATTAATTTTGCCCGAATGAAATGGGATGCTGAATTACCGGGTAGTATTCTATTATTTAACCCTATATCAAAGGCTATGGCGGTAGACGAAAAAGAACTTTCATGGGCTATAGAAAAAAGTCATCAACTTGCTTCCAAGCAAGGAATAAAAGGGAAGGAATTAACTCCATTTATTTTGGAACAAATCTCACATTTAACTCATGGGAAAAGTCTTAAAGCTATTATTGAATTAGTTATTAATAATGCCAAATTAGCAGGCAAAATTGCTAAATTATCAAGTCTTCGATATAATCTAAATAGCAGGGATAACACAGATGATAGGTAAACATAGTGAAGAAAGAGAAGTTCTTAAAGAAAAGAATAAATAATAGAATAAAATGAGGTTAGTATTAATTGTAATTTATCTTAACCAAATTAGTTAGTATGTATTTTCCTTTAATTTTTTATGGATTACCAAATAATAGACGGAGCTAAAGGGGCTAATTTTTTACAATTTTTATCCAGAAAGTTAGCTTCGTACCAAAACGGAGGTGATTAAGAGGTAAAAAATTTTACTCTAAATGAACTTAAGACAGCTTAATATATTTTAAAGAAGTCTTAAGGACAGCTAAGAAGAGATTAGCTAAAGATTAAATTTAAAAGGAGAAAAAAATGAAAAAGATAACATTATGGTTATTAGTTTTAATAGTAATTCTATCAACATTTTCAGCATTTATGGTAGCACAAGCAGCCGATAACGATTACGAAATTGTTATGGTAGTTAAGCTTGAAGGAGTTGCCTGGTTTGATAACATGAGGCTAGGTATTCAAGATTTTGCCAAAGATACCGGGGTTAATGCCTATCAAATTGGTGCTGATACGGCCGATCCAGCATCTCAAGTGGCTCTAATTGAAGATCTTATTGCTAAAGGCGTAGATGCGATACTGGTTATCCCTAATGATCCGGTAGCATTAGAACCGGTATTTAAGAAAGCAAATGCTGCTGGAATTCTTACTTTAACTCATGAAGCATCTAACCAGAAGCAGGTAAGTTTTGATATAGAAGCCTTTGATAATGTCGCCTATGGAAGACATATGATGGATGTTATGGCGGAAGATATGAATTATGAAGGAGAATATGCTTGTTTTGTAGGTCATCTTACCTCCACAACTCATAATGAGTGGGTTGATGGTGAAATTGCCCAACAGAAAGAAAAATATCCTAATATGAAGTTAGTAACTGATAGAATAGAAGATCGCGAAAATCAGCAAATTGATTATGAAAAAGCCTTAGAGCTTTTGAAAACTTATCCAAATATAAAGGGCATAATGGGAAGCGCTATGTGTGGAGTGCCCGGATTTGCTCTGGCTATTGAAGAAAAAGGACTTATAGGCAAAGTAGCGGCATACGGAACCTGTTTACCTTCTGTTGCCTATGATTACTTAAAGAGCGGTTCTGCCAAGTCGATCCATTTCTGGGTCCCAGCTGATGCAGGATATGTTACTGCCAAAGTAGCCTGGGAGCTTCTTAAAGGTAATGAAATTAAAGAGGGCATGGATTTAGGTAGACCCGGATATGAGAACATAACTATCAAAAATAACCAATTTGGTGTCCCGATTATTTATGGTAGCGCTTGGAAAGATGTTACTCTTGAAAATATAGACGAGTACGACTTATAGGCCATATCTGCTACAGAAAGAAGATTGGTTGAAGGGTTGTTATCCCTTCAACCAATCTTTAACTATTAAATCCTAAGCCTTACTTAACTAAAATTTTGATAATAGCATAAATTGATAGAATTATTTTATTATTACCGGATACAAAGACTACATTTAAGAATTAGATTAATACTTTATTTAATAAGTTATAGCTAAAATTTGTCTAAAAAGTATTACCCTGGCGAGGTTATAATGGTTGAGAAGTTAGAAAAATTATTAGTAGTTAAAAATATAAGTAAATCATATGTGGGTGTACAAGCATTAGATAGAGTCAGTTTGTCAATAAGTAAAGGTGAGATACATTGCCTGGTCGGTGAAAATGGATCGGGAAAATCTACCTTGATAAAGATAATATCCGGAGTAGTTAAACCGGATGAGGGAGAAATAATAATAAATGGTAAGAGATTCAAGAGCTTACACGCTATTGAATCGATAAGTGAAGGGATACAGGTAATCTATCAAGACCTATCTTTATTTCCCAATCTTACTATCGCTGAAAATATTTCCCTAAATCAAATAATAGAAAGAAAGAAGAGATTTATTAATTGGAAAGAGATAGGAAATATTGCCGAGAGAGAACTTTCCAATATTAATAAAAAGCTGAATTTAGATGAAAGAGTAGAAAATATTTCTATTGCTAATAAGCAGCTTGTAGCTATCTGCAGGGCACTAACTCAAGATGCCAAACTTATTATCATGGACGAACCCACCACGGCAATTACCAAAAGTGAAATTGATCGTCTATTTTCTGTAATTCTGGGTTTAAAGAAAAGGGGAATTTCCACCCTGTTTGTTAGTCACAAGCTTAGTGAGGTTTTACAGATATCTGAAAAAGTAACGGTTATAAGGGATGGAAAGTTGGTTGGTGTTTATAACACTGAAGAGTTGAATCACGATACCCTTTCTTTCTATATGAGTGGCAAGAAGATAATTGATTCAGTTTTTGATTACCGAGAGAAAGAAAGGCAGAAAGAACCGCTATTAGAAGTTAAAAATCTTTCCAAAAAAGGTAACTTTCAGAATATAAATTTTAAAGTTCAATCAGGTGAAATTGTAGGAATAACCGGAATCCTGGGTTCCGGGCGGACAGAACTTGCTTTATCGCTTTTCGGTTTGAACAGACCGGAATCAGGAGAAATATATATTGATGGTAAATTGGCAAAGATAAAGTCTCCTCGAGACGCTATTGAGCTGGGTTTAAGCTATTTACCAGAAGATAGGCTTAATCAGGGCTTATCTATAAAACAGTCTGTCGGAAATAATATTGTAGTTACTATATTACAGAGATTGTTGAATAGATTCAAACTGTTCGATAATAACAAAAAATATGAAGCTGCAAAAGAATGGATAGAAGAGTTAAATGTAATTACACCATCTTTAGAGACTGCAGCTCAGGCACTGTCAGGTGGCAATCAGCAGCGGGTGGTTATAGCTAAATGGTTGTCTACTCACCCTAAAGTATTTATTTTAGACGGCCCTACCGTAGGGATAGACGTTGCTTCCAAAAGCAATATACACAATATAATAAAAGGTTTAGCTAACAAAGGCATGGGGGTTATAATTATTTCTGACGAGATTCCCGAAATTATCCGGAATTGTAACCGGATAATAGTAATAAGAGAAGGCAGGATTGTTAAAAAAGTTAACACTGATGAGGTGACCGAGGCTAAATTACTGGATATGTTAGCAAGAAAGAGTAATTAAGGTGGTCTAATAGTGAAAAATAATAGAAGCTTAAGAATTCAAAAATTATTGAAACAGAATGAGTTATATTTATTTTTAGTTATAATTGCTTACTCTATATTTATTACTTCTATAAATTCTTCTTTTTTATCTCTGGAGAATCTGTTTGATCTGGGCAAGAGCAGTGCGGGAATGGGAATAATGGCTATCGGAGTCTTCATAGTTTTACTTTCAGGAGGCATAGATATATCTTTTACAGCAATTGCAATTTCAGGACAGTATATTGCTGCTAATGTTCTTATCGCCAGCGGGGTAGATAATATATTTTTTGCATTTTTGATTTCCTGTTTAGTAGGAGTTGCTCTGGGAGCGATTAACGGCTTACTTATTTCGCAATTTAAAATTCCAACACTGATTACCACCTTAGGTACAGCGAGTGTTTTTCACGGAGCTTTACTAACCATTGTGGGAACTAAAGCTATTAATTCAGCTCAATTACCAGATTGTTTTAAAGCATTTGGTGCGAAAAATTTACTTATCCTGACCAAACCAAATGGAGTAAATTACGGGTTATCTATCTTTGTCATAATATTTATCATTCTTGCTCTACTAACCTGGCTTATTTTGAAATATACCATGTTGGGAAGAGGGATTTATGCCATCGGCGGGGATGTAAATTCTGCTGTACGGTCTGGTTTTAATGTTGCCAAGATTCAGCTCTTTATTTACTGTTACGTCGGCTTTTTAGCCGGCATTGCCGGTGTTCTGCATATTTCCCTAATCCGCTATAGTAATCCTACCTATATAGTAGGTACAGAACTTAGTGTAATTGCAGCGGTAGTTCTGGGAGGGACCAGAATAACCGGTGGGTCAGGGACGATTATCGGTACAATAATGGGGGTGGCTATGGTAACTATATTAAATAACAGCCTTATCATGGTGGGATTGTCTTCTTATTGGCATAATTTCTTTGTAGGATTGATAATTATCATAAGTGTTAGCATTACTTCCTATCAGAGCAAGAGGAGTATCGGAAATATAGTTTTTAGAAGATAATGATTTATAATGGGGAGGTACTATTTGTTAGGTAAATATTCAAAACATTCAAAGACGTTAACTTTATTTATCATAATGATCAGTGTTTTTATGGTAATATCGATATTTTTACCGGGTAAATTCTTAACCATTAGAAATTTCCAATCGATGTTTAGTCAAATCCCTGAATTTGGCTTACTGGCAATCGCTGTAATGCTGGCTATGTTGACCGGAGGGATCGATTTATCAATTGTTGCCACCGCTAACTTGGCTGGTATAGTTGCCGCGCTTATTTTAACTAAATTTGCCTTTCCCCAAATAGGCGGACATGAGGAGTTGTTCACCATAATTTTAGCTATCGCATCAGCACTTACCGTATCCTTAATATGCGGATTCTTAAACGGAATATTGGTGGCTTACGTAGGAGTTCCGGCGATTCTTGCTACCTTAGGTACGATGGGCCTTTTTTCAGGAATAGCAATTATTATAACCAAAGGATATGGTATTATGGGATTTCCCGAAAAATTCTTATTTATTGGGAGTGGAATCATTTTTTTAATACCGGTGCCCATGATTATTTTTATTCTTTGTGCCTTAATAGCTGTTATAATTTTAAATAAAACTACCTTTGGGTTTAGTGTATACATGTTAGGTTCTAATCCGATAGCAGCCCGTTTTAGCGGTATAAACAACGAAAATATTTTGATTAAAACCTATATGATGAGCGGTTTATTTTCCGGGCTGGCTTCAATAATAATGATATCAAGAGTCAATTCAATTAGGCCAGGATATGGTTCTGTTTACTTACTGCAAGCCATTCTTGTCTCGGTCTTGGGAGGCCTAGATCCCAGCGGAGGATCCGGAAGTATATCCGGACTTATTATGGCGATTATCACCTTGCAAGTTCTTCAAAGCGGTTTTAATATTCTATCTTTTAGCCCCTTTTTCAAGAAGGTTATATGGGGTTTGATATTAATTTTAGTAATGGTATTAAATTTTTACAGTGCGAAATTATCACAAAAATCAATAAAAAGATTAAAAACTAATTAATGAATTAAGGAGGTATTTATGAAAAAGATTATAAATGACCCTAAGAATTTTGTTAACGAGATGATAGAGGGAATATTAGTAGCACATCCAGAGCAACTTAAGTGTGTCAATAATAATTTAAGATGTTTAGTTCGTTCTGATGAAAAAAAACCTGGAAAGGTGGGAATTTCTACTGGAGGAGGGTCAGGACATCTGCCACTATTTTTGGGTTATGTCGGAAAAGGGATGTTAGACGGTTGTGCAGTGGGAAATATCTTTGCTTCTCCCAGTGCTAAGCAGATGTTAGAAGTTACCAAAGCGATTGATAGCGGGAGTGGAGTCTTGTACATCTACGGAAATTATGGTGGAGATGTGATGAATTTTGATATGGCTGCTGAAATGGCTGATATGGAAGATATTCGAGTTGAACAGGTAGTTGCCGGAGAAGATGTAGCTTCCTCGCCCAAAGGCAAAGAAGACAAGAGAAGAGGAGTTGCTGGAATATTTTTTGTCTATAAAATAGCCGGTGCCTGCGCTGAAGAGATGGCTTCTCTGGATGAAGTGAAAAGGGTTGCCGAAAAGGTATGTGCCAATGTGCGCACTATGGGAGTCGGACTTTCTCCCTGTATTCTTCCGGAGATGGGGAAACCCACCTTTGAGATGGATGAAGGGCAGATGGAGATTGGCATCGGTATCCACGGAGAACCAGGGATAGGGAAGGGAGAATTAAAATCCGCCGACGAGATAGTAGAAAAAATAATGGAGTCTATCTTAGAGGACCTACCCTATCAATCTGGGGACGAAGTATCGGTGCTGGTAAATGGATTGGGAGCCACCCCCAAAGAGGAACTGTATGTAGTATATAGAAAAGTAGCACAAATATTAAAAGACAGGAAGATAAATGTATACCATCCTTATATCGGTGAGTTTGCTACTTCTATGGAAATGGCCGGAATGTCTATTTCTCTATTAAGACTCGATAATGAGCTAAAAAAGTTATTAAAAAAATCAGCAGATACCCCTTTCTTTGTGCAAGCAGAACTTGAATAAAAAGGGAGATTTATAATATGAATAAACTAAATTCTTCGGATCTAGAAGGCTTATTTGCTAAGATTAAAGATATAATGGTTGAAAATAAAGAAAACTTATTTAAACTGGATTCGGCGATCGGTGACGGAGATTTAGGGATTACTATGAGTACCGGATTTTCCAAAGTCTACGAAATGATATCCGCGTTAGAGGAAAAGGATATAGGAAGAGTATTTATAAAAGTTGGTATGACCTTAGCAGATACTGTTCCCTCTACTTTAGGTACTCTTATGGCTACTGGTTTTATGAGAGCCGGTAAAACCGCTAAAGGTAAAACAGAAGTTGATTTATCCGACTCTGTTTTAATGGCTTCTGCTTTTGTGGAAGGAATAATGGAAAGAGGAAAGAGCAGACCGAAGGAGAAAACTATTATCGATTCTCTATACCCTGCCTTTCAAGCTCTCAAATTAGCTTCCGAAGATGGGAGAGACTTAAAAGAAGGTTTTAAGAAGGCTTATGAAGCTGCTAAAGATGGAGTTGAAGCTACTAAAGAGATGCTCCCAAAACATGGAAGAGTTGTTTGGTATGGAGAAAAATCGATAGGTAAGAAAGATCCCGGTGCAGTTGCGGGTATGTTGCTGATAAAAGCTTTTTATGAATACATAGAGAGTAAAAATTAATGAATGGAGGTTAAAAAAGTATGGCTGAATATTTACTAGGAATTGATGCAGGTACTGAAAGTATCAGGACAGGGGTATTTGATCTTGAGGGGAACATCCTCGGATTCGGATCTCATCCCTATAAGACATATTACAAACACCCTGCTTGGGCTGAACAGAAAGTGGAAGAATGGAGAGAGGCTCTCATCAAATCTATTGTGGAAGCTATCCGTATTTCCGGAATTAATCCCAAGGAGGTCATAGCAATCGGTCTTGATGCAACTTGCTGTTCGGTGGTTTTTTTCGATGCAAATAATAAGCCTACCCGGGATCCTATTATATGGATGGACGTAAGATCATCTGAGGAGGCAAAACTTATCGAGTCTATCGATGATCCGGCGAGAGGGTATAACGGATACAGCAAAGTTTCAGCAGAGTGGTTTCCTTGTAAAAATTTATGGGTTAAGAGGAACCAACCGGAAGTTTATAAAAAATCAAAAGTAATTGCCGAATATACAGATTGGATTACCTTTGAATTAACCGGCGAATGGACTTTGGGGATAAACACAACTTCGGTTAGAGAATATTACGATAATGAGAAGGGTGGATTTCCCAAAGGATTTTATAAAAAGATAGGACTCGAAGATATATTTGAAAAACTACCCAAGAGAGTCTTAAAGCTAGGTGAAGTTGCCGGAAGATTGAGGAAAGAGATCGCAGACAAGACAGGTTTACCGGAAGGGATCCCGGTAGCCCAGGGGGGAGCTGATGCCTTTATTGCGGTTATCGGCTTAAATGCCTTGAAGCCTGGTCAGTTAGCTTATATTACCGGTTCTTCCCATCTTTTAATCGGCATATCTGATAAAAGGTTTCATGTTAAGGGTCTTTTTGGCACTTATCCTGATGCAGTAATTGATGATGTCTATATAATAGAAGGTGGTCAGACTTCAACCGGTTCGGTGTTAAAGTGGTTTAAGATGAATTTTATCAATAAGAAGATAGAAGAGGAAGCAGCCAAGCAGAATCTGAGTATATATCAATATATGGATAAACAAGCAGAAAAGTTACCTCCTGGTTCGGAAGGAGTAATTATTCTGGAACACTGGCAAGGGAACAGAACACCGTATGTTGACCCCTATAGCAGAGGGGTTATTAGAGGACTTTCTTTAAAACATACTCCGGTACATATATATAGGGCTATAATGGAAGCGGTCGCTTACGGGACAGAGGTAATCTTAAGAGTAATGAAAAAGAGCAATTTTGAAATTAATGAAATGATCGCTTGTGGTGGAACCACACACAGTAAATTATGGCTTCAAATTTATGCTGATGTAACCGGACTACCCATCAAGAAGACTACTACTTCAGAAGCAGCAGCATTAGGTTCAGCAATTCTGAGTGCCGTTGCTGCCGGGAAGTACAATAGTATTACCGAAGCAGCAGATAAGATGGTAAAATTCAAGGAGACAGTCGTTCCAAATATGGATAATCATAAAAAATATAAATTTTTTATTGACCAGTATGAGGGCACTTATTCAAGGTTAAAGGACAGTGCCTACACAATGAGTACCCATATTTCCAATTCTAATAAATGATGATTATTTAAGAAGGAGGGAAGATGAAATTAGTTGAGATTAAAATAGAGGAGTTGACTGGGGAATCTTTTAAACCTTATGGGGAGATAATAGATGTACCGAATACTAAACCGGATTTTTCTAACGATGAACTTGACCTTTGGTGTGGAATCGATGAGATAAAAATAGATAAAGGGGTCGGTCAGTTTTGTTGGCTTAATGTTAAGTCCCGACGTCCTTTCGTATGTAATAATTTTGAATGTCATATAAATACTTCGGAAGCTATGATACCCGTATTAGGTCAATCAGTAGTAGTGGTGGCTTTACCGGACAATAATTCTGTTTCTTCCAATCTACCTGATCCAAAATCAATCAAGGCTTTCTTTGTTGATGGCTCAAAGGGATTTAACTTTAAACCAAGGGTGTGGCATTGGCTTCCTTATCCACTGTCTAGAAGAGCAAGTTTTATTTTACTATTTAAAAAAGGAACACCAGAAGAAGATTTACAGATTATAAATTTAAACGAAAAGTTTGATTTGTCTGTTAAGATTGTTTTATAAATATAGAACATAATTCAATTGAAGAGATTAAAGAAAATGCAGGCGAGGTGCCGGTTTTAGCTAATACGGGAGTTACCTCTGGAACCGTAGAAGATATTTTAAAAGAAATTGATGGTGCTATTATAGGAACAACTTTTAAAGTTGATAGAATTACCTGGAATCCGGTCAGCTAGGAGCGCGTAAATAAGTTTATGCAAAAAATAAGTTCACTTGGAAAAAATTTGAAGAAACAAAAATTCCTCATAGCTAATTATCTATTTGTTGTAAATGCTTATTCCCGGGCTTATTAAAACTTAACTTAAAAAAGGATAATTATGTATGAAAGCTGTACTTTAGGTATTGATATAGGCACCTATGGGTCAAAAGGAGTTATTGTAACTAAAGATGGTGTAGTACTAGGAGATTCTTGCTGTACCCATAATCTGATTATTCCTAAGCCCGGTTATGCTGAGCATAATGCTTTTTCCTGGTGGAATGACTTTGTATTTTTAACTAAAGACCTTCTCCAAAAGACCGGTATCGATAGTGGTTCTATTTCGACGGTGGGCTGTAGTGCTATTGCCCCGACTATGTTGCCTTTGAATAGTAAGGGGGAGCCGCTTCGGAACGCTATTTTGTACGGAATAGATAATCGAGCCGAAAAAGAGATTTCTGAAATGACCGAAAGAATCGGCGAAGATAAGCTTTTGGAATATAACGGAATTTTTCTATCCTCTCAAGCTGTCGGTCCGAAGATATTGTGGTTTATGAAAAATGAACCAGAGCTCTTTAAGAAGACAGCCAAGATCGTTACCGCCACAACTTATTTGGTTTACCGTCTGACCGGCCGTTCGGTAATAGATTATTATACGGCAAGCACCTTTAATCCCCTCTTTGATTGCAGGAAAAAACAATGGACAGATGCTCTTTGGTCGGATGCTCCCATTGACTTATTACCTGAAATAACCTGGACTACCGATATAGTTGGTGAGATTACCGGAGAAGCTGCTAAAGAAACAGGGTTGAAAGAGGGCACAAAAATCATTGCCGGTACATCAGATGCAGCGTCAGAAGCTGTAAGTTCCGGAGTAGTAGAAAGCGGTGACTTAATGATAATGTACGGGACCAGCTCCTTCTTTATAGAGATAACTGATAAGTTTGCTAAAGCGGATAGAAATATATGGCCTACTATATTTTTACAACCAGAGCAGTATGCAATTGCCGCTGGTATGTCCACTTCGGGAGCAATAATGTCCTGGTTTAGTGACCTATTAGATGGTTGTTCATACCGGTTATTAGATAAATTAGCCGAGGAAATTCCTCTGGGATCTGAGGGGCTTTTACTCTTACCCTATTTTAGTGGAGAAAGGACTCCGGTAAATGACCCTAACGCTCGAGGAGTATTAGTCGGATTAAGCTTATTCCATAAAAAGGGACATATCTTCAGGGCAATTTTAGAAGCAATAGCATATGGTATTAGGGATAACATAGATAACATAGAGAAAGCGGGTCTGCCGGTAAGAAGAGCGGTTGCTATCGGGGGAGGAACCAACAGCGAGGTCTTATTACAGATTGTAAGCGATGTTACAAAATTAGATCAGTTGGTTCCAAAAATAACTTTAGGGGCTTGTTATGGTGATGCTTTTTTAGCAGGCTTGGGCATTGGATATAATAAATCGTTGAAGGATATTTTAAGTTGGGTTGAATGGGATAAAAAAATAACTCCTATAGAGAAAAATAGTTCTCTGTACGATGAATATTTTAAGCTTTACAAAGAGCTGTATCGAGCAACATCTAAGGTATCTCACAACTTGGTAGCTATTTCTAAAAGATAAGATATTATAAATAAATTTAAAAAATTAAAAGATCAACTTAGAGAATTAGCCGCTACTCCCAGCCCTTCCGATTTTGAAGAACCGATGATTAAATATATATATGTATATATGAAAAAGCAAAGGCATACGGAATTAAAGCAGAGGTCAATTCACTGGGGAATCTCATAGCCAGTTTTGGTGTTCCTTCCAAGGGGCTAAAAATTATAATAATAGCTCATATGGACGAAGTGGAAAGGATTATAAGTAAAATTAATTCCAATTGAAGAGTAAAGTATATATCAATATACCCCATACTGTCAGGAATATATAGTAATTAACTACTACATTATTTTAAAAGGCGTATAAAATAAGTTCTTCTTCTGAAAACTATTATAAAAAAGAGGGGTTTTAATTTGTTTTATCGAATAGTATAATAAGCTATACTTTAAAAAAGAGATTAGATAGAGGCTTCGGATAAAATAATCTTAAAGATGAGGAATCTAAGGGATGAATGATAAGGAAAATTCGAAAGTTTTAAAAGATGCCATTACCGATGTGCAGGGAATAAAAGTAGGACACAGGCAGGATTTAAAAGCCGGTACCGGCTGTACAGTAGTTATCTGTGAAAAAGGAGCAGTAACAGGAGTAGATGTTCGGGGAGGGGCTCCGGGTACACGGGAGACCGACCTTTTAAACCCGGTAAACCTAATAGATAAAGCCCACGCTATTTATCTGGGGGGAGGCAGCGCTTTCGGGTTGGATGGAGCTTCAGGGGTGATGAAGTATTTAGAAGAAAAAGGAATAGGTTTTGATGTGGTTCTAACCAAAGTTCCTATTGTCCCGGGTGCAGTTCTCTTTGACCTGGGTGTAGGTGATTACAGGGTAAGACCTGATGCCAGGATGGGTTATGAGGCTTGTCTTAACGCTTCTGATGTGGAAGTCAGTCAGGGCAATGTAGGAGCCGGAACCGGGGCAACGGTGGGCAAGGTATTTGGCGGACTTCGCTGTATGAAGAGCGGTCTGGGTACGGCCAGCTTTAAGTCTCAAGAGCTAATAATAGGAGCCATAGTGGCAGTGAACTGTTTTGGAGATGTAGTGGACCCGGAAAGCGGAGAGATTATTGCCGGGGTCTTAAGTGAGGACAAAAAAGACGTTGCCAATACTATGTCTTTCTTGAGAAATTTTCCTCAAAGAAGCGGAAGTAATTTTTCTAAAAATACTACTATAGGGGCAGTAGCTACCAATGCTAAACTAACCAAAGCCGGGGCAACCAAAGTAGCGATGATGGCCCAGGATGGTTATGCCCGGACTATAAGTCCTGCTCATACTATGTTTGATGGGGATACTATCTTTTGTATGGCCACCGGTGAGGTAGAGGCCGGGGTGAATGTTGTAGGAGCTATTGCAGCTGAGGTGATGGCTCGGGCGATAGTAAAGGCAGTAAAAAATACAGAATCTCTTTTTAAGCTTAAAAGTTATAAGGATTTATTTTAAAAAGTTGCCAAAAGGTGCCTGGCAACTTTTTTCATTTATTGCAATACTGATGAAGCATGATATAATGCAGGTATAAAAAATAAAAATTGGAGGGAAGAAATGGCTGATAAAGTAAAGAATTTAAAATGGATAATTATTGGCATAGTTTTTTTAGTGGTAATAATTTTAGGTGCGATTGCCTCAGTTTATATTGATTTAATATGGTTTAAGTCAGTACAATATGTTACCGTTTTTTGGAAAATACTACTGACTAAAGGGGTAGTTATGTTGTTTTTTGCAGCAGCATTTTTTATATTGTCTTTTATAAATCTTTCTTTTGCCCGACGTTTTGCTCCGGAGTTCCAGGTGGAAATAAGTCAGGATGAGTTTGAAAAGCCGGAGATTCAACTGTATAAAAGTCTGCAAAATATTCAGATAAATAAAAAATTTGTTTTATGGTTTTCCCTGATTATTGCGCTATTTATGGGATTCTCCGAAAGCTCCAGCTGGGAGAAAATCTTAATTTATTTTAACCGGACTTCATTTGGAATAGCTGACCCTATTTTTAATAAGGATATCGGTTTTTATATGTTCAGTTTGCCTTTCTGGGAATTCGTCAGAAACTGGTTATCCTTTGCTCTTAGCATTATTGCTGTCGTAGTAGCTGCTATTTATATTATTAAAAGAGCGGTAAAATATGAATACAAGAAACTTATTATTGAAACCCCGGTTAAGGTTCATCTTTCCTTGCTTATCGGTTTCATATTAATTTTAAAGTCCTGGCAGTATTGGCTGAGTACCTTTAAGATTCTCTACTCTACCCGTGCGGTTATCTTCGGAGCAGGATATGCTGATACCCATGCCACTCTATTTGCTTTGAGAGTTTTAACGGTTTTAGCTTTGGTTTGCGCAGCACTGTTTTTTTTAACTGCCAGGAAAGAAAATTGGAAATTGCCAGCCTTGGGATTGGCGGTATTGGTTGCTGTCTCTATCTTGTTGGGGGGAATCTATCCCGAGATTATACAGAGGGCGGTAGTCTTACCTAATGAAGGCACAAAGGAAAGACCTTATATATTAAATAACATTGAAGCTACCAGGGTTGCCTATGGTTTAGATAAGATTGAAGAGAAGGAATTTCCGGTAAAGGAAGAGATAAGTTTTGAGGATATTGAGAAAAATGAGGATACGATTAGAAATATTCGACTCTGGGATTGGAGACCCATAAAACAGACTCTAAAACAGATTCAGGCCATCAGATTATATTATGATTTTAATAGTGTAGATGTAGACCGTTATTATTTTAACGGAGACTATCAGCAGGTGATGGTCTCTCCCCGGGAATTAGATAAAGATAAGATACCGGAACAGGCCAGGACCTGGGTAAATGAGGTATTAACTTATACTCATGGATATGGGGTAGTGGTAAATCCGGTTAATAAGATTAGCGGAGAAGGCCTTCCCGAACTGTTGATTAAAGATATTCCTCCGGTTTCCAGCGTGAATCTTACTATTACAAGACCGGAAATTTATTATGGAGAGATAACTAAAGGTTATGTAATTGTGAAGACTAAAGCCAAAGAGTTTGATTATCCCAAAGGAGATGAGAATGTTTACAGTACCTATGCAGGTAATGGCGGTATTGCGGTCTCTTCTCTGTGGAGAAGGATTCTTTTTTCTATAAAATATTCTAATACGCAGATTTTACTTACCACTAATTTTACTCCTGAGAGTCGAATTATGATCTATCGTAATATTCAGGAGAGAGTCAATAAGGTAGCTCCTTTCTTGGGTTATGACAGAGATCCTTATATGGTAATTTCTAAAGAAGGGAAATTGTTCTGGATACAGGATGCTTATACCATGTCTAGTAGTTATCCTTACTCTACTCCTATTACCGGAGGTTACTTTAATTATATTAGAAATTCGGTCAAGGTGGTAATTGATGCCTACAATGGGACAATGGATTTTTATATAGTAGACCAGAAAGACCCCGTAGTTAAAGTATATCAAAATGTATTTCCACAACTGTTTAAGAACTTTGACCAGATGCCTGAGGATTTAAAGGAGCATATTCGTTATCCTAAAGACCTCTTCCAGGTACAGGCCGAGCTTTATTCTACTTATCATATGACGGATCCAGATGTATTCTATAATAAGGAAGATTACTGGAACGTTCCCAATGAGATTTATGCTGAAAATGAAATCAAGATGGAGCCATATTATATTGTAACTAAACTCCCGGGTCATGAAAGGGAAGAATTTATTTTGATGACCCCCTTTACTCCTTCTACTAAGAATAATATGATCGCCTGGCTGGCTGCTAAAAATGACCAGCCTGAATATGGAAATTTAATCGTTTATAAGTTCCCTAAAGAAAAATTAATCTTTGGCCCGATGCAGATAGAAGCACGGATTGACCAGGATTCGGAGATCTCTCAGCAGTTGACTTTATGGGGACAGAAGGGCTCTACGGTTATCCGAGGGAATCTGTTAGTAATTCCTGTAGAAGAATCGATTCTTTATGTTGAACCCTTGTATTTGCGAGCGGAAACGGGCGAGATACCCGAGTTAAAGAGAGTAATCATCTCCAATGGTTCTGATGTGGTAATAGGAAATAATCTGGAAGATGCCTTAGGGAAGCTTTTTGCGCGAACTTTTGGGGAAAGGGAAATCGTAATAACCGGTGAAGAAAAAACTCTTAAAGATTTAATTAAGGAAGCGTCGGGATATTACGAAAGTGCGCAAGAGTTTGCCCGCGAGGGAAATTGGAACAAATATGGAGAAGAACTGCAGAAATTGGAACAGACTCTGAAGTTGTTACAAGAGGCAAGCGAGAGAGAATAAACTTAGCGTGGAGCGTACACGTTTAACGTATAGTTGAGCTGCAAGTGTAAGGATAAGAAAATAAAATACTATATTCCGAGAAATATATAGTTTTCAGTTATCGTAGGGGGCGGATTTATCCGCCCCGTTTTTTTTTCGATCATTGTGAACTCCGATTTATCGGAGCATGGTGATCTCCTAATCTCGTCGAGATTGCTTCCCCTGTATTCGCCCTGATTTATAATATTCAAAAAATTTCCATAAATTTCTTGACAGGAGAATAAAATTGGTATAAAATGTAATCGTTAACAATTGTAAACGTTTACATTATAAATTTCACAAATTTAGGTAATTTTCATTAAGGAAAAAATATGAAAATAAATATAAAAGATGTGGCTATAAAAGCAGGAGTTTCTACGGCAACCGTTTCCAGAGTTTTAGGAGATTTCCCCGGGGTTAGAGATAAGACCAGAAAAAAAGTACTTAAAGCCGTATCGGAATTAAATTATGAAATAAATGCAGTTGCTAGAAGTCTGAGACAGAAAAAGACCAATTCTATCGGAATAATTGTGGGGAATGTTCTTTCTCAGTTTTATTCGGTTATTGCTAAATCTGTGGAAGATACCGCAAATAAATTTAGTTATCATACCATTTTATGTAATGGGGATGAAAATCCCGAAAAAGAACTCGAATATTTAAAAGTCTTAAAATCTAACAGGGTAGATGGAATAATACTCACTCCCACCGGAAAAAATTCCGAATATGTTCAGCATTTAATAAATACAAAAATGAAAGTTGTATTTTTAGACCGGCTGATAGAGGGAGTAGATTGCGATGCGGTCTTAGTTGATAATACCAATGGAGCATATAAGGCGGTTAAACATCTGATAGATCAAGGTTATAGAAAAATTGGAATAGTGGATGGTTACTTGGACCGGACTACCGGTGCAGAAAGACTGAAAGGGTATTTGCAAGCGATAGAAGAAGCTGGTATAGCCAAAGATGATAGTCTGATTAAAATTGGTAATTTTAAAAAAGAGAGCGGTAAGAAATTAACTCGAGAATTATTAAAACAATCTAATAGACCAGAGGCGATTTTTACTACTAATATAGATATGTCTATGGGTGCATTAATTGCTATCAAAGAGCTGGGGCTTACCATACCCGATGATATAGGTATTGTTTGTTTTGATGACTCGGATTGGGCTTCTATATTAGAGCCACCCATAACTGTAATAAGACAACCGGTATATCAGCTTGGCTCTACGGCCGCTGAACTACTAATAAAAAAGATAGAAGATGAAGAAAAAAAATTAGATCATAAACCGACTGTAGTAACTCTAAGCACAGAGTTAATAGTTAGAAATTCTACCAAGAAACAAACATTAGTTAATTAAAAAAATATATAGTTATTCACTATATTTTTTTCGGAGAACATTTTGTAATAAATTGATTATATTTCTAATGATTAGAAAAAATAATATTTAATGTTAGATTTATTAATTAAAATTATTGAAGAGGTTAAAAAATAATAAATACCTGAAATAGATTATACGAGGCTTTCCCCAAAATAGGTATTCGGCCCATTATCGATGAACGAAGAAGGGGAATTATAAAATCATTAGAAAATTAAACGATAGATATGGACCTTCTTATCCTCAAAGCTATCTGAGTATTTGGTGAAACTAATAGAATAAATATTGCATGTCTATCCAATAAATAGGAGGTGAGAAATGAATTGAAGGTAAATTAATTTAGCGAGAACTCCCCACTTGTAAAGGTGGGGATGAGAGTCAGTTCTCGGCAAGTCGGGACAGACGATAGTCTGTTAAAATGAGTAGCACACTTATAAAGGTGTGGGAGTTTATTACTAAGAATAAAAACATTAATTAAGGGGGAAAGAAATGTTAAACTTTAAGGGGAAAAATAATAGAATCATAATCATAAGTTTAGTGTTACTATCAATTATCTTATTAAGTGTTATATTTGTGGAAGGTGCAGGATCTGGTTCAACAAACAAAGTAAACCTTACAGTACTTTCTCATCCTGTACTTTATACTTCTGGTATGGGTGGAGATGAAGGTTTAATTCCTGAATTTATGGAAGAGACAGGTTATAAAGTTGAAGTTATTACTGCGCCGTTAGAAGAGATATTGCAAAAAACAGTTGTTGATTTTGTATCCGGAAGTGGCTCATATGATATTATTACGTATAATGATCGATCAATGCATAGCGGACTAGCAGATTATTTACTTCCTTTAGATAAATATGTTTCGGAAGCTGGGGATGATTATAAATTTGATGATATTCTTGAATCAACACTCGCATGTAACCGATTTGATGATCATCTTTATGGGATTTCATTTAGATATGGATGTTTTATGCTTTATTACAGAAAGGATATTTTCGAAAAATATGATGTTAGTGTGCCGCAGGATTATGAGGATTTAATGGATGCTTGTGAAAAAATTACAAAAGGTTTACGTTCAGATGGAATTAATGATGTCTATGCAATTGTTTATGGAGGAGAACCTGGTCATGCAATATTTGAAGACTTTTCTACATGGCTTTTTGGTCATGGCGCTTCTATAGCCGATGCCAATGGTAATTGTTTATTAAATTCAGAATCAGCAATACAAACCTTAGAAGATTTCATAACACCTTACAAGAATGGATGGAGTTCGCCAGATACACCTGGAATGACTAGAGATAAACTTACAACAGCTATGCAGAAGGGAAAAGCGGCAATGGCTTTAATATATGGAGGGTATTGGGGCTTGATTACAGATCCGGAGAAATCAGATGTTTATGATAAATTTTCTTGGTCTTTAATTCCATCGTCTCCAGGCGTTAAAAGGGGTAGAACAAACTTTGGTGGTTGGCAATTTATAATTAATAAGGATACCAAGAATCCAGATGCAGCATGGGAGCTTGTAAAATATTTGACTACTCCAAATGCAGCAAAATATGTTGCTTTAGAACACGCAAATGCACCGGTCAGAAAAAGTGTGTATAATAACCTGAAATATTTGGAACGTTATCCATTAGCAAAAGATTGGCTCAAAGCTTTTGAAGCTTCTGGACTAGCCATTCCTGGAGGACATGAAAAAATTGCTGAAATTATGGATATAATTGGGTATGAAGTAGCGGATGCTTTAGTAGGAAAGAAATCGCCGAGAGAAGCAATGTTAAATGCATATGAAAAGGTAGATAAAATTTTAAAACACTAAAATAAAAAATTTTATATTTTTTACATATGATCGTAGGAGATTAAAATTATTTTCTCCTATGGTCATATGTAGGAATATATAAAATATGGTAGGAAACTTGTATTGGAGTTTATTAACAATATGGGAAAAAAAATTAAAAAAATGGTAGTTAGTACGTTTATTTTAATTTTATTAATTTTTTCACTTTTTCCAATATTTTGGCTTTTTTTGACTTCACTTAAAAAAAGAACCGATGTTTTTGAGGTTTCTCTTTTTTTTAAACCTAATTTAAATGCTTATTTAAACATTTTTACTATACATAAAGATACTATATTACAAGGATTGATTAATAGTGTGTTAGTAGCAACAATAAGTGTGGTTATTGTAATGGTTCTTGCAATTATGAGTGGGTATTCTCTTTCACGAATAGATTTTAAGGAACGTAAGATTATTTTATTTAGTATTTTGGGAACGCGATTAATGCCTCCAGTTATCGCGATTTTACCATTATTTATTTTTTTCAAAAATTTGGGATTGATTGATACAATTCCTGGTATAGCAATTATTCATACGTGCTTTAACTTGCCATTAGCAATATGGTTAATGAAATCATTTTTTGATACAGTGCCAAGTGCTATGGAAGAATCAGCGATGATTGATGGAGCTACTCGCTTTCAGGCAACTATTAGAATCGTTTTTCCTTTGATTGCGCCAGGCATTGCTGCGACGTCTATGTTAACTTTTTTGTCTTCATGGAATGAATTTGTTTTTGCCTTGCTTTTTTCAACTCGTAATGCAAGAACAGCACCAATTGTTTTGGCAAATATAACGCATGGTGAATATCAAATATTTTGGTCTGATATGGCTGCTCTTGGAATCGTGATGATCTTACCAGCTATTTTTTTAACTTTTTTAGCTCAAAAGAATCTAGTAAAAGGTCTTACTGTGGGAGCAATAAAATGAGGATGTATGAATGTATTTAACAAAAAAAAGTAAATATTTACCGTATTTTTTATTACTACCTTCTCTTTTATTATTAATTGGTGTTATTGTTCTACCAGCATTGGATGCAGTGAAAGAATCCTTATTTTCATGGAACCTTCTTAAACCACAATTTAGGGAATTCGCTGGTTTTACAAACTTTAAAATACTTTTATCAGACTCAATTTTTTTCAGTGCACTAAATTTTACAATGTTATTTATCATTGTAACATTATCAATAGAAATTTGTTTTTCTCTTTTGGCTGCAATCATAGTTATGGGACAGGCGAAACTAATGAAAAGCCTTATAACTACTATAGTACTAATACCATTTATGTTGTCACCATTAATAGCAGGACTAATGTGGAAACTGTTATTTTCGTACGATGGATTAATTAACTACCTGTTGCAGAATTTTCATTTCATGCCAATATCATGGATGGGAAGCTCAAATGCGGCTTTTCTGTCGACAGTAATTGCAGAAGTTTGGAGATCAGCACCATTTGTATTTTTATTATGCTTGGCTTCTCTCTCCTCTTTGCCCGTAGAACCTTATGAAGCAGCTGTTGTTGATGGTGCAACTAATTGGCAACAATTTCGCTACATTACATTTCCATTGTTACGACCAACCTTAACAGTTATAATAATTTATCAAACAGTGCTTAAATTAAGAGTTTTTGATTTAGTATATATATTGACTGGTGGTGGTCCAGGTACTGCTACATTACCTTTAGGTTTATATTTATTCCGTATGTATTTTAGATATTTTGAAGCAGGAACTGGTTCAGCCATAGCAGTATACATGTTAATTTTAACAGTTTTCTTTTCTTTTTTTATATTAAAATATATGTTTGTAGAGCAGAGAAATTAAAAAAGTAAAATTACAAAATTGAAAACATTAAATTATTTTATAAGGATTTCCTACAATGAAACAAATGAAATAATAACTACATTTAAATCAAAGGAGTTATCGGATTAAAAAATAGTTTGGTTTTGATTTTTAAGTGACATAACATAATAATTAAACGAAATATTATATTATTAAAGAATAGCGTTCTTTTTAACAAATTTAATAATATTAAGATGACAGCATTAAGTCGGGTGTAATGTATTTAATACTGTTTGGCAGCCTAATTAAGGTTCATTAAAAAAAAGATAGATTTTAAAAATAATTTAAATTCAAAAATGGAGGGTAAAGAATAAAATGTATTTTATCGATTCACATACTCATTTGAAGACTTTAACATGGAAAAATTTGGAGGAAATGTATTTAGCTGGGATTAGAGAGATTATCTCACCGATTCATTTTGATGCAGCAAAACCAATAGATAATATAGTAATTATTGAAACTTGGAAATATTTAGTTGAAACCCATTTTTCGAGAGCAAAAAGCAATTTTATAAAACCTCATGCAATGATAGGAATAAGTATGGTGGGTGCTCCCAAAGATAATCCAGAGATGCTTTACAAAATTCTTCCAGATTATTTAAGGCGAGAAGAAACTGTCGCTATTGGTGAAATTGGTTTTGAGCCAAGTTCAAGGACTAACAATAATATAGATTTTCAAGAAAGTCTCATTAGAAACCAACTAAAAATCGCAAAGAAAATGAATATTCCAGTTGTATTCCATGTCCCGAACCCTCCTGAACTTAAGAAAAAGTATACCGAAAAGACATTATCTATTTGCAAAGAGCACAATATGACAATGATTAATGTATTAATTGATCATTGTTCTGAAATAAATATAAAAACTGTTTTAGATTCAGGTGCTTTTGCTGGTATATCTGTCCAACCTTTTCGAAAAATGACTCCGGAAATGGCTGCCAAGATAATAAAAAAACATGGTTATGATAAAATTATGCTTAATAGTGATTTTGGATCTTTACCATCAGATCATTTGGCTGTTCCAAAGACTGCATTTGCTTTAAAAAAATTAGACTGTAAGGATAAGGAAATTGAGAAAGTGTGTTGTTGCAATGCTAGGGAGTTCTACAAAATCTAATTTGACTAAATTCATATATAAGGTGAGCTCTCTAGAGACTTAGATCTTTATGCGTATTTAGATTGTGAGTTATTAATTAATCATATTGGCTCAAATAAATAGGATTGTTACTAAATAAAATAGACATATAAGAATAATATTTTAAAGATAAGGAAGTAAATATATGGAAGATTATGATTTTAATGAAGTAACTCAGGTAAAACAAAATCTAAATAAATATCTATTGCTTGATTCAAGATTGATTGAAAGTACAGAAAATGCTAAAATTTCATTAGGTAAAATCAGAAAAGATATATATAATCCATTATTTACCGAAGAAAAACCTTGGGAAGTTCGCTTAGATAATTTAGATGCAAATATTATTTTTGATGAAGAAGAAAAGATTTTTAAATGTTGGTATAGTTCTTTTATTATCGATGAACGTACAAGTGTTACCCCCCTGTTTTTACGCACCTCTACTAATAATTATTGGTCAGTTAGACCAAATGGTCGTGAAACAGGAGTCTGCTATGCTGAATCAAAAGATGGTATAAAATGGGAAAAACCTAATCTTGGAATAATAGAATTTAATGGATCAAAAAACAACAATATAGTAGTGCGCGATTAT
>Ga0255384_10006_pt1 | contig 38680 bp, 26 predicted proteins | sample ANMaggSeSYBR01F7_FD_182106 | JGI IMG/M metagenome (GOLD analysis project Ga0255384, IMG submission 182106) | Sediment cell enrichment communities from methane seep in Santa Monica Basin, California, United Staets - ANME aggregate JGI... | ecosystem: Environmental > Aquatic > Marine > Cold seeps >... | reverse complement strand
GCAGAACCACTTTTAGTCGGATTGGTGTTTGATATTGGTGGAAAAGGAGACAAATCATTTAATGATTCAGCATCCCGGGGTTTAGCGTGGGCAGCAGCTGATTTTGATATTAAACGTATCGAATTGGAACCGGGGGTAGATGCGGACAGAGAAGTAAATCTTAGAAACTTAGCCATGATAGGTTATGATGTAATAATCGGAGTAGGATTTTTATTTACTGATGCCATATCTACCGTATCTGATGAATTCCCCGATACTAAATTTGCCATTGTCGATGGATTTATCCCTGATAAGCCTAATGTAATGTCTCTGTTGTTTCCGGAACCTCAGGGTTCTTTCCTGGTGGGTATGATTGCCGGTATGAAAGCACAAGAAGACGGAAAGGATACAGTTGGATTTGTAGGCGGAATGGATATCCCGCTTATTCGTGGATTTGAAGCAGGTTACATCGCCGGAGTTGGTTATGTCTACCCTGAATGTAAAATACTTTCTGCTTATGCCGGTGATACTCCCGTCGCTTTTGCTGACCCAGTAAAGGGAAAAGAATTAGCTTTGTCACAATACGATAACGAAGCATGGATTATCTATCATGCGTCAGGCCTAACCGGAGCCGGAGTATTTGAAGCAGCTAAAGAAAGAAAAAGATTCGTAATCGGAGTAGACTCCAATCAGAACTATATGGGATATATCGAGGAAACCGGAGAAAGTTTTGGTTTAACCAGTATGTTAAAGCAAGTTGACGTTTCAATATATCTTGCCATTAAAGCAGCAGTTGAAGGGACTTTCAAAGGCGGTATTGAAGTATTTGGTTTAGATAGGACCGTTACCATTGGAGATACAACCTATTCTGGAGTTGGTTATGCTATCGATAAGTACAATGAAGATCTTGTATCCGCAGAAATGATAGCTAAGGTTGAGGAAGCAAAGGCTAAAATTATAAGTGGAGAAATTGTTAGTTATTTTATGTTCCTTATTATAATAATACCACACAGATTATCTTTTTCCTGCTTAAAAACAAAAAAATATTTATTATTTTTAAAAAAAACAAAATCTATTAAAAACAGTAAGTTAATTGACCGATTGGCTGATTTACCAATTCACCAATTAAATAATTAACCAATTGGCTGATTCATAATCGTGAGGGTAAATGTACTGGATTCTCGCTTCCGCGGGAATGACATCTGCCAATTGACCAATAAATTAATTTACCGATTGACCGATTCGCCGATTAAAATAAAATATACGAGTTGTAAGGTGTGAGAGCTTCGAGCTTGATGAATCAAAAACTACATTTAGTGAGACAGGCGAGACGCCTGTCCTACGAGAAAGCTGAGGGATCTTTTTGTGTCTTTCTTTAATATTCTATTTTTCCCGCAATTGTTCCCCGCGCCTATACGCTATACGCTGTACGCTACACGCTATAATAGACATGCGAGACGCCTGTCCTACGGGAAGGTTGGGGGACGTTTTTGCGCTTTTTGCATTCGTCTTTCCTCTCCCACATTTATAACCCACATCTTGAATTTTCTCCCTTCCTCGCTATATACTAGATACTGTTTTCCTATACGCTATACGCTATATAGGTTTTTAGTTTTGAATTATAGTTTTTCGCTTTTAGTTTTAAGTTTTTAGTTTAGTTATCGTATTTATCTAAATATTCTTCATTGGAGATTAATATTTTTCTTGGATTACGACCATCGTATGGCCCCACTATTCCCTTTTTCTCCATCACATCGATCAATCGAGCTGCCCGAGTATAACCTATTCGAAGCTTTCTCTGTAATATTGATATTGAAGCTTGTTTACTATTAATAATAATAGAAACAGCGTCATTGAATAATTCATCTTCTTCCTCTTCTTCTGTTTCTCGCAGTATACTTTTACTCTTTTTATATTCTAACACTTCTTGTTCATATTCAGGAGAGGGGGAATTCTTGATTAAAAAGGATACCACATTTCTAATTTCTTTTTCTACCACAAAAGCTCCCTGAGCCCTAATTGGCTTGGAGGCACCGACCGGAGAAAATAACATATCACCATTTCCCAATAATTTTTCAGCACCATTAACATCTAATATAGTCCTTGAATCAACCTGAGTAGAGACTGCAAAGGCAATTCTGGAAGGGAAATTAACTTTTATCGAACCGGTAATAATATCTACAGAAGGACGTTGAGTAGCTATTATTAAATGAATACCGGTTGCTCTGGTCATCTGGGCTAATCTACATAACGATTCTTCTGCTTTTACCGGAGAAGATAGCATTAGATCGGCTAATTCGTCGATTACTATTATAATGTAGGGTAAAGTTTCAGTACCATTATTCATATTTTTAACATATTCATTATACCCGTCTAAATTTCTGACTCCTGCTTCCGCAAACATTTTAAATCTTTTTTCCATTTCAGATATCGACCAATTTAGTACTTTGATGGCTTGACTTGCATCGGTTATAATGGGTATTAATAAATGCGGAATGCCATTGTAAACGTTTAACTCTACTCTTTTTGGGTCAATCATCAGTAATTTTACTTTTTCCGGACTTAGCTTATAAAGAATACTTAATATTATATTATTTATACACACACTCTTACCCGAACCCGTCGCCCCGGCAATTAATAGATGGGGAAGTTCAGTTAAATCTGCGATTATAGGATTACCTCCAATATCTATTCCTAAAGCTATAGGTAATTTATATTTTCCATTTTGAAATTCACTACTTTGCAATATTTCTCTTAGATACACATTTATTCTTTTACGGTTAGGAACTTCGATTCCTACAGCATTTTTACCAGGTATTGGTGCTTCTATCCTAACTGAGGCTACTGCAAAAGACAAAGCAATGTCATTGCTTAAATTGGTTATTTTAGATATTTTAACCCCCGGTGCAGGATGAATTTCATATCGGGTAACAGTGGGTCCATGGATAACCCCAACGACTTTTGCATCTATTCCAAAATTAGCGAAGGTTCTTTCGAGTGTTTTTACATTTTCTTCAATATTTAATTTGGTATCTGTTTTATCTTCAACGTACGAATCAGATAATAAAGATAAAGGTGGAACTTGATACTTTTCTATCTTAAGTTCCTGTTTGGATTCCTTATAATCCCCATTGATAATTGTTTCTTCTTCTAATTTTTTTTCTTTTTTCTTTGTTCTTTTTATTTTAAATATCTTTTTAGGTATTTCATCTGTTTCGTATTCATTATAATCAGGTTCTTCTTTACGCCTTGATCTTTTAGGTATTTTTGAACCTATATTTTTTAAAATATTGTAAATACTATTCAATATTATCTTTATTTTATTTCCCCAGTTTTTAAATATATAAAAATAGGAAACTTCAGTTATAAATAAGGCAGATATTAAGCTAAGAGATATTAAAACAAGATATGCCCCCTTTACCCCAAAGTAAAAGTATAATGAATTAGCAAAATAATAACCTAGTAAGCCTCCGCCAGCCCCTTTCATTGCTAATGAATATGAATTGTCGAGCAAAAGTAATCTAATGTGGATAAATACAAGAAATATAATAAATAAAAAACTGATACCGAAGAGCTTATGATAAGGATTGGGTGGTTTGTAATTAAAAAGAATTACGATTCCCAAGAATAATAACAAGGCTGGGAAGATGTAGGCACCAAGGCCTATATTACGAGTTGCTGTTTGAAAAATTATTTTTCCTACAATTCCCATTTTGTCAGTGAAGATAAAAGCGAAAATATATAACAAAGAAAAGGCAATAATTATTATACTTACGGTTTCATTTTTAGTGTTTTTTTTCTTTATTTTCAATTTATTAAAGTCCTCTCGATAAAGATATCCAAATTGTTAAACCAGATATAATCCAAAGGTAATAGGAAAAAAAGTATATTTTATGACTTTTTAATAATCCTATAAATATTTTCATAGCCCCATAGCTGGATGTAGCTGCCGCTAACCCGGATAATATCAGAATATAAAAATCTATATTTAAAGAAGACAACTCCCCCATTTTAAATATTGAAGCACCTAAAATGATCGGTACAGACAGTATAAAAGAATATTTTGCCGAAAATTCTCTATCTAAATTTCTTGATAATCCGGCAATAACGGTTAAACCAGACCTCGATATCCCCGGAAAAATAGCAAGGGCTTGAGCTACCCCTATAATAATAGCATCTTTATGGGTAATTTCGGAAATTTTTTTATTGCCTCCTGAAAATTTTTTATTACCAAACCAAAGTAAGGCTCCTGTAATGGTTAACATAAAGGAAGCTATTAAAGGTTTACTAAAAAGTATTTCAAAATAAGAACTAAAAGTATATCCAATAATTGCGGCTGGTATGGTGCTTATTATCAAAAACCAGGCGAGTTTAGATGATGAATTATTTTTAAAAATATTTAATATATTTTCGCCTTGAGATAGCTTATAAATACTGTCAAAAAAAGAAATTACTAATTCTTTAATTTCTTTTCTAAAGAGTACTATTACAGCCACAACTGTTCCAAAATGTAAAAATGCTTCAAATGCCGCACCCGGTAATTTTAGCTGTAAGAAATATTTTGCTATTACCAAATGTCCGGAACTACTTACCGGGAAGAATTCAGTTAATCCTTGTATTAGCCCTAACAATATTAATGACATATATTCCCCTAACCTTAGGATAGTTCATCAATTACCATCAAACTAATGTTATTAGCATGGTCTCCAATTCTTTCTAAATTACTTATTAAATCTAAAAAGATAACACCGGATTCGGGATAACAAATGCCTTGATTCAGTCTATTTATATGATTATCACGAAGTTCTTTTTCTATTTCATCAATTTCATCTTCTTTTAAAGCTACTTCTCGTGCTAAATCTATATCTCTATTTTTTAATGCCGAGATTGATTTATTTAAAGAAAATTGAACTTTAGAAAACATAAATTTTAGTTCATTTAATGCTTTTTCACTAAAAGGTAACTTTTCATTTATTTTTTCTTCGGTAAGTTCGGCTAAATTTTCAGCATGGTCACCTACTCTTTCTATATCATTTACTATATTCATTAAATCCGTTAATCTTTTTGATTGTCTAGGGCTAAGAGACCGCTGAGATATTAATACTAAATATTTGGTAATCTCTTTTTCTAAAGTATTTACCACATCTTCTTTTAGATATACACTTTTTAAGATATTTAGGTCGTTTTGAATAAAAGACATCATCACATCATTTAACATACTTTCAACCATTCCGCCCATTCTAACTAGTTCTTTAGTTGCCTGACTCAAAGCAAGGGATGGTGTATCTAACATATCTTTATTCAGGTAGACAGGACCTTTCTTAAGAACAATTTCTTCCCCTGGTAATATTTTAACTACAAGTTTAACAAACAAAGAGAGAAAAGGAAGTAATATTACTGCATTAATCACATTAAATAAAGTATGAGCATTGGCAATTTGCCTTGGAATACTTGAAGAGGTTAACGATACCAGGTATGCGAATTTATTTATAAAGAATAAAAATAGAACAACCCCTCCAATATTAAAAAATAGATGGGAAAGGGCAACTCTTTTCCCGGTTATTGAACTCCCTATGCTGGCAATTCCTGCAGTAAAACAAGTTCCTATATTGCTTCCTAGAATAAGGGGGATTGCTGCTTCTATGCCCATTATACCCTGAATAGACATAGCAATTACTATTGCAGTAGTAGCACTACTGCTTTGAATTATAGCAGTAAAGATTGCAGCAACCGCGATACCCAATAAAGGATTGTAAGAAATATTAGATAATAAACTTAGAAATGGAGCATAATTTCTTAATGGTCTTACTGCATGAGACATAGTGTATAAGCCTAAAAATAATATACCAAAACCGAGTAATATTTGTCCAAAATATTTATAGCTTCTTCTTTTAGATAAAAAATTAATGATAAAGCCAATGCCAATTGCCGGAAGAGCATATTGCTCTAAACGAAAAGATACAATCTGAGCAGTTACGGTGGTACCTATGTTAGCTCCTGCTATTACGCTTACGGCTTGTTTTAAACTTAATAATCCTGCATTAACCAATCCGATAGTTATAACACTTGTCGCACTACTGCTTTGAATAATAGAAGTTATTAAAGCTCCGGTTGCAACACCCATTACCGGTTTATTGGTTAAGAATTCCATAACTTTCTGTATTCTATCACCGGTAACCTTTTGCAGGCCGTCACTGAGCAGTTGCATTCCGTATAAAAATAATCCCAGACCTCCCACCATACCAAAGAGTAGTTCAGTGGTCATTGAGTACCTCCGCCTGAATAAAGTATCGCGTATCGAGTATATAGTATATAGTTAAGAAAATAAGAGATAGAAAAAGTTATCGTCTCAAAGCCACTGACAAAGCGGCAAATCGGGTAACTGGCTAATGGTTAAAATAGTATATCGTAAAAAATTTAGGATCCATTAATCACGGAATTTAGAATAAAAATAAGTCTAAGCCAAAAAGGTAAAAAATTACGGAATCTTTACTCAATACTCGATACTGGATACTCGATACTGGATTTCTAAACGCTATCCGCTAGTTCCTATGCCGCTATGTCCGAAGCCGCCTTCTCCTCTTTTGGTTTTATCCAAGGTCTTTACAAGTTTAAAATCAGGGAAAAATATTTTTTGAATTACCAATTGAGCTATTCTATCTCCCCTTTGTATAATAAATTCTTCCGCACTTAAGTTAATTAATATTACCTTTACAATACCCCTATAATCTGAATCAATAGTGCCTGGAGTATTTAGAACAGTTATTCCATGCTTGAGGGCCAAACCGCTTCGAGGTCTTACTTGCCCTTCATAACCTTTAGGGATCATAATTTTAATCCCGGTGGATATCAATTTTATCTTACCCGGCTTTAATATTGTATCTAAAGCTTCTGCGGACAATAAATCGACTCCGGAGGAGAATTCACTTGTGGAAAAAGGTAAAGATAGATCCTCGCATCCTTTAATTTGTTCTATTTTTATTTCAATTCTATTGTTCTTCACTACTAAATCCAGTTCTTGTTTTATTTTTTTGTGTTGTTTCAATAAACATCAATCGTATCTTTCATTTTTCCTTTCAGCGTCATTATTTACAATATTATTTTCTTCTTCCTCTATTCTTCTTAAATCAATTCTGCCCTGGTTATCAATTCCGATACATTTAACTAATATATTATCATTAACCCTAACTACATCTTCAACTCTTCCTATACGTTTTCGCGATAATTTGGAAATGTGAACCAATCCTTCTTTACCGGGAAATATTTCTACAAAAGCTCCAAAATTAGTTGTCCTGGTTACCTTCCCCTCATATGTTTCCCCAACTTTAGCCTCTCTTACCATATCTTCAATCATTTTTTTTGCTTGGTTTAATGATTTTTCATCAGGTGAAGCAATGAATATTTCTCCATCATCTTTGATATCGATAGAGGCACCGCTTATTTCTATAATTTTCTTGATATTTTTTCCGCTGGGGCCAATTACCATACCAATTTTAGTAGGATCAACATTTATTACTGATATTTTTGGTGCATAATCAGATAATTTTTCTCGAGATTTTGATAGTGCTTTATTCATTTTTTCAAGAATATATATTCTTGCTTCTTTTGATCTTGCTAAAATATCGCTTAATGTATTTTTTGGAATACCGGCAATTTTTAAATCCATCTGGATAGCGGTAATACCGAGGCTGCTTCCAGCCGCCTTAAAGTCCATATCTCCATAATGATCTTCTATCCCTAAAATATCGGTTAATATTTCTATCTTTTCATCTTTTTTTACTAATCCCATAGCAATTCCGGCTATAGGTCTTTTCATAGGAACTCCGGCATCAAATAAGGACAAACTTCCCCCACAAACACTAGCCATAGAAGAAGAGCCATTTGATTCTAAAATTTCAGAAACTATACGAATAGTGTAAGGAAATTCTTCTTCCGAAGGAATTAAAGCTTTTAAAGCCATTTCTGCTAATGAGCCATGCCCAATTTCTCTTCTTGATTGCCCCCTTCTAGGTCTTACTTCACCAACACTAAAAGGCGGGAAATTGTAATGTAGGTAAAATCTTTCTGAAGATTCTTCTTCCAGAGTATCTATAAATTGTCTATCCTTTATTGTTCCCAAAGTAGTAACAACTAAAGATTGTGTTTGTCCTCTGGTAAACAATGCACTCCCATGAACCCGGGGTAACACTCCGGTTTCACAAGTAATGGGGCGTATCTCGTCTAATTTTCTCCCATCTACTCTTATTTTTTCTTTAATTATTAAATTACGAATAGCTTCTTTACAGGCATCGACATAGACACTTTTTAAAAGAGGTAAATTATCCTCCCCGGTAGATAATTTTTCAACAATCTGATTAAAAATATCTTCTAATAAGTCTTCTCTTTCCTTTTTTTCATTTATACAGATAGCTTTTTTAATTTCTTTCTCGTAGAGATTGTTAATTTCATTAAGAAGGTTACTTGCTAATTCTGCTGTTTCCGAATATTGTTTCTCTTCTTTCACCTTAGGTTTTCCTAAAACATCTGCCAGTTGTTCCTGTCCTTCTATTATTGTTTTAATTGCTTCCTGGGCAATACCGATTGCTTTTAATATAATTTCTTCAGATACTTCTTTTGCTTGGCCTTCCATCATCATAATTGAATCTTTTGTCCCAGCTATAATTAAGTTCAATTCAGTATTTTCTAATTCTCCCGGACCGGGATTAACTATAAATTCATTTTCTACCAATCCCATCCTAACAGCTCCTATAGGTCCTTGGAAGGGGATATCTGATATCCATAAAGCCGTAGAAGCACCTATCATAGCCAGCATATCCGGTAAATTTTTTTGATCATATGATAAAACTGTAGCAATAACCTGGACATCGTTTTTGTATCCATCAGGGAACAAAGGCCGTAATGGACGATCAATAAGCCGTGAAGTTAATATCGCATTCTTACTTGGCCTACCCTCTCTTTTGAAAAAACCACCTGGAATTTTACCGGCAGCATAAAATTTTTCCTCATAATCTACCATTAAGGGAAAAAAATCTATCCCTTCCCGCGGTTCTTTAGAAGAATTTACTGTTACCAATACAACGGTTCCCTCGCAACTAACTACAATTGAACCAGCTGATTGCCTGGCAATTTTGCCTGTTTCTATATTTATTATTTTATCGTTTAAATTAATTTTAATTTCTTTACATCCTAACATTAAATAATTTCTATCCTCCTTATCATTTAAAAAATCAGTTTTATTTATTATAATTTTATCTTAATCTAATGGAAATTTATTTTCCCGTAAGTCCTAATTAGTATATAGTGAATAGTCGTTAGTCGTTAGTCGTTAGTTTTAAATACAAGTTTTGAGTTATCTATTTACTGGTAACTTTTAACTTGAAACCTACAACTTATTAATCATTAATGTATTTTATTTACTAAATACTATTCACTATTCACTAACGACTAGAGTATTATTTTCGTAAATTTAGTGACTCAAGAATTTTACGATATTTAGCAATATCATTATCTTTAAGATACTTTAATAATCTTCTTCTTTTCCCCACCATCTTCAATAAACCTTGCTTTGAATGATAATCTTTCTTGTTCTTTATCAGATGTCCAGTAAGATCGTTTATTCTTTCAGTTAACAAAGCAATTTGAACTTCCGGTGATCCAGTATCAGTGGTATGATGCTGATATTTTGTTACTATTTTCTCCTTATCGTCTTTAGCAAAAACCATATTACTCTCTCCTTTTATTTTTTTATAACTTATTATAATATCTTAAATATTTTATCATAAACACGTAATACCTTCAACCTAAATACAGTATCGAGTATCGCGTATCGAGTATCGAGTTAAGAAAAAGAAAGAATAGAAAGAACAGGAAGCACTCTTCTTTCTATCTAACTACCCTATTAAAGTTTACACTAACTAAATACAGTATCGAGTATATAGTATATAGTTAAGAAAGAAACTGCCCAACTGCTAAAACAGTAATGAGCGAGTAATTAATAAAAGCATCAATACATCGATTTAATGACAGAATGTTTTATAATTTTTATATTAATTTTACTGTCATTCGACAAATATATTTTATTTTTACAGTCATTCTTTTCTTTCTTTTTTCTCTTTACTCGATACTATATACTCGATACTCGATACTGTCCAATCATTTTATTAGCAGTTATAATGTCATCTTCTATCTGTTTCTTTAATAAACCTGGATGGTTAAAGTATTTCTCTTCTCTTATTTTTTCAAGTATATTAATGACTACTTTTTTATTATATATTTTTTTATTGAAGTTTATAATGTGGACTTCAATAGTTCGTTCTTTTTCTTTAAAAGTTGGTTTAACACCTATATTCATTAAGCCATAATATTTTTTATTTTCGATTTTAATTTCCACCAAATACACTCCGTCAACAGGAAGAATTTTCTCTGATGATGTCTCGATATTGGCAGTAGCGAAATTTAATAATTTTCTTCCCCTTCCCTTTCCAGAAATTACTCTTCCTGAAATCGTGATATCATGCCCCAATAATTTTTTTGCTTTTCCGATTTCTCCTGACTTAATATAATCTTTTATTCTTGTACTACTAATTATAGTTTTACTTATAGTTATTGGTGTTAATATATGAGTTTTAAATCTATAAATCTTACTATATTCTCTTAAAATATCTGTATTTCCTTTACCCAAAAAACCAAATTTATAATTAAAACCTACAAAAAGTTCTTTTACCTGCAAACTATCTATCAACATTTTACTTATAAAATCTTCAGGCAACATTTTACTCATCCTCTTATTAAATTTAATAATAAGAAAAACATCAACACCTAATTTTCTATTTAGGCTTATTCGTTCCTTCAAAGTGGTTAATAAAAAAACATTGCTTTCCGGGTTAATTATTTTATCAGGATGAGGGTCAAAAGTGGCTACAATACTTATTCCATCATTCTTCCTGGCTTTATCAACGGCTAATTTAATCAATTTTTGATGTCCTAAGTGCACTCCATCAAATACACCTAAAGCAATATATCGCTTCTTTTCAGGCAATATTATATTTTTTGAGTATCTTATAATTTTCATAATTAAAGTAGATAGGAATTTCCTTTTTTAATAAACTCTAATTCTAATTATTATATAGCATATCGTATATAGTAATAAAACGAAAAACGAAAAGCGTAAAACGTAAAACCATAGCTCAAAATTTAAAATTTAAATATATATCTCTATTTGTTGATTAGTTACTTAGTTAATTGGTTAATAAATTATTAGAATTGTACTATTTAAATAGTTTATCTTGTATATTGTATTTCGAGCTAACGACTAACAACTAATTCGTATATCGTATATCGTATTTAGTATATAGTAAAGATGGTTATCCGTTTAGCCAGTTTGCCGGTTATCCGGTTAAAGAATTAAAACTAAATTTCTTAACTGGGCAACTGTTAAACCAGGTAACCGGTTAACTAATAAGTAATGTGATATACGATATATATTAAACGAAAATGGTTTTTCGCTTTTAGTTTTAAGTTTTTAGCTTATATTTTTTTATTTATATCGAATTAGCAAGATTAGTTAATTTTTAAAAACCTTTACCGGCTTAAAGACAATATTTTTTCTATCATCTTTAATTGGAGTACCAATGGACAGCAAATTATCTTTTGTATCGAACATCTTAACAAATTTGTCTTTTCCTGTCTTTAGTGTTTCCGGAACTTCAATAACTTGCTCAACTGATATAACTCCTCCGTGTAAAACGGTTTTAGTTGCTTCACTTTTTACAATTATTTTATTTAATTCTTCAAGAGCGGAATCAATGCTGATAAGATATCTTTTCCCTAAAGTTTTATCCTTTCTTAACTCCTCCAAATTTACCGAATCTTCAATGTGAAAATTACCAACTTTTTTTCTTACCAAATTTGATAAATGTGCACCGTACCCTAATTCATCACCTATATCGCTGCATAATGTTCTAATATATGTGCCTTTTGAACAAGTAACTTCAAATTTAACTATTGGATTTACCTTTTGGTCGAAATTTATTAAATTAAACTTATATATTTTTACTTCCTTGGGGCTTCTTTTTACTTCTATTCCCTTCCTGGCAAGATGATACAATCTTTTTCCCTTGTAATGAGCAGCAGAAAACATCGGAGGCGTTTGACTAATTACACCTTCATATTTTCGGAATATATCTTTAATCCTTTTTTCATCTATATCAGCTTCAACTTCTTTTTTTTGAATAATCTTTCCTTCTGAATCTTGTGTATCAGTGCTTACGCCCAGGATCATTTCGCCCTGATATTGTTTTTTCATACCTACTAAAAATTCAGCAATTTTTGTAGCTTGCCCTAAACATATCAATAGGACACCGGAAGCAGAGGGATCTAATGTCCCTGTATGTCCCACTTTAGGAATATTTAAGATATTTCTAATTTCTTTCACAACTTGATGTGAACTAAATCCTTTTGGTTTAAATATGTTTAAAATGCCATTCATCTATATTACAATCATCTTTTCATTAATATAATATTTTTTATTTTGGTTCCTGGATTCTATTTTCTAAATTAGCTAACCAATTGACCGATTTACCAATTATTATAGTCGTTAGTATAAATTCAAGTTTTCAGTGCTCGGTTTTCAGTTTTTAGATAAAGAGATAAAAAGAAATCGACTCCTGAATTATGTTTTCTTAACTAGCTAACTAATTTTTACATCCAAGTTTTTTAATATCATTTAGTAACTCGGAAATAATTTTTTCTTTAATTTTATACATCTTTCCCGAACATAAACAACCGGCAGCATTTGGATGACCGCCACCCTTAAATTTTCCGGCAAATTTATTTACGTCAAAATTACCTTTAGAGCGAAAACTAATCTTTATTTTATTATCTTTAGTTTCTTTGAATAAGACTGTTATTTCAGTGTTATCTAAAGTTGTGGCAACATCGATTATTCCTTCTATTTCCTCATCCCTTGCTTTAGTATTATTTAGCATCTTTCGGGTAATATTCATCCATGAAACATAATTAGAATCATCCGTCTCTAAAGTCGAAAGGGCTTCTCCTAACAATTTTAGTCCGGAATAGGTGTTTCTATTATAAATATTATCGGCAATTAGATGTGGCATTATTCCTCTTGAAGTTAAATCGGAGGCTATTTTAAATGTCTTTGAACTGACGTTTGAATATCTAAACGAACCGGTATCAGTTATTATCGCGGTAAATAGACAGGTAGAAATATCTTCATCTAGTAAATCTATATTTATAGACCTACTTAATTCATAGATAATTTCTCCGACCGAAGAAACAGAACTATCTACATAATTTAAATCTCCAAACTTTTCGTTGCTCATATGATGGTCGATGTTTATTACGGTTTTGATATTTTTAAATATTTCGTATGTCTTCCCAATTCTTTTGACATTACTACAATCAAGCACTATCCCCACATCTATGCTTTTTGTATCAATGTAATTATCTTCTAAGTACTGTACTTTATTACTGCCGGGTAAAAAATCATATATTTTCGGCAATTTGCTCTGATTTAATATAATGGGATTCTTCTTTAATTTTTTTAATATGAAATAAAGGGCAAGTTCTGAACCAATTCCATCTCCATCTAAATTTACATGGGAAGTAATTAAAATATTATTATTTTTCTGCAGTACTTTGCTAATTTCATCAAGACTGTTCATTATTTTTATCTTTCTTTAAATCTGATTGTTGGTCATTAATTTCATTAATTATTTTTAATAATTTGTATTGATGTTCTAATTCCTTATCAATTATGAATTTTATTTTTGGCACATATCTTATTTTTAAATCTTTTCCCAATTCACCTCTTATAAATTTTGTCGCATTTTCAAGTCCTTCTAAAGCTTTTTTTTGTTGTTTCCTATCATTAAAAATGGTCACAAAAATATCAGCATATTTTAGATCAGGTGAAACTTTTACTCTAGTTATGGTGACAAATTTTATCCGCGGATCGTTTATTTTCCGATAAATTATATTGTTAATTTCTCTTAAAAGAGACCTTTCTAAATGTTCGCTTCTTTTAGGTAATGGCATATTCTAATTCCCCAATTTACCAATAAATTAATTTACCGATTCACCAATTTACCAATTGATTAGGAGTTGGATTTATCCGACCCGTTTCCTTATAATATAGATGTCTTAAAATCTATTAACTGCAATTTATTTTGGCGCTCAATAAATTTAATTACCTCATTTAAAACATCATTAAGATAGCTTTTTTCATTTCCTATGCAGGAGATTCCTAAAGTCGTATTTTTCCAAAGCTCGTGATTATTTATTTCAGAAATTGAAACATTAAATTTATTTCTTATTCGTAATTTTATGCTTTGTATTATACTTCTCTTATCTTTTAATGAGTGACTATCTGGAAAATATAAATTTATGGTACAAACTCCTAAAAGCATACGTCTTTCTATCTTTCACTCCCGTGTTCCCTCTGCAATTTCCCTTTATAAAGATGGTGGCGGGAAGAACAGAGGAGAACTATCAGGGCGTATGCAATACGCCCCTACTTTTTTCTCTCTCTTGCTTTTCTTAACTAGTTAACCAGGTAACCAACTAACTGAGTTGTTTTAATACTAACGACTATTCACTAACGACTAACGACTAATTTATTATTTTTCTTTAATTTCTCTAAAAGTATAAAATTCAAGTACGTCTTTCAACTTAATATCATTAAATTTTTCTATACCAATTCCGCATTCAAAACCAGTATTAACTTCTTTTATATCTTCTTTAAATCTTTTTAGGGAAGATACTTTTCCTTCATATATTAATTTACCGTCTCTTATTACTCGTATATTATCATTATTTGATATTTTACCGCTTAATACATAACTTCCTGCAATAGTACCAATCTTTGGTATTTTATATATTTCTCTAACTTCAACTTGTCCACAAACATATTCTTCTATTTTTGGTTTAATATAACCTTTTAAAGCAGACTTAATCTCATCTATTAGATCATATATAATCTTATATAATCTTATGTCTACCTTCTCGGATTTAGCTATTTTTTGAAGATTTGTATCAGGACGAATATTAAAGCCTATTATTATTGCCTTGGAAGCAGTAGCTAACATAACATCCGTTTCGGTAATGTTTCCGACGCCTGCATGTATAATGTCAATTTTTACTTCTTCATTTGCAATTTTTAATTTTTTTATTGCCTCTTGTAAAGCATCTAAGGAGCCTTGGGTGTCCGTCTTTAAAATTATATTAAATTTATCTATCTTCCCTTCTTTTATCTCTAAGAATAAATTATCTAAAGAGAGTGATGATTTTTCTATAACTATACTTCTTTTCTCATCCTCCCTTTCGCTAATTATAATTTTAGCGAGCTTATCATCAGGTACTATTTGGAAGTAATCACCAGCCAGGGGCATTTTGCAAAAACCTATGATCTCAACCGGAGTTGAAGGCCCTGCTTTTTTAATGCTTTTTCCTTTGTCATCAGAAAGGTTTCTGATTTTACCATAGGATAATCCTGCAATAAAATAATCACCAATCTTTAGTGACCCATATTGAATTAATACTGAAGCAACAATCCCTCTTTTCTTGTCTAATTTTGTTTCTATTATTAGACCTTTTGCTGGAATATTTGGATTTGCCTTTAAATCTAAAATCTCTGCTTGTAAAGAAATTGTTTCTAATAATTTTTCAATACCTTTGTTTTGAAGAGCAGAAACCTCCACCATTAGAGTTTCTCCACCCCATTCTTCAGAAACTAAATCATATTTTGTCAGTCCTTTTTTTACTTTTTCAACATTAGCGTTAGGTTTGTCAATTTTATTTATTGCTACAATAATAGGAACATTTGCTGCTTTTGCATGATTAATTGCTTCTACGGTTTGAGGCATTACTCCATCATCTGCTGCTATAACTAAAACTGCAATATCTGTGGCCTTTACTCCTCGAGCCCTCATTGTAGTGAAAGCTTCATGTCCCGGAGTATCAATGAATACAATTTTTTTATTATCTATTTTAATTTGGTATGCTCCAATTCGTTGTGTAATTCCTCCAACTTCTTCTTTAGTTACATCTGTCTTTCGAATAGTATCAAGAAGAGTAGTTTTGCCGTGATCAACATGTCCTATCACAGTAACAACAGGAGGCTTTTGGATTAATTTTATAGTTTTATCTTTTTTTTGAAGACTTCTTTTACTTTCTAATTTATCAGATAGTACTATCTTATACCCGCATTCCTTCGCGAGGTTTTTTAAAATATTTACAGGAACTTCCTTGTCAACCGAACTAATTGTTCCAAATTGTATAATTTTTTCAATTATATCTGATAAAGAAATATTTATCTGGGAAGAAAGTTCTTTTAAATTAGGAAGTTTATTAAGCTCTAATATTTTAAGTTGTTTCTTCTTTTCTTTTACTTTTTTCTCCTTTTCAGCTATAATGACTTCCCTAATTAATTCGATAGTGTCCTTATCTAGAGTACTCATATGATTTTTAACATTAATTCCTTCTTCGTTTAAAAATCCTATCAGTTCTTTAGCCGGTATTTTTAAGTCTTCAGCTAATTCATATACTCTCATTTTCATTGTATATCGCCTCCACTCTATAAGTTATATAACCTTTTGTACAATTTACCAATAAATCAATTTACCAATTTACCAATTAATTTAGTCTACCGGTCTTCCTGTCCACCAGTCTCCCAGTCGATTTAGTTAACCAGTTAGTTAATTCTTCAATTGACCAATTGAATTAGTCGTTAGTGAATAGTCGTTAGTCGTTAGCTCTAAATATAAGATACGAGATACGTTTTTATTCCGTGTAACCAGCTAACCATCTTTACTATATAACTATATACTAATTTTATTCTGACTTTCATCTTCTTAACCAATTAACCGTGTAACTAGCTAACCAATTAACCAATCACATCTGTATTTTATTCTATATTTTTTAAAAAATCCTTTCTTAATTCAGCAAGTGTTTGCAGCGGAATATCTTGCTTTAAGGATTTATTTAAACTATTTTCCTTAAAGGCAATATCTAAACATTTAACATCGCCACAAAGATAGGCCCCTCTTCCTGATTTTTTACCCGTCTCATCAATTATAATTTTTCCATCAGGTGTTCTTACTATTCTAATCATCTCTTTTTTTGGTTTTTTACATTTACAACCAATACAGGTTCTTTGAGGTATCTTTAGATTTTTTATCATTTTTTATTCTTTCTTATATTTTCTTAACCAATTAACCAGCGAACCAAGTAACTAGCTAACCAATACAAATACCTTTTTTAAGATTAGTATCATTATTTCTCTAAGTCATCTTTTTTAAGATCATTTTTTAAATCCGGATCATTCACCTCTTTATGCTCTGATTCGCTTTTTATATCAACTTTCCATCCGGTTAATTTTGCAGCAAGTCTTGCATTCTGTCCTTCTTTTCCAATTGCTAAAGAAAGCTGCTGGTCTGGTACAATTACCGTAGCAGTCTTTTCGTTTTCAAAAAGATTTACCAGTAAAACTTTAGCCGGACTTAAAGAATTGGCAACCAATGTTTTTTCATCATCACTCCATTTTATAACGTCAATTTTTTCGTCTTTTAATTCCTGCATAATTAATTTTATTCGCGAACCCCTATCACCTATACATGCCCCTATAGGGTCTACTCTTTCATCCTTAGAATAAACTGCAACTTTTGATCGCTTACCTGCTTCACGAGCAATATTTTTAATCTCAACTAATCCCTCATGAATCTCAGGAACTTCCAATTCAAATAAACGTTTTAATAATTCAGGATGAGTTCTGGATGCAAGTATCTTGGGCCCTTTAGATGTTTTTGTTACTTCAAGGATATAAATTTTAATTCTTTTTCCGTTGTAGTATTCTTCATTTCTTATTTGTTCGTTAGGTAAAAGCAGAGCCTCGGTTCTTCCTAGATCAATAATTACGTTTCTATGCTCTATCCTCTGCACAACTCCTGTTACAATATCTCTCTCTTTATCAATATATTTTTCATAGATTACATTTCTTTCAGCTTCTCTAATCTTTTGAACTATTACCTGTTTTGCTGTTTGAGCAGCTATTCTTCCAAATTCTTTAGGTGTAGTTTCTATTGAAATAGTATCCTCAATATTATACTTTTCCTTATCTAATATCGACAAGTCATCTATACTAATTTCTTTTGAAGGTTCTGAAACTTTCTCTACAATAGTTTTTTTGGTAAATACTTGAATCTTTCCAGTATCTTTAGAAATATCTATTTCTATATCATCTACATTACTTGTATAATTTTTTTTATATGCTGAAGTTATCGCTGATTCAATCGCTTCTACTAATATATCTTTAGATATTCCTTTTTCTTTTTCAATTTCATCTAATACTTTTGCCAAATTTATATTCATAGATAATATCCCTTATCCTCCTTCCTATTAAAATGTTTCAAGTGAATCAATTGCTTAATATATAACAAAAGAGTGGTCTTGACTACCACTCTTTTGAGGAGAACAACCTTTTTACTTGAGCACAAATAATTATAACATAAAGCTATTATTTTAGCAATATAAAATCAGTATATAGTATAGCGGATAGCGTACAGCGTGGAGCGTAGAGCGTAGAGAATTAGTTAGCTGGTTAGTTGGTTACCTGGTTAACTAGTTAATTGGTTAGTTAGTTAAGGAAATAGAGGAAAGAAATCTGGAGACAGAAATCAGAATAGGAAATAGCGTAAAGAATAAGTTAGTTGGACAGTTAGTTGATGTAGTAAAAAAACGAAAAACTTAAAACGCGAAGCGCAAAACCATAGCTTAAAATTTAAAATTATGAAGAAAGAATCCAGGAGCAAAATTAGTATGTAGTATTGAGTATATAGTGAAGATTGTTACCCAGTTTGCCAGTTAAAATTAAAGGTTACGGGTTGCGAGTTGCAGGTTTTGGGTTTATTGAAAGAAGTAGGGGCGTATTGCGTACGCCCTGATAGCGTAAAGCAGGTAGAACTCGTTACCTGGTTAGTTGGTTAAGAAGATAGTAATGTATATAATGGGTTGGGGCAAACCTTGTGTCTGCTTATAATGAGTAACGTGTGATAAGTGGTTTGTACAGGTATGATGCATCATGCCAATAGGTATTAGGTATAACCTTTCCAAAACTTTTCTTCTATTTCATCAGTCTTTCCCTCAAGATTTTCTCTATCATATTGCCATCTTAGGGGATTGTTTTGAATATATTCACGAATACGATTTAATTCTCTTTCATTTCTTATTATATGTTCATAATAATTTCGCTGCCATATAGAATATAAAAATGGGTAATCCAATCGTTTAATTTCTCTGGTAACAGCAGATTTAAAACCACGTATAATTGAACCAATTGTTTGAGAGGGGGAACGAAATTTACTTGTAGGGGCGTATACAATACGCCCCTACAAGTAAATGTAATGACATTCGTTCCATATACCCTTTCTTTTTTCATCACATTACTATTTTGTGAATTTGTGAAGATCTCGTATCCCAGACGAAACAACGTAATTAGATGAGATTTGGTTTAATTTAACACTAACTATTTCACCTTTTTTACCGACAAAATCAGGAATTATCACTTTAATATAATTATTTGTAATACCACGGGAATAGATTCTTCTTTCTTTGTCTTTTATCTCATCTTCGATCAAAATTTCTGCAATCGAATTGAGGAATGTTTTTTGAAAATTATAAAATAATTCTTTAGATAAATCATGTAACTTTTTACTTCTTTCTTTTTTAGTTCTACTATCGACTTTTTTTGGCATTAAAGCAGCCAAACACTCTTCACGATTAGAATACTTAAAAACGTGTATTTTTGCAAAGCATATTTTTCGAGCAAAATTAACGGTTTTACTGAAACTATTACTATCCTCATCAGGGAAACCCACCATAATATCAGTGGTTATGGCTATATCCGGTATTGTTTCTTTTATTAGGGATATCTTTTGGTAAAAAATCGAGGTATCATAAGGACGATTCATAAGATCGAGGATTTTGTCATCACCACTTTGCAGAGGAATATGTAGGTGATGACAAAATTTAGAACAGTTTTTAAAAGTATTTAATAATTCATTATCAATGTCTATTAATTCTATTGAACTTAAACGAATTCTTTTTATTCCTTCAAAGTTACTAATCAGAGAAATCAATTTTGCTAAATTTATTTTTCCTTTATCTATATCTCTGCCGTATGTACCTAAATTGATTCCTGTGAGGACTACTTCTTTAGCCCCATTATTACTTAAATTAGAAACTTCTTCCAATATATCTTTTACATATCTACTTCGAGCAGGACCTCTGACATAGGGAACTTTACAATAAGTACAGAATCTATTGCAGCCATCTTGTATTTTTAGCCAGGCACGGGTATGCAGGCTGCTTGATTTGTTTTTAAGAACATTATCATATTTTTTTAGATATTTTGCAGGCTTGACCCTGATAACCGTATCATGGAAATCTATTTTCTCTAATTGTTTTAAAATATCATTTTTTTCCCCATTCCCTGCTATCAGACTTATCCCTTCTATTTTTTGTAGATCTTTATAATTAGATTGTGCATAGCAGCCGGTTACAATTATTTTTGATTTTCCATTTTGGCGGATAGCTTTTCTAATCATCTGTTTAGATTTTCTATCTGCTTCTTGAGTGACAGTACAAGTATTTATTATGTATATATCAGCAATTTGCTGAAAATCTACTATTTGAAAGCCTCTATCCTGGAAATAATTGATAATACCTTCTGTTTCGTATTGATTTACTTTACATCCGAGTGTTTTAAGGGCAACTTTAATAATGGATGTTCCTCCTTAAAATTAGTTAGTTGGTTAGCTAGTTAGCTAGTTGGGGAAATAAAAGCTAAAACAGTATCGAGTATCGAGCTAGTAAAATAAAAGTGAAATTAGTATCTCGTGTATAATATAGTAACAAGTAATAAGTAATAAGATTAAATTTACTAAATCCTAAAACGGGCTACTCATTACATCTATTGTTGGTTAGTTAGTTACCTTATTAATTGAGTTAAGAAAATGAATAAAGTAGTCAGAAATCATAATACTAAATAATATACATTTTCCCTCTCCCCTCGGAGGGAGAGGGTTAGGGTGAGGGGGAAATAAACGCAATACGAGCAGGGTTTCTGACTCTTTCTTTCCTAACTATACGCTATACGCTGAACGCTAGTTTGTACGAGAAACTAATTATCATTTTTTCCGAAAGCATTTTTTATTTTCGCAAAAATACCTTTTTCTCCTAATTTCTCTAAATCTTCTCCATCTAATTTTGCATATTCTAATAATAAATATTTTTGTTTATCATTCATCTTTTTAGGTATTTCTACTATAATTTTAATATATTGATTTCCTCGATACTGGGTTCCAATTTTAAATATTCCTTTTCCCCTAAGTCTAAAGACACTATCTGGTTGAGTACCGGCAGGAATTTTTAGTTTCGCCTTTTCTTCCAGGGTAGGAACAGTAGTTGTTCCACCCAATGCGGCTTTTACAAAACTAATTGAATGAGTACAACTAATATCAACACCTGTACGTTTAAATATTTTATGGGGTTTTACGTATAAAACTATGTATAAATCACCAGAAGGTCCACCTCTTTCTCCCGGTTCTCCCATTCCAGATATTCGTAATTTATGGCCGGTATTCACACCAGCGATAATCTTCACTTTTACTATTTTGTTTTTCTTTACTTTCCCTGTACCTCTACAATTGGTACATACATCCTTTACTATTTTTCCTTCGCCTCCACATCGAGGGCAAGTATTTATATTAACAAATTTGCCAAACATTGTACTTTGAGTGCTTTTGATCTCACCCGTACCATGGCAATCAGGGCAGGTTTGGGGAGAAGTCCCGGGTTTGGCTCCGCTTCCTTTGCACGCTGAACAAGTTTCCCAGCTTGGTACTTTTATTTTAGTTTCCGTGCCAAAGGCAGCATCTTCGAAGTTTATCTCTAAATTATATCTTAAATTAGCTCCTCTTCGAGAACGTGATCCTCCTCCACTTCCTCGAGTTCTTGCTCCAAAGAAAGAATCAAAGATATCACCAAAATCTCCGAAGTTACCGAAATCAGAAAAACCTCTTCCCTGAGAATCAAATCCTCCCATGCCTTCAGCTGAACCAAATTGATCGAATCTTGCTCTTTTTTCCGGGTTACTAAGTACTTGATAGGCCTCATTGATTTCTTTAAATTTCTTTTCAGCGTCACCATCAGTTGAATTTCTATCTGGATGGTATTTAAGGGCAAGTTTTCTGTAAACTTTTTTTATTTCCTCAGGAGTAGCGTCTTTTTTTACTCCTAAGATTTCGTAGTAATCTCTTTTTGTCAATTAATTTATCCTCTTTAATTATTAGTTAGCTGGTTACTTGGTTAACTGGTTAACTGGTTAATAAATCACTTAGTAGTAAACCAGCAATGCCCCGAAACAGACGGGCTCGATGAATCGAGCCCCTTGAATCTTAATTTTCTTCACATTATACTCGATACAAATTAGACTTCTGTCTTCTATCTTCTGTTTTTTAAGATTGCAACCTATAACCTATAATTTATTATTCATTACTCATTACTTCATTTCTGTACTAACGACTATTCACTAACGACTAACGACTAATTTAACTGGTAAACTGGTTAAGCGGGTAACTGGATAAATAATATCCTAAAATTACCCGCTATCTTCCTATACTCTCTACGCTATTAAGGCGTATACAATACGCCCCTACTTCCTTCTCTTTTACTTTCCCTACTTTACTATACGCTCCACGCTGTACGCTATACGCTAATCCTTTTTGTCTTCATCTTTTTTGTCTTCGTCTTTTTCGACTTCAAAATCAGCATCAACTACCTTTTCTTCTCCCTTTTCATCTTTTTCGTCAGTTTCACCGGCCTTCTCGCTTTCCTTATTTGCTTCTTGTTGTTGTGCTTGTTCTGATGCCTTTTTATAAATCTCTTCAGCAAGCTTATGTGAGGAAGTAGTTAATTTCTCGATATTCGATTTAATCTTTTCTGTAACATCTTCTTCCAGTGCCGCCTTAAGATCTTTGATATCCTCAGTTATCTTATTTTTTTCGTCCTCACTAACTTTATCTCCTGATTCCTTTAGAGTTTTCTCCACAGAATAAATCAAAGTATCTGCCTGATTTCTAACTTCTATCTTTTCTTTTAATTTTTTGTCTTCTTCAGCATATTGCTCTGCTTCTTTTACTTTTTTGTCAATCTCTTCATCACTCAATCCACTTGATGCAGTAATAGTTATTTTTTGTTCTTTCCCGGTACCCAAGTCTTTAGCTTTAACATTAACAATACCACTGGCATCTATATCAAAGGACACTTCGATTTGAGGAATCCCCCTTGGAGCGGGAGGTATACCAATCAATTGAAATCTTCCTAAACTAGTATTACCTTGAGCCATAGATCTTTCACCCTGTAATATATTTATATCAACAGCCGACTGATTATCGGCAGCGGTCGAAAATATCTGGCTCTTGGATGTAGGAATGGTAGTATTTCTTTCAATTAATCTAGTTGCAACCCCGCCTAAAGTTTCTATACCTAAAGATAGAGGTGTAACATCCAGTAATAGAATGTCTTTCTTTACTTCCCCTCCTAAAATTCCAGCTTGAATCGCTGCGCCTACTGCTACTACTTCATCAGGATTGACACCTTTGTTTGCTTCTTTTCCAAAAATATTCTTTACCGTTTCCTGTACCTTGGGCATCCTGGTTTGTCCGCCAACTAATATAATCTCATCGATATCTCCTGTTTTCATATTAGCGTCTTTAAGTGCTTTTTGACAGGGTTCTATGGTGCTCTCAATAAGTTCAGCGGTAAGTTGTTCTAATTTAGCTCTGGTTAAGGTAACGTTTAAATGTTTTGGACCACTGGCATCAGCAGTGATGAAAGGTAAATTAATCTCAGTTTCTAAAGATGAGGATAATTCACATTTCGCTTTTTCTGCTGCTTCTTTTAATCTTTGCAAAGCCATTTGGTCATTTTTTAAATCTACTCCATTTTCTTTTTTATAACCAGCTACTAACCAATCAATTATTTTTTGGTCGAAATCGTCACCGCCTAAAAAAGTATTACCATTAGTCGATTTTACTTCATAGACTCCCTCTTCGCCTATTTCTAAAATAGAAATATCAAAAGTTCCGCCTCCAAGATCATAAACTGCTACTTTTTCATTTTTTTTCTTATCAAATCCATAAGCAAAAGCAGCTGCTGTCGGTTCATTTATAATCCTTAATACATTTAACCCGGCTATTTTTCCCGCACTTTTAGTTGCTTCCCTTTGGTTATCATCAAAATATGCCGGTACGGTAATAACCGCATCATTTATTTTTTCACCAATATGGTCTTCAGCAGATTTTTTAAGTTTTTGTAGAATCATAGCTGAAATTTCCTGTGGACTATAAGTTTTACCTTTGGCTTCTATCTTAACATCAGTATGCTCCCCGGGAATCAATTTAAAAGGTAAGTATTTTTTTGCTTTTTGCACTTGCTCGTCAGTATATCTTCTACCAATAAGCCTTTTAACCGAAAATATGGTATTTTCAGGATTGGTAACTGCTTGCCTTTTAGCTAACAAACCCACCAACCTTTCACCTTTTTTGGTAAATGCAACTATAGAAGGAGTGGTTCTGCCACCTTCAGCGTTTTCTATGATAACAGGTTTTCCACCTTCTATAACTGCTACTACAGAATTAGTTGTCCCTAAATCTATTCCTATTATTTTTCCCATGATTTTATCTCTCCTTTTATTAATACCTTTTTATTTAAATTATTATTTATCAGTATCTTTTTTTTCTTTAGTTGAAACCGAAACTTTTACCATTGCAGGTCTCAATACTTTAGATTTTATATAATAACCTTTTTGAAATTCTTCCGTTATTATATCTTCAGAATATTTATCTGTTTCTGTTTTCATTACCGCCTCATGTTTATAAGGGTCAAATCTATGTCCAACTGATTGTACAGGTTTAACTCCTTCTTTATTTAGAATAGCGTTAAATTCCTTCAAGGTATTATTCACACCTTCTTTTATGGCATTTGCATTCTTATTATTTTTAGTAGAATCTAAAGCTCTTTCCAGATTATCTACTACGCTTAATAAATTATTTAATAGCCTTTCGTTGGCAAATTCTATGAATTCTTTTTGTTTTTTCTCCTGTCGTTTTTTATAATTATCAAAATCAGCTTGCAATCTTTCTAAATGCTTTAAGTATTCTTCGGATAAATTATCTTTTTCTTGAACCATTTTCAAGGTTTTTGACAATTCCTCTTCTATATTTTTTAATACTTCCTCTTTTTCTATTAATTTTCGGATTATCTCTTCTTTATTCATTGATTTGTATTTTTTACTTTCCTTTAATTTTGCTTTTTCTTGCAATTCCTTTTTATCTTTTTTTTTAAACATCATTAACCCTCCGAGAATGAACATTAGGAAAGAGTCTTAAAACTCAGATAATATCTCACTTAATTTATCTGAGATATACTCAGCAATGGAAACCATTCTGGGATAATCCATTCTGGTTGGTCCTAAAATACCTATTGCTCCAGCTGGTTTACCTTTAATGCTGTATTCACTTGTTACCAGACTACAATTTTGCATTTCTTTTAGCTTGCTTTCTTTACCGATAATTATTTTTGTCTTTCTGACCCCTAAATATCTTCTTATTGTGTCTGCTAATATATTTTCTTCTTCAATTAATGATAATATATAATTTAGTTTATCTGTTTCTTTAAACTCGGGATGTTTTGTTATATTAATTCTGCCATCTAAATAAACTTTATTTTCAGAATATCTAATATTAAAACATTCTTCTAAAAAATTATGAATATGATTAAATCTTTCCTGAAATGAAATAATTTTATCTAATTCATCCAATAACATATTATTCAAATTTGTTATATTTATATCTTCTTCTGCTAATTTACTATTTATAAAATTAGATAGATAGCTTAATCTGTCTTTGTTTATTTCTCCGGAAACGCTAATTATTTTTTGGCAGATTAATCCTGTATCGGTAACTATAACTGTTAAAATGCGGTTATTCCCAACCGATATAAACTGAATATTATTTACTATATTGTTATAAATAACCGGTGCTAACACAACTCCTATATTGTTAGTTAAGTTAGATAATAGTTGAGAAGTTACCTTCATCGTTTCCTCAAACTCTTTGTGCTTCTTATAAATTTGAATAATTTCTCTCTTTTCTTTTTCTTTTAAGTAGTTTTTTACCATTAAATTATCTACATAGAATCTATAGCCTTTATCGGTTGGAATTCTTCCCGATGAGGTGTGTGGCTGCCATAAATAATCATTTTTTTCTAATAGATACATTTCATGCCTTATTGTGGCGGTACTTAAATTTAAATGATATTTTTGAGCAATAGTAGCCGAACTAACCGGTTCAGCAGTAGTAATATATCTATGCACTACAGCTGTCAATATATTTTTCATTCTTTCATTTAATTCCATTTTCCACCTCGTTTAGCACTCTCATAGGTAGAGTGCTAATTACCCTAAATAAGATATCACTATCGAATCTATTTGTCAAGAAATTAGGGAAAATAATTTTCCGATTAACCAATTCTCCAATTGACCGATTTACCGATTAAATTAGTCTTTAGTGAATAGTCGTTAGTATACATCCTAGCGTATAGCGTACAGCGTTTAGCGTATCGTAAATATAGTAATGAGTGATGAGTGATGAAAAAATATAGCATAATAGCGTAGAGCTCAGAACTACACACTTTTCTGTCATTTCTGCACCCACTTTCGTGTGAGTGTAAACCGTAGAAGGAACCCATCTTTTTTTCTTCTGACTCCATCTTTCCTAGCTACACGCTATACGCTCTACGATATCAAGGCGTATGCAATACGCCCCTACTTTTTTTAAAAACTTGAAATCCGTAACTTACAACTTATATCTTTAATTGGGCAATTGGTAAATAGGTAAATTGGTTAATTTAATTACTATATACTAAATACTATTTTTCTATACGCTATCCGCTATCCTATATCTATTTTTTTCTCCATGTCACACTAACGACTATTCACTAACGACTAATTAGTCAACAAATTCCCTGAAAACAGTATTAGCCAGAAAAATACCCTTCTTGGTCAGTTTTATTCTATAATTATCTTTTTGTAACAGTCCTAAATTAACTAATTTATTAATCGTTTCAGAAAAAATATCACTAAGGCTAACCCCAAACCTTGTCTTGAATTGCTTATAACCTACCCCGTCTTTAGTCCTTAAGCCTAAAATTATAGTTTCTATCATTCTTTTTCTTAAAGATAATTTTTCTCCATTGTCTATGGGTAGTTTACCTTTCATTATTTCTTTAATATAGCTTACCGGGTTTTCATAATTCATATACCGATACCCTCTTATAAAAGAAAATGCTCCTGCTCCTATTCCTAAATATGGTTTATTCTGCCAATAAAGTAGATTATGCTCCGATCTCTTATTGGAACGAGCAAAATTTGCTATTTCATAGTGCTCGAAATTATTCTCTTTGAGAAAATGCATTGCCCAATTATACATCTCAAATTCTTCATCTTCATTAGGTAGCCTTAATTTGCCCTTTTTATATTTTTTATAATATTCTGTTCCCGGTTTTACAGTCAGGTTATATAGGGATAAATGGTCTGGTTTTAAAGAAATGGCCTTTTTCAATGTAGCTTGAAGATCTTCTGAAGTTTGACCCGGCAGAGCAAACATGATATCTATATTAATATTGCTAAATCCTATTTCCCGGGCTAAAAAATATGAATCGATAATACTTTTTGTATTATGTATTCTACCTAATATTTTTAAAAATACATTATTGAAGCTCTGTGCTCCCAAACTCAATCTGTTTATTCCCGATTCAATTATTAATTTTAATTTCTCACTATCTAATGTCCCCGGGTTTGCTTCTATGGTTATCTCTGCATTTTTGTCAATATTAAATTTATCTCTACAGAATTCTAATATACTATAAATTTGAACTCCCGATAAAATAGTGGGAGTACCGCCGCCCAAATAAATAGTTGTTATATTATTCTTTTTTAATTTCTGAGAATAAGCGTTTATCTCCTGGTATAAAGCGGAAATGTAAGAAGTAATCTGATTATCTTCTTTCAATTGGTAAGAATTGAAGTCACAGTAAGGACATTTTGATAAACAAAAAGGGAAATGTAGATACAATCCTAATTTCATTAATTATCACCTGATTAAATCTTTAATATCCCCAAAAATGCTTCCTGTGGGATTTCCACCTTTCCAACTTTTTTCATTCTTTTTTTACCGGCTTTTTGTTTTTCCAATAGCTTTCTTTTACGGGTAATATCTCCTCCGTAACATTTGGCGGTTACATCTTTCTTTAGTGCTTTGATGGTTTCTCGAGCTATAATCTTACTTTCAATTGTTGCTTGTAACGGGACTTCATACATTTGACGGGGAATAATTTCTTTTAGTTTTTCCACTATCTTCCTTCCTCGCGTATACGCTTTATCTTTATGTACGATAAAAGATAGAGCATCCACTAACTGATGATTAACCAATATATCAACTTTTTCCAATTCGGAGGGCTGATAACCTATAATTTCGTAATCAAGCGAAGCATATCCGCTGCTTATTGATTTCAATTTATCATAGAAATCTAAAATAATTTCATTTAAGGGGAGTTCGTAATCTAATCTTAAAATCTTTTCGTCGATATATTCCATATTTTTAAAACTTCCCCTTCTTACCTGGACTAACTCCATAATTCCACCAACACATTTACTGGGAGTAATGATATTTACCTTTACATATGGTTCCTCAATCTTTCCGATATCATTTTTTGAAGGGAAAGAGGAAGGATTGCTTATTTTTAACTTTTCTCCATTTTTTTTAGTTACTTGATACATTACGCTCGGTGTAGTTGCGATTAAACCTAAATCATATTCTCTTTCTAATCTTTCCTGAATAATCTCCATATGCAATAACCCCAAAAATCCACACCTAAAACCAAAACCTAAAGCTTCTGATGTTTCAGCTTCACTAAAAAGAGAGGAATCATTTAATTTAAGCTTCTCTATAGCAATTTTAAGATTTTCGTATTCCTTATTATCAATCGGATAGATACTGCAAAAAACTAAAGGCGTAACCTTTTTATACCCGGGAAGGCTCTCTTGGGAGGGGTTGGAAGCATCTATAATAGTATCACCCACTTGAGTATCTTTAATATTTTTAAACCCGGCTATTATATATCCCACTTCCCCGGCAGTAAGTTTCTTTATGGGCTGCATTTTAGGACGAAAAATTCCTATTTCTACAACTTCATATTTTATATTATTAGACATAGTTTGAATAACCATACCTGGTTTTATTACACCATCTACTACCTTGACATAGACAATTGTTCCTTTGTATGAATTATAGACCGAATCGAATATAAGTGCTCTTAAAGGCAGATTCGAATTCCCTTTTGGTGGTGGTATTTTGTTTACTATTTCTTCTAAAATATCAGAAGTGCCAATCCCTTCTTTAGCGCTTGCTAAAATTATTTCCTCTTCTTTAATTTCTGAAATACTTTTTACTTCTTGGATAACTCTATCAGGATTAGCAGAAGTAAGATCTATTTTATTGATAATCGGAATTATTTTTAAATTGCTTTTTAAGGCTAAATTAATATTAGCTATGGTTTGTGCCTGGACGCCTTGAGATGCATCAACGATTAACAAAGCACCCTCGCAAGCCGCAAGGCTACGAGATACTTCATATGAAAAATCAACATGTCCGGGGGTATCAATTAAATTCAAAATGTATTTCTTTCCATCTTTTGATTGATAATATAACCTTACTGCTTTTGATTTAATAGTTATCCCTTTTTCTCTTTCTAAATCCATATCGTCCAATATTTGTTCTCTCTTTTCCCTCTCTGAAATTGTTCCGGTAAATTCCAATAATCTATCAGCTATAGTCGATTTTCCGTGATCAATATGAGCGATTATAGAAAAATTCCTGATATTTTCAATGCTGCAATGATAATCTTTTGACATTATTTATTCTTTGCTCCTTAAGATTGTATTTATAGTTTTCTTTAAACTTCTAACTTCTTTTACACCTAATATATAACTACTGATCAAATATACCATACCACCACTAAAAATTGAAATGATTACTTGAACGGCCTGATTATATTTATTATTTAAATCTAGTATGCTGCCAAAATAATTATTAACTAAAAAACAGATTATTCCTAAAAATATTGAAGATATAATAATTTTTATTAAAAATGATGTTTGAGATTTTAACTCAATATTCCCGATTTTATCCTGTAGAACCTTTAATAATATAATCAGGTTTAATATAGCCGCTACCGATGTAGCTAACGCTAAACCGGAATGGGCCAAATATCTAATTAAAATCAAATCTAAGGCAATATTTACAATTACTATATATATTCCGATCTTTACCGGAGTTTTGGTATCTTTTAAAGCATAAAAAGACATGGTTATTAATCGAACACAGGCATAGGCAAACAGCCCTATAGAATAATATAATAAGGCACTTGCAGTCATATTGGTTGCCACTCTACTGAATATACCATGTTCGTATATTAAACGAATCAATGAATCCTTTAATACTATTAATCCTACAGCTGAGGGAATAGTAATAAATAATAATATTTTTAGGCCAAATAATAAGGATTTTTTAAATTCAGCAATATTATTTTTTGCCGTCTGTTTAGCAAGTGTAGGAAAGATTGCAATAGATATAGCAATTCCAAACGCCCCCAAAGGAAATTGTACTAATCTATTGGAATAATACAAAGCCGAAATGCTTCCATCAATTAAAGTAGAAGCAATTGTCCTATCCACTATAACATTAATCTGAGTGATAGCCAGGCCTATCATTACCGGCACTAATAGTTTTAATAATTGCTTTGTTCCCGGATCATTAAAATCCACTACCAGGCTATATTTTATTTTTTTTCTTATCAATACTGGGGTTTGTATTAACGCCTGACCTATCCCTCCTAAAATTACTCCCCAGGCTATGGCAAATATACCATATTTATAACTTAAAGTAATAGCAAAAACAATAACAGAAATATTTAACATAGACGGCGCCAAGGCAGGCACTAAAAAATGATCATAGGAATTCAAAATACCCATAAATAGGGCAGCAACTGCCACAAAACCGATATAAGGGAATATGATTCTGGTAAGATTTATAGCTAATTGGTATTTATACATATTGCTTTTAAAGCCGATAGCGATTATATTAATCAGCAAAGGAGCTCCCCAGATACCTAAAATTACCACAACTATTAAAATTATAATTAAAATATTCAAAACATTACTGGCAAAATATTCAGCTTTTTTTCTATCATAATTAGTTAGATGTTCTGCAAAAACAGGTATGAAAGCTGAATTCAAAGCACCCTCTCCTAAAAAACTCCTCAATAAATTAGGAATCATGAAAGCAATAAAAAATGCATCGGTTTCAATCCCCGCTCCGAATCTATTGGAAATCACTATTTCTCTGCCTAAACCTAAAATTCTACAAAATATAGTGGCAATGATTACTATTCCTGCATACTTAGCAATTTTATATTTTGTTTCCATTTTCTTTTTTTTCTTCCTGTCTTTTATTTTCCTAACTCAATAATCGATACGAATTAGTCGTTAGTATTAAATGCGATATATAAGACTGGTTTTTAGTTTTCAGTTAACAGTTTTTAGTTTAAAAAGATACAAGATTTAAAACTAGTTATCTGTTTATAGTTTTCAGTTAACCGTAAATAAAGGTTTTTTTAACTTGAAACTCGCAACTTGTAACTTGTAACCTGTGTTTCAACTGGTAAACTGGGTAACCGGGTAACTGGGTAACTACTAATTCTACCCGTTCCACGCTATCAAGGCGTATGCAATACGCCCCTACTTTTTTCGCTTTTGTTTTCCTTACTATATACGATATACGAAATACGATATACTAATAGTACTTATTGTCTTCTCTTTTCTTAACGATATACGATATACTAATTTAGTTTCTATTTTCTCCACGATACACGAAATACGATATACGCTATACTATATACGAAGAGGCTTGATTTTAAATTAAAATAATGTTAAAATTACCAAGTAAAATTAATATTATGAAAGGAAATAATAATGCCCCAAATAAAGTCAGCAAAAAAAAGAGTTAAAACCTCTGAAAAAAGTCATTTAAGAAATATATCTTATAAATCAAAAATAAAAAGTAGCATTAAAAGTTTTAATCTTGCCTTATCAGAAAGCAATAAGGAAGAATCAATTAAATATTTTAAAGATACTGTTGCAATTTTAGACAAATCTGTTAACAAAGGTATCTTACCCAAAAATACTGTTTCTCGCCAAAAATCAAGCTTAACTAAAAAACTAAATACTTTAATAAAGCCAGAAGAAATCAAGAAATCTAAGCCTGCTGTCCCTAAAAAAGTAGTAGAACCTCAAGAGAAACCAGTGGTTAAAAAGACAGTAAAGGCTGCTAAAAAACCTGCAACCAAGAAACCAGCAGTTTCCAAGAAAAAAATAGAGACTAAAAAAACAACTAAAACTAAAGAAAAACCAGTGGTTAAAAAGACAGTAAAGGCTGCTAAAAAACCTGCAACCAAGAAACCTGAAACAAAAAAAGTCGAAACTAAAAAGGAATAATCATAATTAATAATTTAAAACTTTTTTATTATAGTTTTTAACGTCGGGGGCGGATTCATCCGCCTCCTTTTATTTTACCCTGTCCTCCTACACCTTAAAGCTAAAAATTAAAAGCGAAAAACTAAAAACCATAATTCAAAATTCAAAACCTATTTTTCCCCTTGAGAGTCAATATGCTAAAACCTAATATTTTTGCTAATTCTTTAGTTTCCATTTTAATAGTCGCACTTCCATATATAAATATTTTCTTTAATTTTTAGTTTTGAGCTTTGGTTTTGCGTTTTGCGCTTTTCGTTTTTCGCTAAATCCATTATCCTCTATATGCCATTCCATCTTTACTATATACGATATACTATTATTCTTGTATTATTATATTAATAACCAATTCTTCTAAAATAATCTTGGGTTCCTTCCGGCTATCTTTAAATTCTAAGTCTGCAATATTTAATAATTCATAAGATTTACAAATTTCCTTAAAAGTATATTTTTTAGACTGTTTTATTATTTTTTCGACAACAAAGTAGGGAAGTTTCAGTTTTTTCTCTACTTCTTTAAAATTGAATCCGTTTGTTAGTAATAATTTTACTTGAAATATAAGCTTTATTTGCCTGTATATCATAGCAAATATGGGTAGATGATGAAGGGTGCCTTGATTTAACTTCACCAAACCATCTACTGCATTTTTTATATCTTTATCTCCAATAGAATCTAATACTTTAAATATATTAATGGCCTCTGAACCACCTATGGTTATCATAACATCTTCTTTTTCTATTATTTTTTGGTCTTTCGTATAAATATCTATTTTATCTATTTCATTAAAAAGACGGCCTAAATCAGAACCGATTATAGATTGTAAATAAAATAGAGCCTCCTGAGTAATTTTTTTATTGCTCTGCTTAAATTTAGATTTTATCCATGAGGCTAATTTCCCTTTATCTGTTATGTTAAAATTAACTGCAATCCCTATCCTTTTAATTGCTGCTATTAATTCTTTGTTTGGGCTGTTCTCTTTATAGATAATTATTAGAGTTGAAAAATTATTTTTTAAACTTAGCTGGTTAAAATAATCTATTAATTTTTTCTTATCATTATTGTTGATATTTTCTGCTTCTTTTATTACTACTAATTTATGTTTCGATATGAGGGGAAGTGTTTCTAAATCATTTATTACCTCATTTATAGATAATTTTTCACCGTAAAAAACCTTATAATTTAACTCTCTATAAGCAGGCTCAATTAATCTGTTTCTAAGTTTTTTAGAAATGTCTTCTTTTAAAAAATTTTCTTTTCCGTAAAACAGATAAACGGGGTATATTTGCTTTTGTTTCGTAAGATTTAATATATCTTCGTAATTCATATATCTTCCCTGGTTTATTTTAATTTTTTCCCTTCAGCGTTCTTATCCAATATTCCCGGCCGTTGGTTCTTATAATTATGGTTCCATCTTCGTCTGTCCGATATATTTGTATATTTTTATCTTCTAATCTTTCTATAATTTTCTGCGATGGATGTCCAAAATGATTTTTACCCACGGTAATAACTGCAATACTTGGATTAACCTTATCTAAAAATTCTAAATTAGTAGAAGTTGCACTTCCATGATGACCAACTTTTAATATATCACTCTGTAAAATATTCTGCCAGACCAATATTTTTTTTTCAGCAGCTTCCTCAATATCTCCGGTAAAAAGAAAATCTGCATTTTTATAGAATAATTTTACCACAATTGAGGCATTATTAAAATCAGACTCTTTATAGAAATCAGAATTATATAAAGGATTAAGCAAAAATATTTCCAAATTGTTGCTAAAAATAAAATTATCTCCCGCTTTAGCCTTATGATATGATATGCCCTTTTTTATTATTAAGGAAATAAATTCTTTATATTCTAATAAATCACAGGTTAACCCGCCATCTAAAACCATATCTACTTTAAATTCCTTTAATACCGGTAATAATCCTTCTAAATGATCTAAATGGGGATGAGTTAAGATTAGCAAATCAATTTCATTTATCCCTTTTCTTCTTAAGTAAGGAATAACGATTTTATTCCCCACATCAAAATCGCTTTGAGGGGTTCCTCCCCCATCAATTAAGATATTTATCTTATTTGGGGCTTCAATTAAAATACAATCTCCCTGTCCGACATTTATAAAATTTACTTTAAGGTTGTCTGCGGGATAAAATACTTGAAAAATAATTATCAGCAAGGTAATCGATAATACAATCAAGGCAGCTTTTTTCTTTATCTTCTGTGATAGTGTATTTTTATAAAATATTTCAATGATAAAAAATACCGTTAGATAATATAAAATAATTATAATAATTGATGGTTGAGCAACATAAATAAAGGCAAAAGGAAGCGAAGAAAGCGATTTGGCTATTAAGGTTATCAGATTCAATATTAGGTAATTTATATCAGCAATTATACCGGCCAGAGAGATGCTTGCCAGTCCGATAAAAAAAGTTATAAACCCTAATATTACCGCTATCCCGGTTAAAGGAACAATAAATATGTTGGAAATAATGGAGATTATCGATACTTTACTAAAAAAATATGCAGAAAGCGGGAAAATTCCAATCCAGGCCGCCGTTGAAACTGCTAAAGGATTTTTAATCCAGACTACCATTTTGGAAAATATTTTTTGCAGGATTGGTGATAAATTTATAATGGAAAAAGTTACTATAAAGGATAAAAGAAAACCAGCATCATATAGTATCAAAGGATTTGATAATAAGATTAAAAACGCTGCAAAGAATAGAGAAATATTAAGATTTCTGCCTCTATTAATTAATTTTCCACCTATTAATAAAATAAACATAATGGTAGCTCTTAACACAGAAGGACGAAAACCGGTGATAGAAGCATACATTATTAGTGTTAATATCAAGGTAAGCATCTTGAGCTTCTTCGGTAACCGCAATATAGCAAATAAAGCAAGCAAGGCCATGGCAATTATTCCAACATGCAAACCAGAAACTGCTAATATGTGCATAATTCCTGCTTCGGTAAATATTTCTTTTAGATAAGTCGGAATAAAACTTTTTTCTCCCAATAGCATACCGATAAGAAGATAATTATAAGGCGGCGGTAAGGTCTGTTTTGTAATCTCATTTATTTTACCTCTTGCTGATAAGGAAAAAGATACTAAAAAATTCGAATCATTTTCTCCTATTTTTTGAATGTCTTTTTCCTGCCAGATATTAAGGTAAGTAAAGATCTTTCCCCGGGCTAAATATAATTCATAATCAAACTCACCAAAATTCTTTTGTCCTATGGGTTTCTCTAATTTCCCTTTAATTTTAAGTACATCACCGTATTCATACGGACAATCACCCAAATAGGTATTCACCAACATTAAGCCCTGTGTTCTGATACTGCTATCCCCTCTTACTATTTTGTTTGCTTTTACCTTAAAAGATATTTTCTCTTGATTGGGGTAATATTCTTTGTCTAAAACCGTACAAATAATGGTTAACTTCTTATCTTCTACAAAATTTGCTACATGGTTAGCCCCGATAGGATTAGAATTAAGATTATAATTGAATATGCCGATTAAAAATATTATTAAAAATAATAAAGCAGTGGTAATATTCCACTGCTTTACCAAACTTATAATAGAAATTAACATTAAAAATATTATAATCGAAAACAAAAATACCTGATTAATACTAATGAATTTACCATAAATTATTCCTATAATGTATAGAGCTAAAATTATCGGTAAAGGTCTAATAACATTGTATTTACTATCTGAGGGTATGTTTTTTATTGGACACAAATTAAATCTTTAATTCCTTCGAATTTTTTTTCTCCAATTCCTGAAACATCTTTTATATCATCGATCACGCCGAACAATCCATTCTGATTTCTATATTCTATTATCCTTTCTGAAAGAACCGGTCCAATCCCGGATAAAGTCTGTAATATTGTCGCATTAGCGGTGTTAATATTAATTTTCGCAGAGGTAGAGGCCGCAGAAGAAGAATACACACTTGTCTCATTGTTATACCTATTTGTATTGATTTCTTTGCCAGCTTCGCTATAAGTTTTATAAGGAACAATTATTTTTTGTCCATCCTTGAGAAGAGCAGCAAGGTTTATCAAATCAAGATTGGCTTCTTCGGTTGCTCCTCCCGCAATTTTTACTGCATCAACAATTCTATCGGTTGGTTTTAATTGATACACTCCGGGGTTTTTGACTGCACCGGCAATATGAATAATAACCGATGGAGCTTCTATCTGCATCGCAGGTTTATTTTCTGTAATATCTGAAGCACTATTTACAATAAAATTATCTTCTCTATTAATACTTTTATTTAAAACTATTCCTACGCCAATTATTATCAATATTAATAACAATATTACGGTAATTTTTTCTTGATTGGAAAAGTTAAACATAAATATTATCTCCTTACTTTTTTCGTATCATGCATTATTGTAAACTTAAAACGAAAAGCGCAAAACGCAAAACCATAGCTCAAAACGTAAAATTAAATCAAAAGACAGAACATATCAATATTCTATTAAAATGATAGAATTTTTAGATAATTTACCAATTGACCGATTAAAGAGCTTAATGAATCAAACCCTCACATTTAGTGAGACAGGCGAGACGCCTGTCCTACGGGAAGTCCAAGGAATGTTTTTGCGTCTTTCTTTAGTATTCGTATTTTTTTCCCGCAATTGTCCCCCACGCCTATACGCTGTACGCTCTACGCTAGTTTTGTTTTAAATTTTAAATTATGGTTTTGCACTTTGCGCTTTAAGTTTTTAGCTTAATTTTATTTTAAAGTATCTCTTTGCCTCTCCTACGGTATACAGTGATCCGGTAATACATATTAAATCATCCTCTTTTGAATTCGATAAAGCACATTTTATTGCCTGAGGAATATTTTCTGTAATGATTATTTTATTCTGATCTATATATTGTGCCGCTTCTCTGGCAATCACCTGAGGAGGAGCTGCCCTGGGGCTTTTCGCCTTTGTAGCAATTACTAAATCTGCGTTAGTCGCTATTATTTGTATCATCTTTTTATAATCTTTATCAGCAAAAATAGCTAATACCAAAATAAGCCGGTGATAGTAAAATATCTCTTTCAGAGCATCTCGTACAACCTTTACTCCACTGGGATTGTGTGCTCCATCTAATACTAATGTAGGATTATTCTGAATGACCTCCAATCTCCCGGTCCATTTTATTTTTTCTAAACCGGCTCTGATTGCTTTTTCAGAGATTTCTACCCCTCTAATTTTTAGTGCTTCTATAGCGGCAATAGCAGTAGCAGAATTATCTGCTTGATGTTTGCCTAATAAGGGAGTATAAAGATTTTTATAATCATTATAAATTCCCTTTAAATCAAATATAACGCCCCTGATATCAGATTTTACTATTTTACAACTTATTTCTTTCCCCACACTGTAAATAATGGTATTCTTCTCATCGGCTATTTTCTTAATCTCATTATAGGCCTCCTCATATTGTTTGGAGGATATTACAATCCCCTCCGTTTTAATAATTCCTCCCTTTTCTCTGGCAATTTCTTCTAAACTATTTCCCAATTTATCCATATGGTCGTAATCGATATGAGTAATGACAGAAATTAAAGGTTCACAAACATTTGTAGCATCTAATCTCCCACCTAATCCTACTTCCAAAACCAAATAGTCTACCTGCTCTTCAAAAAAATAGAGAAAAGCCATAGAAGTTATAACTTCAAAGAAGGTGGGGTGACCGTAGGAAGGTGCGTTGGTAACTTTTTCTATGGAAGGTTTAATTCTTTCTAATAGCTCACATACTTTTTCTCTATTTATTAATTTATTATTGATTTTAATTCTTTCGGTAAAATCTACCAGGTGAGGAGAAATATAGAGACCGACTTTATAACCGTCAGATTGAAGAATTGAACTAATTAAGGAACATGTTGAACCCTTTCCATTTGTTCCGGCAACATGTATTATTTTTATTTTTTTATGAGGTTCACCTAAGAGATAAAGTAAGTAGTTTA